>Ga0123398_1045947_pt1 | contig 19123 bp, 15 predicted proteins | sample T5LHNO3metaT_FD_89926 | JGI IMG/M metagenome (GOLD analysis project Ga0123398, IMG submission 89926) | Methane-oxidizing artificial microbial communities from Washington, USA to study methane cycling - T5-LHNO3 metaT (Metagenome... | ecosystem: Engineered > Modeled > Simulated communities...
ACCTTACACATTCAAGCCGGCGCCGGCATCGTTTACGATTCCGTGCCGCGCAACGAATGGGATGAAACAATGAACAAAGGCCGCGCGGTGTTCCGCGCCGTCAGCATGGCCGAAGCCGGCCTCGGAGGCAAAGCATGAGCGGCGTCAGATTGGTGATGGTTGACAATTACGATTCGTTCACCTACAACCTGGTGCAATATTTCGGCGAACTTGGCGCCGAGGTGGTGGTGGTGCGTAACGACGAAGTGACGGTGGAGGACATCGAAGGGCTGCGTCCCGACAAACTCGTGATTTCCCCCGGCCCCTGCACACCCAAAGAAGCTGGTATTTCCGTGGACACCATCCACCGCTACGCCGGCAAATATCCGATTCTGGGCGTCTGTTTAGGGCATCAAAGTATAGGCTACGCCTTTGGCGGGAATATCATCCACGCCAAGCAAATCATGCACGGCAAGACTTCACCGGTTTATCACAAGGATGCCGGCGTGTTTAAAGGCCTGGGCAACCCGTTCACCGCGACCCGCTATCATTCGCTGGTCATCGAACAAACCAGCTTGCCGGATTGCCTGGAAATAACAGCCTGGACCCAGGACGAGGCCGGTAACATCGACGAAATCATGGGTGTAAGGCATAAAACCCTGGATATAGAAGGTGTGCAATTCCACCCCGAGTCGATTCTGACCGAGCATGGGCACGATATGTTGCGGAATTTTTTGGTGCGATGAACTTTAAGTCACGTGATAGCTATTGGAAATTTTGCCAGGCAACAAAGCATGGAAACCGCTATATCCATAGCAAAGAAGTTGAAGATTTTTTTAAAGCAGTTTTGGATACAGTCATAGAAAGGGAGGCTGACACAATCGAAGCCGGTTCTTGCTTATGGCGCGCGCAGTTAGAACATGATTTGCAAGCTATAAAAGACGACAGAGAAGAAAAAATAGACGAACTACCATACCCATATCCTCAAGGACGGATGAAGCCCATCCCCTCCAAAGCTTCAGAAGGGCGAGCAAATCCGAGAGGCATACCTTATCTGTATTTAGCCTCTGATGAGAAAACCGCCATGTCGGAAGTAAGGCCATGGTTGGGAGCAATAATTTCTGTCGGTCAATTTAAAACAACAAAAACCTTACGATTGGTTGACTGCTCTATTCAACATGAAACGTCTAAAGATCCATATTCCGGAACTAATATTCGGCCTATATTGGATAAAGAATTGTCAGTTTGGAAAGATATCAACAATGCGTTTTCTAAACCGGTTAATTCAAACGATCAGGCACTCGACTATATTCCAACGCAAATCCTTGCAGAACTATTCAAGTCGAATGGCTATGACGGTATTGTCTATAAAAGCTCGTTCGCTGCAGGTTTTAATATCGTTCTTTTTGATTTGGATTTAGCCAATTTAATAAATTGTTTTCTTTACGAAGTTGGCTCTATTGACTTGAGTTTCAAAAGTATGCCCAATTCGTATTACATTGAGGACAACTCTAACTAGCTAGAGTTGCGCATCAAGTTCATCAAGCATCTATTAACCCCGAACTAACCTCAAACCTATCGGTTTTAGTAGGAGAAACATCATGGGCCTGACTTACGCCTCGTTAAGATTAACCAACCTCTTCAACCGCAAACAAGTTGAGATCAATGCGTTGGTCGATACCGGCGCAACCTTTATGTGCGTAACTGAAGAAATCGCCTTACAGCTGGGTTTCGATATTACTGAAGTCAGCCAACAGGTAGTGACCCTGGCCGATGGTCATCAGCGCAAAGTACCCAAAATAGCCCCCATCGAAATCGCGTTTGCCAATCGAACCTATGTAACCGAGGCTGTGGTATTGGGCAACGAGCCTTTGCTAGGTGTTATTCCCATGGAAGCAATGGATTTAATCGTCGACCCCCGTCAGCAAGTACTGATAGTCAATCCGCAGCATCCGAACTATCCGGTAGCTTTGGCTAAATAGCTGCCTCAATATCCATTCTCACTTGATAGGTCTGTGACCCATTCAAAACATTCTGTCGCCATCGTCGGTGCCGGTCCAGCCGGACTAATGGCCGCCGAAGTATTGAGCCAGGCCGGCTTGAGCGTTACCGTTTACGATGCTATGCCCTCGGCCGGGCGTAAGTTTTTGATGGCTGGCAAGGGCGGGATGAATATCACGCACTCCGAGCCTTTCGCGCAGTTTTTATCCCGCTACGGGGCACGGTGCGCGGAGCTTGAGCCGATATTGAACGATTTTGCACCGGATGCGTTGCGAGTCTGGGTGCAAGGCTTGGATATCGAAACCTTTGTCGGCACATCGGGCCGGGTGTTTCCGACCGATATGAAAGCCGCGCCGTTGTTGCGAGCTTGGCTGCACCGCCTACGTTCCAACAGCGTACAGTTTCGCATGCGCCATCGTTGGCTAGGTTGGGTGGAAAATGACCTACGATTCGATACGCCGGACGGCGAGCGAATTGCCCAGGCCGATGCGGTGATTTTGGCTTTGGGCGGCGGCAGTTGGCCGCAACTGGGTTCGACGGGGGCCTGGCAATCCTTGCTAACCCAGCGCAGCATCGCCGTTGAACCGCTAAAGCCAGCCAACTGCGGTTTCGAAACGGCTTGGAGCGACTATTTTCGCGAGCGTTTTGCCGGCCAACCGCTCAAGCCGGTTAGCATCTTATTCACAAATCAGAACGGCGAGACATTCAACCAGCAAGGCGAACTGACAATAGCCGAGTACGGCTTGGAAGGCGGCTTGATCTATGCCCTGTCCGCACCGTTGCGCGAGGAAATAGCCGCCAGCGGTTCGGCGTTGATACAGTTGGATTTACTGCCGGATCGAAGTTTGGCAAACATCATAGATCGTCTGGGCAAGCCGCGCGGCAAGGACAGCTTGGGCAATCATCTACGCAAACGTTTGGGTATTAGCGGCGCCAAAGCTGCTTTGCTGCGCGAAGCCTTGTCTGCCGCCGAAATGGACGATCCGACCAGACTTGCCAAAATCTTGAAAGCACTGCCCATCACGCTAACGGCTACCCGGCCTATTGCAGAAGCGATCAGCAGTGCCGGCGGTGTCAGCTTTGCGGAGCTGGATCAACATTTAATGCTGCGAAATTTCCCCGGTGTATTTGTCGCGGGCGAGATGCTGGATTGGGAAGCGCCGACGGGTGGTTATCTGCTAACCGCCTGCTTGGCCACCGGTCGCGCGGTTGGTTTAGGGGCCTTAGCTTGGCTGCAGCAACAATGAGATGCAGGAGTTTTCGCGGTGGCTGTTGACCGAGTCCGACCGCTTGAATCGTTCGGTTTTTGAAAAATAAACGCCTCCAAAATAGCCGGATCAAGAATGCCGACCGGCAATTAGGAATGTGAAACGACGGTAAGGCAAAATGCTCGCCGAAATGATCATTGGGCCAGAGCAATTCGAAAGAAAAGGGGTAGACGGAAGCTACCCCCCAACCATCTTGTTTAGCCCGCGACTTTTGCGAATGATTTCATCATGCGGATAGTCCTAGCCGACCGCAGTGAGGCCGCTGTGGCCAATGCGCTGCCGAATAGCCAGAAAGCGCCTGGTAAAGGTACGCTTCCGCCGCCTCCGCTGCCGTAGTCGTATCCGGAAACAGATACACTGGTATTCGCGGAAAAGTTTCCGCTCCAGCCGTCTTTAAAGACCAAAGCGACAGACAGGACATCGGTTTCCGCAACGGGCGCGGAGCCGTTTGAAATATAACGGTTGATATTATGGTTAACTGACCCGGAATGCCCGTCATTGTAATAACTCAAGTTGAAGCTAATGTCGGAGTTTGCCCATGAATTACTCGACGTACCCACGTCTTCCGTCAAACTGTAATTCGCCTCAAAAAGTAAAAGCCCGCTGCCTTGCACGGTAAAACTGCCGGATCGTTGACTATTGCTACTAGCCGATAAGCCTTGATACGGAAAGACGCCGTCTATAAAGGCATTGGATTTTATCTCGCTAATCGATGTGGAGCTGGAAGCAGACTTGCTATAGCTAGATGTGGATACCGTTTCAGTGGCGGTAGTCCCGGAGCTCCAATTTGCCGCACTGTCATTGGCATAGTAGTAACCATAATTGACTTGGCTGTTGTCGTTCTGGTTACTCCAGGTCAAGGTCGGCAGGCCATTCCCGATATCGATGGCTGTAATTTTAAAGGTACTCCAGTCGATGACCGCGCTCGCGGAAATCGTGGCCGCCTCAGCGGATTGCACAGCGCAAAGAGGTAGCACCAGCAAACTAAACAGGTAAGTCTTAATGCAAGGTCGCCGAATCGGCTTGAAAAGGTGTTTCATGGTCGTTTCTCCATTGATTAACGGGAACAGGTTTTTAGCGCATCACCAAACGGCCAAAGACCATTGTCATGCGCGATAAGACTAGCTATCGGCATCAAGCCGCTTACTTGAAAAGCTAGTCTTAAACGTCATTTAACAGCTAAATTAGCCACCGTCAATTACCATGGAGACAATAAGGAATAATCAATGCGCAAAGTCAAAAAAACGTGAAATTTAAAAACCACCTTGGATTAAAACGGCCTTTTTTACCTAGCAATAGCGATGCCCGGACACCGGATTTCAGTCCTGCCGTCTACTTTTTTGGCATGAGATACTTACCCGTCAAATGCAATGTTCGCGAGACCGTGTCGGCCGAAGCGGTCACGGGATTTAGCGTCTTCCAGGTTTTCTATAATTGCCGGCGTTTGTTATCATCCCAGCCTCGACGAATACACCGGCTACCCACTCCATGCAAATCCAAAGCACGCTGCAAAAACTTCTGGATAAACAAGACCTCAGCACCGAGGAAATGCGCGCGGTGATGCGTACCATGATGCAAGGGGAGCTGACCGATGCGCAAATCGCCGGCTTTTTGATCGCCTTGCGCTGCAAGGGCGAAACCATCGAGGAAATTGCCGCGGCGGTCAGCGTGTTACGCGAACTGGTCCGGCCAGTACCGGTGCATGGTGAACATGTGATAGACACCTGCGGCACCGGCGGCGACGGCGCGAATACCTTTAATATTTCCACCACCGCCGCTTTCGTGGTCGCGGCGGCGGGCGGTAAAGTGGCCAAACACGGCAATCGCTCGGTATCCAGCAGTTGCGGCAGCGCCGATGTATTGGAAGCCGCGGGTATCAATCTGGATATGCCCGCCGAACAGGTGGCACAATGCGTGGACGAGATCGGCGTCGGCTTTTTATTTGCCGCCAAGCATCACAGCGCAGTGCGCCACACCGTTGGTCCGCGCAAGGAGATGGGCGTACGCACCCTGTTCAATCTGATCGGCCCACTCTCCAACCCGGCCAATGCGCCGCATCAATTGATCGGCGTGTTCGATAAACAATGGCTGGTGCCGGTCGCGGAAGTCTTAAAAAAACTGGGCAGCAAACATGTTTTGGTAGTGCACGCGCGCGATGGCCTGGATGAAATCAGCATCGCCGCCCCGACCGATGTTGCCGAGTTGATCGACGGCATCGTGCATAGCTACACGGTCACCCCGGAACAATTCGGCTTGCCGCGCGCCAGCCTGGAAACCCTGTCGATTACATGCGCCGCGGATAGCCTGGCTATCATCCGTACGGTATTGAACAACCAAGCCGGCCCGGCCCGCGACATCGTTGCCTTGAACGCCGGCGCGGCGATTTATGCCGCCGACTTGGCCGATTCGCTGGATGGCGGTATTCGCCGGGCGCATCAGGTGTTGGCGGATGGGAGTGCGTTGGGGAAGTTTGAGGCGTTGGTGAACTACTCTTAGCTCCGGCATTGAGGTAGATACACAGTATGATAGCTAAAGACTTTGAACAGCAGTTTGATGACGATGTTGATATTACCGCATCACTGGATTTGTCTAACGCGAAACGGGTATTGCAAGAGCAGAAACGAGTCAATATCAATTTTCCGACTTGGATGATTGAATCGCTTGACCGGGAAGCTGGAAAGCTTGGGGTGACCAGACAATCCATCATCAAAGTCTGGCTTGCTGAGAGGCTTGAGAAGGTTTCTTCGAACGAAGTGAGATAGATCAGTAGCCCAGGATATTCTTGGGGGTTGTGTCGCTAACGCGACGGTTATTTTAAAGTCGGGTCTCGGCCCGACAGCCGAGATACTTTCTTTTGTTTGGCCAAAAGAAAGTATCCAAAGAAAAAGCCACCCCGATGCCGCTTTGATCCTGCGCGCCGAAGGGTTTGAACGGGGTTTTCGGAAGGGCTGTCCCTAGCCCTCCGAAAACGAGCGGCATCCCTGCCGCTCCCCTGCGGGCTAATCCGTCCAAACCCTCCGGTGCTCGGCGCGGCATAGGGGATGAAAACCCCACCGCAAAATTCGAGAGCATCTAATATTTTGAGGTTTTCGTAGGCCGGGTTGAATGAAAATGAAACCCAGCAATATATAAACTTAAGTTGGGTTTTGCTTCGCTCAACCCAGCCTACGAGCTAACAGCAAATATATTCAATGGAAATTATCTTTCAAAATATACCTAGGAAATTGCGTAAAAAACTACAGTGTTCCTTTTCTTCTGTTCTCAATAAGAAAAATTTTATTATACCCGCCTGTTTGGATGATATTGAAAATTACCCAAATAACCTCCATAAATCAAGGCTGGCTTATTCTCGCGAGACATGCGATTTATTTTTAGATTTTTGTAAAGAGTTTATGGCTTGGGAAGATATTAGTGGGGTTGCTAGTTTAGATACTGTTTTTTCAGCGTTTGCGGACTCAGTTGATGAACATTTTTTTACGAGAAATAAATCTGATTTTGATTTTTTTATTTCTTCATGGATTGAGAAAATTAACTCAAAACTACATAATTATAGCTTTTACTTTCCTGTAGAAGGGTTGATGTTAAAAGATATATCGCAAGAGGCATTCGGCGATGTATCGATAGTTTTATTTGATAAAATATTAGCTGACCGATTTTTTGATGACAACAAGAGTGATAATCATCAATGGACAGAACATTTGCATTCAACTTTAAATAAAATATTTGTTGGAAAAACTGTTTTAGTGGTAAGTGTTTTTGGTTGTCGCTATCTATCTGAACTAGTCGCCAGAGAGAAGGCGAATGCGGTAGTTTCTTATTTTAGATTCATATTTTGTGTGTTCCACCATGATCGTGTGCAAGAAGGTTTGGTTAAGATTTCTATAGAAAACGAATGGCCTAAAAAAAATTCGGATTTTTTTTATGTTGAGTCTAACAGTATTTCCTTACCTAATCATCGGGGGGCGGCCCCATTACTTCCTTTTGACATTTATAGCAAAAACCTCTCCGATTTAAAGAAAAATGGTTATTTAAATGAGTTGAGTGGGTTTATTTTTTATCCTTATAATAACTATGAAAAGGCAGTTAAAGCTGCTATTTATTGGATCGGAGAAGCTCAAAACGATTTTAAAACAGATTCGGCGTTCGTCAAGTATTGGATTTCAATTGAAAGCTTGCTGACAACAGGTTTTCATTCTCAACAGGGAATAACAAAAAATCTTATTGACGGCGTATCTATTTTAATATGGTATTGCGGACACGAGTTTAGTGACAGGCCTAATATTCGTTGCTTATCAAAGCGCATTAATGTACTTTATGATCTTCGATCTAAAATTGTTCATAAAGGCGATGGAGTTAAAATTAATCACGGTGACTTAAGTGACATATGCAAATACTCATCTTGGCTCATAATTTGTTTTTTATGGTTACGATCAAATTTTAATTACACCGAATGCGAACAAGTCAGAAAACTAGTTAAAAAGCTGAAAGCAGCTGACTTTTCTGAAGACTTTGAAATCAGAACCAAAAGCCTACTATTGGCTGCTCAAGTAAATACAACAAGTTAAAGAGTTTCTTTAATAAATGCATAAATATGGCGGATTCAAAACCAGTCTGCGCCCGATTAAGATTAAATACTCGGTCCTACCGGCCCAGTTTTTCCAACTTAGAATTCCGGGACGGTTTTCTCCCCCTATGCCGCGCCGAGCACCGGAGGGTTTGAGCGGACTAGCCCGCAGGGGAGCGGCAGGGATGCCGCTCGTTTTCGGAGGGCTAGGGATAGCCCTTCCGAAAACCCCGTTCAAACCCTTCGGCGCGCAGGATCAAAGCGGCATCGGGGTGGCTTTTTCTTTGGGTACTTTCTTTTGGCCAAGCAAAAGAAAGTACCTCGGCTGTCGGGCCGAGACCCGACTTTAAAATAACCGTCGCGTTAGCGACACAAACTAAACAAGAACCATGACCGATACACCAGATATTCTAAAAACCATCCTAACCAAAAAAGCCGAAGAAGTAGCCCGCCGCAAAAGCAACACGCCGCTGTCGCTACTGGAAGAACTAGCCGGCACCGTGCAAGGCCCCCGCGGCTTTTATTCGGCGTTGCGCAGCAAGGCCGATCAGAAAAAGCCGGCGATTATCGCCGAAATCAAGAAAGCCTCGCCCAGCCAGGGCGTCATTCGCGAGAATTTCAAGCCGGTGGAAATTGCCGTCGATTATGCGTTTAGCGGCGCGACATGCTTGTCGGTGCTGACCGACAAGGAGTTTTTCCAGGGCTCGGAAGCCAATCTGCAAATGGTGCGGCAAAATTGCCCGCTGCCGGCGATTCGCAAGGACTTCATGATCGATCCGTACCAAATCCACGAATCACGTGCACTCGGTGCCGATTGCATTCTGCTGATCGTCGCCGCATTGGACGACGCGATGTTGAAAGAATTGGCTGACACCGCCACCGGCTTGGGCATGGACGTATTGACCGAAGTGCATGACGCGGAAGAACTGGAGCGGGCATTGCGGCTAAACACCAATATGATCGGCATCAACAACCGCAATCTGCGTACCTTCGACGTGTCGCTGCAAACCACGCTGGATTTGAAAAACACCATTCCGGCGGACAAGTTGATCGTCACCGAAAGCGGCATTCACACCCCGGCGGATGTGAAATTGATGCAGGACAATGGCATCTACACCTTCCTGGTCGGCGAAGCGTTTATGCGCGCCGAGTCGCCGGGACAAAAAATGCGCGAGTTGTTTTTTTAGGGCATTGGCAAGGCATTACGCAGAGCGTCTATCCCGGCGTTCCCGCGAAGGCGGGAGCCCAGGAAAAATCAATAGCCTGGATCCCCGCCTGCGCGGGGATGACGGATTCTTCCTGATATTCAAGCAAATCTGTACCCGGCTTGAGATTACCCGCCCAATTTAATCTCACCAAAATACCGCGCCAAATCAATCCGAATCGGCATGAAATAGACATTCAGGCCATTCTCCGCCGCCGAGGCGATTACGCTGTTGGCAAATTGGACGTTCCAGTCGTAATCCGGCTGGAAACTCTTCGGAAACTTCACTTTATTTTTGACTTCCCAATAATTCATCGAGGCCTTGCTGGTGATAGGGCTGATGCCAATGTAGGTTTCCAGGTGTTGCATATGCTCAGCGTAGATGTCGATCATGCGACTGTCATAGAACGGCTGGGAGAAAAACCCGCCGGCTCCGGCATCGACCTTGCGCTGAATGTAATCGCATTCATCCTGGACGCCGCTACGGTGCGGGTCGAAGCCGGCATAAATATGCAAGCTTGGGAAACGCTGACGCACGGCCCGAATCAAATCGACCACATCGGTATTGTAAAACGACCGTTTCAGGCCTTCCGGCGGATCGCCGGTTACCAACAAGACGCTGTCGAGCGCATACTCTTCGATGATGCGGTAGAGTTCGCCGCTTTCGATTTTAAAATCAATCGCGCGAAAATGCGGAATAAAGCGGTATTTGCTTCGATCAACGCGGGTTGCCAGTTCCCAGCTGCGGGTATCGAAGCGCTGGATATCAGGAACATTGATGATGTTGATACCTTTGTCCAGAGTTTGCACAAAGCCGTATTGCTGGTCGAAAGCCTCTAGGCTGCGAGGGACGATTTCAAACGAAATATTCATCGTGTGGCTGGGTAGTTAAAGAATTGACTGGAAACGAGCGCCATGCGCAAAGTATGGATTGTAACGCAGTAAAAACAAATCCCGGCGGACATGACCGACTTCTTTGGTCGAGCTTAAGCGGCTTACCCGTCGATTGCCGCGCGGCGTATTGCCTCTATTATTTTTCGGTTGCGGTGGGGATTTAATGGCCTTGAACGTCTTACTCAATAGCTGCCCCTATTCATCAGATTTATTTAGCCATTCCCGCACATCCCGAACTAATGCCCGCCAAACCCCGCCGCCCGATGTTATGGATTGTTTCAGCCCTATCGGCGCTATGGGCCGTAGGCTGCGAATCGCCTGCGTCTCGGGACCCACATGCTTTGGCTTTTCAGGCACCGCCACACTGGAGCAGCAACGGCCATTTTGCCGAAGCAGCCGCAACGGACTGGTTGACAGAGTTTAACGATCAGCATTTAACGATCTTGGTACAGCAAGGCCTGAGAGATAACTTCGACTTAAAAAGTGCCGCTGCCCGCGTCGACGCGGCCCGCGAGCAAGCCGTTATCGCCGGTTCCGGCCGCTGGCCGCAACTGTCGTTAACACCCGGGTATCAGCGCGCAAAGACCAATATGGGCGGCGAAAGCAGCGAATCCGGCGCGTTTACGGCGCTGTTCAACCTGAGTTGGGAGCTGGATGTCTGGGGCCGGATCAGGGCGGGACAACAAGCGGCTGAAACCGAAGCCGAGGCGACTGGCGACGATTATCGCGCCGTGCAATTATCGCTGGCGGCACGGATTGCCCAAGCCTATTTCGAATTCAGTGAAGCCCAATTGCAAGCGACGGTGGCGGCACAGTCGGTCAAAGACCGCGGCACCATTGTCGATCTGGTGCGCGGCCGTTTCAACAGGGGGTTGACCCGCGGCCTGGATTTGCGCTTGGTGCTGACCGATCTGGCGAATGCCGAAGCGCAGCTGGCGCAAGCCCGTAATGATGTGCAATTGTTGGGCAAGCGCCTGCAAACCTTACTGGGCCGGTATCCGGGGAATGATCCAGTTAGGCAGGAATTCGACGCTACATTTCGATTACCGCAGCCGCCGGAAACCTTGAGCGCCGGTTTGCCGGCCGAGCTGTTGGAACGCCGCCCGGACGTCATCGCCGCGTTCAAACGCTTGCGGGCCGCTGATTCCCGATTGGAAAGCGCCGAAAAAGCCTTGCTGCCGCGCGTGACGCTGACCGGTGCCGGCGGCGCCAGCAGCGCGGCCTTGACCGAGATCATCGACCCGCGCGCGGCGGCCTGGAATTTGGCCGCCGGCCTGGCGCAGCCGCTGTTTACCGGCGGCCGGCTGCAAGGCGAGATTCGCTTCAACGAAGCCAAAGTCCGGGAAGCGTTCAACCAATACCAAAGCGTGGCCTTGAACGCCTTTCGCGAGGTGGAGCAAGCACTGGCCGCCGAAGCCTGGCTGCGCACCCAGGAACAGGCCTTACGCGAAGCCGTCGAGCAAACCGAAGCCAGCCGTAAGCTGGCGGTATATTCCTACCGGCAGGGATTGATCGAAATCCTCACCTTGCTCGACAGCTACCGCAGCACCCTCAATGCCCAAAGCGCGCATTTGGCCGTGCAACGGCAACTATTGAACAATCGTATCAATCTCTATTTGGCATTAGGCGGTGGCGTTTGAATCCGCAAGTACTCAATTTAAAAATTCTGTTACCGATCCTGGTCTTGCTCGCGGCGGCCGGCGCGGCCTGGGCGATTATCGCCGCCAAGCCGCAAACCGTTCAGCAGAGCGCCGAACCGACTATTCCCAAGGTCAACGTCGTTCGCGCCGAACCGCAAAGCCTGCGGCTGAACGTGATGTCGCAAGGCGTGGTGGCGCCGCGCGAGACTATCGATTTGGTGACCGAAGTGGGCGGCAAGCTGGTGCAAGTCCATCCGGCCATTGTCGCCGGCGGTTTCTTCGCCGCCAACGAATTGCTGCTGACTATAGACCCGCGCGATTACGATTATGCCATCGTTGCCGCCGAAGCCCAGCTGGCCGAGGCCCAGCGAGTCTTGATCAACGAACAGGCCCAAGTCGAGCAAGCGCGTAGCGAATGGCAAGCGTTGGGCGAAGGCGAGCCTACTGCGTTGGCGCTGCGGAAGCCGCAATTAGCGGAAGCGCAAGCCAAGCTCAAGGCCGCCGAAGCCGATCTGGCCAAGGCCAAACTCAATCGCAGCCGCTGCGAATTGCGGGCGCCGTTTGCCGGCCGGGTGCTCAGCAAACAGGCAGGTTTGGGGCAATATATTCAGTCCGGCGCGGCCGTGGCGCGAATTTACGCCAGCGATGTCGCCGAAATACGTCTGCCCATCAGCACCGAGCAACTGGCCTTTTTGGAACTGCCCTTGGGGCAACATGGCAAGATCGGCCACTGGCCGGCGGTGACTTTGCGCGCGGAACTGGCCGGCAAGCCGCATAGCTGGCAAGGCCGCATCGTCCGCAGCGAAGCGGCGCTGGACGACAACAGCGGTCAGCTCTATCTGGTTGCGCAAGTCGCCGAGCCGTTCCGGGAAACCTCGGATAGCCCGCCCTTGCTGAGCGGTTTGTTCGTGCAAGCCGAGATCGAAGGGGTGCTCCGCGACGGTCTGTTTGCGCTGCCGCGCACCGCATTGAACGGTTTGCAACAAGCCAAGCTGGTCGACGCCGAGCAACGTCTGGAAATTCGCCAACTACAAGTGCTGCGCCACGAAGCCGAGCGCGTCGTCGTCAAGGCCGGTTTAAATCCCGGCGACCGGGTGGTGGTGTCGGAAATGCCGGTGCCGGTGGCGGGAATGAAAGTCAACGCAGTCGAAGCACAGCCTGAAGCCGCCCCATGACGTCAGCCAACCAGCGTTTAGGCCTATTGGCCTGGTTTGCCAGCAACCCGGTCGCGGCCAATCTGTTGATGCTGCTGATCCTGACCGGCGGTGTACTGGGCATCCTCGGCGTCGATAAGGAAGTATTTCCGCGTTTCAGCCCGCATAAAATTCAGATCGAAGCGGTTTTTCCGGGCGCCGGACCGGCGGAAGTCGAGGAATCGGTGTGCGTACCCATCGAGGAAGCCATCCACGATGTGCCTGGCGTCAAACATCTGCACGGCGAAATCAGAGGCGGTAGCTGCGAGATCGATGTGGAGGTGCTGCCGGACCACGACCACAACCAGATGATGGCAACGCTGCAAAGCCGGGTGCAAGCCATTCCGCGCCTGCCGAAACAATTGGAAAAAATCCAGGTGTTGCCGGCCGACCGCGAGGACGACGACGGCGTGATCTGGCTGGCTTTACACGGCGCCACCGATGCCGCCACCTTGCAGCGCTACGGCGACCGGATTCAAGAACAATTGGCGGCGATACCCGGCGTCAGTAAGGCCCGCAATTACGGCGAGCTGGCCTATGAAATCGACATCGAAGTGTTGCCGCAACAATTGCGCAAATACCAACTGACGTTGGACGAAGTGGCTCAAGCGGTGCGCAGGGCCTCGGTCGATCTGCCGGGCGGCCTGATCAAAAATCCGGACGGCGAGCTATTGCTGCGCGTCAGCGGCCGGGCCCGCGATGCCGACGCAGTCGGCGCCTTAATCGTCAAGACCTTGCCGGACGGCAACCGAGTGCGCTTGGATCAAATCGCCACCATTAAAGATGGTCTGGAAGAACGATTGTGGACCTGGCATCACAACGGCCAGACCGCGCAGGGCTGGGAGATTCACACCGAGCAAGACAGCGTCGCGGTGGCGCGGCGGGTGAAGGCATATGTCGAAGAGATGCGCGCGCAATTGCCGGAAGGCCTGCGCCTGATTACCTGGTGGGACGATTCGCAAGCTTACGACGAGCGCATCGGCACCTTACTGGAAGACGGCTTGAGCGGTTTCGTGCTGGTCTGTCTGGTGCTGACCTTGTTCTTACGGTTACGAGTGGCGTTGTGGGCCGGCGTCGGCATTTTTACCTCGGTGCTGGGTGCGTTCTGGCTGATGCCGGCCCTGGATATTTCCCTGAACATGCTGTCCTTGTTCGGCTTTCTGTTGGCAATGGGGATTTTGGTGGACGATGCCATCATCATCGGCGAAAGCGTGCATAGCAGGCAGATTGAAGGCAAGGAGTCGCCATTACAGGCCACGATTAGCGGCGTGCGGGAAGTGGCACTGCCGGTCAGTCTGTCGGTGTTGATCGTGCTGGTGGCGTTTTTGCCCGGTCTGTTTTTGCCCGGCTGGGCCGGACAGATGATGCGGCCGATTTGTCTGGTGATGATTCTGACCCTGGTATTCTCGCTGGTCGAAGCCTTGCTGATTCTGCCGTCGCATCTGGTCGGCGACACCGACTCAAAAGCAAACCCAAGTCGCTTACAACGCTTGCGCGAGCGCATGAATCGGGGCTTGGATCGTTTCGTCGTGCGCGTTTATAAGCCTTTGCTGGAAACCGCGCTGGCCTGGCGTTATTTGACCGTCGCGATCTTCATCGCGCTGCTGGCTATCTGTGCGGCGTTGGTGCTCAGTGATCGCGTGCGGCAATCGATAAATCCCGATGTCACCAAGGACAGCTTTTGGGTATCGATGAAGCTTCCACAGAGTGCGCCGTACAGCGAGACGCAGGCATTGGCGAACCAGGTGGAAAAAGCTTTGTTTGCCTTGCGCGACGAGCTGGACGGCATCGCGCAATCCGGTCAGCCCGCCGCCGATAGCGTTGCCGCCGCCCATGCCAACGACGATAGCGTCATCGTCGGCGTGGAAACCGCGATCTGGGACCATGGCGCCGGCATCTGGCTGGAGTTCTCGGCGGAAGGCCGCAAGCGCTTGAAAGTGGAGCAGTTCATCCGCGACTGGCGGCAACGGATCGGCGACATCGGTCGCGGCAAGGTCGATTTTATTTATAAGGAAGGCGACGTACCTTACGACATCGAGTTGAATCTAGGCGCCGGCGACCCAAGCCTGCTGCAACCCGCCGCCGAGCAACTTAAAAAGATACTGGAAGCCTTTCCCGGCGTTTACGATGTGATCGACTCGTCCGAACCGGGCAAACCGGAAGTGCGGCTGGCGCTGAAGCCGGAAGCCGAACGCCTGGGCTTGCGCCTGGAACAACTGGCCGAGCAAGTCCGCCAGGGTTATTACGGCGAGGAAGTGCACCGCTTCCTGCGCGGCCGCCGCGAAGTAAAAGTGATGGTGCGCTATCCGTTGGAACAACGGCAATCGCTGGATACACTGAAGGCGCAACCGGTACGCCTGCCGAACGGCAGCAGCGTGCCGCTAAACGATCTGGCCGAGATCAAATTGGTGCAAGGCTATTCCCGGTTGAACCGCGAAGACCGGCATCGCGTGTTGAAGGTACAAGCCCGCGTCGATCCGACCAAGGCCGATGTCAACGGTATTTACGCCGCGCTGGAAAGCGGCGCCTTGCCGCGTCTGGAGCAGGCGTTTCCCGGCTTGAATGTGCAAATCGGCCAACAGCGCCAGGAACAGGAAGCGATGCTGGCGGCGTTTGGTAAGAACACGCTGATCGCGCTGTTGGTGATTTATGCGTTGATCGCGGTGCCGTTTAAGTCCTACAGCAAACCGCTGATCTTTTTGCTGGCGGCGCCGGTGGCCTGGAGCGGCGCGGTGCTGGCGCATTGGGCGGCGGGCTTGCCCTTATCTATGGAATCGCTAGTGGGCATGATCGCGGCCAGCGGTGTGGTGGTGAACGATAGCTTGGTACTGCTGGACTACATCCGCCAACACGGTGACGAGGATACGCCGGTGGAAAACCTGATCGGCACCGCCTGTGTCGCGCGCTTCCGCCCGATTCTATTAGCCTTTTTAACCAACTTCGCCGGCTTCCTGCCGACCCTGATAGAGACCAGCCCGCAAGCGCAATTCCTGATCCCGATGACCCTGTCGCTGTCGGCCGGCCTGCTGATCGGCATGGCCGCCAGCTTGATTTTGACGCCGGTCTGTTATGCGATTTTGGGGGCCAGGCGACAAGCAGCATCGATGTGAAAACCAAAGCTGTAAGTTTGGCTTGATGCCTTGGTGGAGGTGGGATTTTCGCAGGTACCGATGTTGCCACCGCTGCCTGAATTATTAACCCGGCCCTTAAATGCCGTTCGCCTTTATGCCCTTGAGGGTATTGAGCCTGTCGATGTGCGCACCCGCCTGGGCTCCGACGAGCTCAGCCCGAACGGAATAGCAGTGATAAATTTAGGGACGGGTTAATAGCGGCTGATTCGCGTTGTAAGGAAATCCAATCACGCCGGTGCTATGCTGAAGGTACGGTGGCAGCGTCGGGGCTTTTCAACTACTACCATCATAGCTTTGGGGAGGTCTGAAAAAATTGTCATCGTTGTGTATGCGCGGATCTAGTAATGTGATTGCAAAGGGCTCGCGCTTTCTGGGGAGCGGCGATTGGGTATTGTTATAAATTACCTTGGGGAAAGGTCGGCGCCGCTCAGTTTTTCCGTTCTTTTTTAAAATAGCCACTTTTATCTCAGAATTTTTGGGCACGTTGTTCTTTACTTTGTCGTCAGTATTACTAGCCTGTGCCTGCCAATTTTGAGAATGGGTACAGTGATCTTTTCATGCACGGGAGTCCACCATGAACAAACAGACATTCATCGCATCCGCTGTCATCACTACTTTAGTGGGTTGCGCCACACCACCGATTGAACAGAAAGCAACAATCGAAAATGATTTGAGTACCGAATTACCCGCCTCAGCCGCCGGCATATCTGCAGAGCCTTTGTACTTTTCTTCGCAACAAGAAGCCGAAGGCGCTTTGATCGGTTATAACTACGGGCTGACCCTGCTTGCCGATGGCCGAGTTCAAGCATTCGTCTCCGGTTTAAATGGGTCGGGCATGGAAAACCCATTCGACGTGGTTAGGGCAAAAGCGCAAAGTTCGTCAGCCAAAATTACCGACTTGGCCGAGGCGGAAACTGAAATGGCATTTCCGCAAATTACGCTAACCGAGAAAAAGAACGGCCAGGCAGCTATCGACGCATTGGGCGATAAGCTGGGGGATGTTGCTAAAGCCTACGACATGTCCAGCGAGCGCCTGGAAGATATATTGCGCACCGATGCGTCGGCCTGGATCGATGAAAGCGGCCGCCTGCTCTATATCGACGAACATACCAATGTTACTCAGGGGCAAGGCGAACAAGAAACCGCCACGGTAACCAGCACGGGTAGCAGCGTGGCAAGCGCGGCAACGGCCGACCCGTTCGCCCTGCACAGCAAGCCAGGTTCGAATCGCGTTATCTATTTGGATTTCAACGGCCATGTAGCAACGAATACGGCGTGGAGTACGACTGCTCTTAATGCCCAAGCCTACGATATCGACAGCAACCCAGGCGCATTCAGCAGCGCGGAATTAAATAACATTCGCGAGATCTGGCAGCGCGTAGCGGAAGACTACGCGCCGTTCGATGTTGACGTTACCACGCAGGAACCCGTTTTGGATGCCCTGAGACGCACCAGCACCAGCGATGTGCAGTACGGCACTCGAGTAGTCGTTACCCGTTCCATGCCGCAACTTTGCAACCAAACTTGCGGCGGTGTGGCTTACGTTAATGTGTTTTCATATTATTCAGCCGCCTATCCGGAGCGCTATAGGCCCGCCTGGGTATTCTTCGACAAACTGGGCAACGGTTATCCCAAATACGTTGCCGAAGCCGTATCGCACGAAGTCGGGCATAACTTGAACCTCAATCATGATGGCAATGCCTCCACCGGCTATTATGCCGGCCACGGTAGCGGTGCAACCGGCTGGGCGCCAGTCATGGGGGTGGGTTATTACAAACCTGTCGCACAATGGAGTAAAGGCGAGTATCCGGGCGCTAACAATCTACAAGATGATCTCGCGGTGATAAATGCTGCGGGTGCTCCAGTACGACCCGATGACTTCCCCGATACAACAGCCAGTGCGGCACCATTGGCAGGCGACGCCGGCACTGTTTTGCAAAATGGCATCATCGAACGCACGACGGACGCCGATATTTTCGTGTTTTCAACCGGCGGGGGAAGCGCGCAGTTCAATGTCACGCCCGATGCAATAGCGCCCAATTTGGATGTGTTATTAAAGTTAATTGACGCGCAAGGCAATACCGTGGCCCAAGCCAATCCGGTGGACAGCTTGGCGGCATCCTTAAGCGTTTCGCTCAACGCCGGAAAATATTTCCTGAAAATCGAAGGGGTCGGTAAAGGCGACTTAACTACTGGCTACTCTGACTACGGCAGCCTCGGTCAATATCAAATTACCGGCAATTACCCCATTTTGGCTGCGGTGCCACCCGCAGCAGTCATCACGGCTCTGCCAACTGTCGGCGACGCACCACTCAATGTGACGCTGAATGGTTCCGGCTCCAGTGCTAGAAACGGCTCGATCTCGTCATACGCATGGAATTTCGGCGACGGTTCCGCGGCAACTAGCGGCGCATCGGTCAGTCACATCTACAACACCCCTGGTGCCTATACCGCAACACTGACCGTTACGGATAGCAGCGGTTTGAAAACCAGTACTTCGCAAAGTATTCAGGCGGCACAAAGTGTCGTAGCAATGAATATGAAAGTTGCCAGTACCGTGATGACTCGAAAATTGTTAAGTGGTGGTAAATCGCAATGCGTCGCCAACATTGCCGTTAAATCCGGAACAGCATCAGTTATCGGTGCCGGCATCTATGGCACTTGGAGCGGTTCTGTCACCTCGGGTACGACAAAAACCAATGTGACCGGAGCTAGCTATTCCATTAGCGGTACGAACGGCTCGACCAGTCTGAGCAGTGCCCTGCTGCCCAGCAACAGCAAGGGTACCTGCGCGTTTACCGTCACCAAGGTCGTCAAGAATGGCTACTTGTACGATGGCAGTGGTGCCATTTCACGTAGTTTGTCCTGGTAAATTAATGTTCGGGGGCGGCTGATTCTTGGCTGTCCCCGGCTTATTTCGGAGTTGTCCCGGTTGACGATAATTGATTCGAATCGGGATAGCCTTACAAACATTTCCACGGCTGCTTGCATTCCCTGGCTGCTTATCCCTCCTCTCCCAAAAGATTCTGTTGTCTGGTTCAACAACAAGCCTTCAAATCGCCGCTCTGCGTAGCCACGTAAACTGCAAAAGACGCGCAAGCCCCTCCCGCGCTAAAATTCCCCTATTGTGCGGCGTCGCACCCAGCCAACTTTTTACCATCATGCTCAATTTCAAAAACATCGCCATCCGTCGCGGCAACCGTTTGCTGTTTAGCGAGGCCTCTTTCACGATACATAAAGGCCAAAAAA
>Ga0123398_1039506_pt1 | contig 18833 bp, 9 predicted proteins | sample T5LHNO3metaT_FD_89926 | JGI IMG/M metagenome (GOLD analysis project Ga0123398, IMG submission 89926) | Methane-oxidizing artificial microbial communities from Washington, USA to study methane cycling - T5-LHNO3 metaT (Metagenome... | ecosystem: Engineered > Modeled > Simulated communities...
AATGTTTAAGGGCCGGGTTAATAAATCACTGAGGGGGGATGCAAAATGAAAGACTGTTGGTCTCAATTTGGCGTCGGCTTGGCTATCAGACTGGTTTTTGTGTTTAGTGTGTTGCGTCAGCCCGTAACGATGGCGGCGGAATTCGGCGGCGACTTCGAAGCTGATTCCCAGGCTGGCCAGACGTTTTCGGCTGATTTGAAAGCGGCTGACGATACCGTTATCGACACCAATCTTGCCGAACAGGCCGATGACGCCAGCAGGGATGTTGCGGATATGGATCTGGTTGAGCTGGTGAATGTCAAGGTGTCGCCGTTCGATGTCTCCTCGCAGCTCGATAGCGGGTACCTCGCCTCGAATTCGGTGTCCGGCTCTCGTTTCGATGCACCGATCAGCGACTTGCCGTTTGCGCTGCAAGCTTTCACCGAGTCCTTCATCAAGGATCAAAAGCCCCGCGATATTTTCGACATAGCCCGATATTCGCCAGGAGTCACTTACCGCAGCAACGACTTCAACGAAGGCAACGCCAATCTGGCGATTCGCGGCTTCGCAGTGGGTTCTCTGGCCGGCGGCAATATCCACACGCTGCGCGACGGCGTCCACGGTCCGTCCATTCTGGATTTCACTAATATCTCGCGGCTTGAAGTGGTCAAGGGGCCGGCATCGTTTCTGTACGGTCAGGTCGCACCGGGCGGTATTGTCAACGTCATCACCAAAAACCCGCAGCGGCGGTTTGCTGCTAACGCGGATGCGCGTTACGGCTCCTACGGCGAGTACCGTTTCGACGTTGACGTCACTGGACCGGCTACAAAAACCTTGTCCTACCGGTTGGCGGCGTCCTACGACCAGGATATGCATTACTGGGAGCCCTACGATGCGCATTCCTGGAATATCTCGCCTTCCTTGCTTTGGCAACCGAGCGACCGCCTAAGTGTCTCGTTAAAATACGAAAACTTCGAAAAAATTGAAGAGCCCCAGCTGATGCAAAAGCCCGGCTACAGCACCCAGGCCGGCGCGTTGCCTTCTGCCGCGGACCCCAACCTCTCCGGCGTCGATGTTCCGGGCTTGCCTAATAATTGGAACAGCATGGCCTACAGCGACTATCGGCATAGCAACACCCATAATCTCAGTACCTGGATGGACTTTAAGGCCGACGAACACTGGAATCTGCGTACCGGCTATTCGCATCTGGAATACGATGTCGATGCGTTGTTTACCGGTAACTTGGGCATGAGTAATAACACCACGTTGATGCAGGGTCGCCGGGTCAGGCAGCAAGCCTATAGCAACCGTGACGACACGATAGAACTGCAAGGCGTCGGCAAGTATGACCTGGGCTTCGCCAGTCTGCGCTTGCTGCTGGGCGGTCAATACATCGATCGCAACTTCCATCGCACTGCCGGCCAGGCGCCTAACGATCCGGCCTTGGGCAGCATTCCCACCGCTTCGCCCTTGCCTTTGTGGGATCTTGGCAATCCCCGCACCTGGAACCGCGATACGGCGATACCCTTATCCCGGCTGACGACCAGCGGCTCGGACGAGAATTTGAATGCGGTGGACAAATCGGTCTACGGCAGCTCTACCTTCGGTTTTTTCGATGACCGATTGTTGTTGTTGACCGGTTGGCGCTGGACTTCGACAGAAAGCCAATACACAAACCGCCAGACCAGCCAGGCGCAAGCTTCCACCGCGAGCACGGTCACACCCCAATATGGCCTACTCTACAAACTGACACCCGAATGGTCGTTGTTCGCCAGCTACGCCGAATCCTTTGTGCCCGGCACTTTTCCGGTCAACAATCTCGATGGCACCTCGTCGATTCCTAAGCCGACCGAGGGCTGGGGCTACGATGTCGGCATTAAGGCCGACTGGTTTGGCGGTCGGTTGTCCAGCACGCTGACTTACTTCGAGATCTTAAATAAAAACATCGTCAACGATATGGCGTTGACCAACTCCGCCGGCGGCATCACCATCTACGGTCTGCAAAGCGGCGAACAGCGTTCCAGGGGTATTGAATGGGACGCCACCGCTAAACTGACAGACGACTGGCAACTGTATCTATCCTACAGCTACATGGACGCCAGGATCACTGAATTCAGCGGTCGGGACCATGCCATCCTCGCCCAAGATCCCAGCACGCTCGACGCGGCTGGGCGGGCTAACTACAAGAACGTCAATCGTTTCCACAACGCTCCGCTGCAAATGAGCGCGCCGCATCTGGCCAACCTGTGGACGCGTTATGACTTTAGTGTGGAGGCGCTGCGCGGCCTGCATCTGGGCGGCGGTGTCAATCTGGTCTTCGATCAGACTTTGTTACCCGATAGCCCGGCTAGCTCGCGGCAAACTTATGCCTTGTTGAACGCCTTGATTGGTTATACCTGGGAAGTGGGAGGGCATAGTATGAGCGTGGATCTGATGGGCAAAAACCTGCTTGACGAACAATACCGGCCTTCGCAAAGCAGCCGTAGCAGGCCCCGCGAGTTGATGATCAACTTTTCGGTGAAGTTCTGAGCAGGGGCTAAGACTATGAAACTAGCCGACTATTGGTATTGTTTCGCTGCGGTAAGCCGGTGGGCCTTGGATGTTGCCGATATTGGGATTTATGCTGGATGTGTTACGCAAGGAGTAGGGGTTTGAGCGCGAATGCGGAGCTGTGTTGCGAACACTGCGCCGGCAATAGGGTATGTTCGAGGCGCAATGCCAAGGCAGCTCTTTGGCTGGTTGCGCTACTGCTGTTGCCCGGGTTGGCAGTCGGCCAGGAGGTGGTAGTAGATAACCCCTACAAAGTAAAAGCGGCCTTTCTGCGCAATTTTGCCCATTACGTCGTTTGGCCGGAACAGGCGCTTCCAGCCGGAAATGCGCCTTGGTGTATCGGAATTCTCGGACCCGATCCGTTTGGCGATATTTTGGAAACGACCTTGCGGGGGCGGACGGAGCAGGGCCGTACTTTTGTCATTGTTCGCGCCGCTACCCTGGCAGAGTTGCCGCCGTGTCAGATTGTGTTCATGACTTATCCGGATCCCGCAAAACGGCGCACGGCGCTGGCTGTATTAAAACAGCAACCGGTTCTGACGGTCAGTGACGAGCCGGAATTCTTGCCGGACGGTGGAGTCATAGGATTTGAAGTGACGGATAGGGTGCGGATGAGCATCAACCTCGACCAAGCCCGAGCGGTTTCCTTGACGATTCAGACCAAAATGTTGGAAGTTTCCAGCGAGATTTTGGAAAACGGCGAGATGCGCCGAATGAGATAAGCCATGTCCATCCATGCCACTATTTACAACAGACTTGCGGCCGTGCTTTGGGGGGCGGCGCTGTTGGCCTTTGTGTTGGCTGTGGCTGGGCTGGCACTGTTTCACCGCATGACCTTGGAACAACGCGTCCGGCAGATCATGGAACCTTACGCGCAGTTGGTCGCCGTGGGTACAGAGGCGGCGGTGGCTTTCGAAGACCCCGTGCGGGCTCAGGAAGTTCTGGATACCTTGCGCGCCAATCCGCAAATTCAAGAGGCGGATATTTTTTTGGATATAGGAAGGATGCTGGCCAGCCTCAACCACACCGCCTCCGAGCCGCCGCGGAATATGCCGGCCTTGCCCGATGGTATTTATTTAAACCACGATACCGCAGAGTTGCTGCAGGGGCTAAGCAAAGGCGGGCGTCTGCGCATTGTGATGGGTTTGGAGCAATTGAGTCAGCAAACGCACCAGTTATTCTGGTTATTCGGTGCCGGCATGCTGGTGCTGTTGGCGGCTACCTTAGGGCAGCTGGCGGTGCTGCGACGCACTATCATCCGGCCGATTGCTTCCTTAACAGTCGCTACCGAGCGTGTTCGGCAATCCGCCGACTACCGGCATCGAGTGCCTGCCGTCGGTACCGATGAGGTAGCGCGTTTGGCGCAAAGTTTCAACGCGATGATGGCTGCGGTGGAGGAACGCGAAATCGAACTGTCCCGGCTTAACGTCTTTCATCGCACGATTTTGGACAATGCGGCCTACGCTATTGTCTCTACCTCCACGGACGGCACTATCACCAGCTTCAATTTAGCGGCGGAGCGCTTGTTGGGTTATACGGCGGATGAGTTGATAGGTAAACAAACGCCGGCGCTTTGGCATGATAAAGCCGAGGTCGAGCGGTATGCTCAGAAATTGACTGAAGAACTGGGTGTCTTGATTCCTCCGGGATTCGAAGTCTTTACCGCGCGTCCCCAACGCCATCTACCCGAAGAAAACGAGTGGACTTTCATCCGCAAGAACGGCATACGCGTGCCGGTGAATCTTTCCATAACGGCCTTGCAGAATGAGGGCGGCGGCATCAGCGGATTCGTCGGCTTGATCTACGATCTTACCGAGCGTAAACAGGCCCAGCACCAACTGCAATTGCTGACTTTTGCCCTGGATCAGGTGAAGGAATCCATATTTCTGATGCCGGAGAACGATCCGAAGTTTCTCTATGCGAGCCAGGGTGCCGCCACCAAGCTAGGATACAGCCGTGATGAGCTCACCAGCGGTATGGGCGTGTTTGACATTGATCCCGGCTGGTCGCCGGAAGTGTGGGAGACATTCTGGCCGGAGTTGTCTGTGCGCCGCCAAATGCAATTCGAAACCCATCACCGGACGCGTGATGGCCGCGTGTTCCCGGTAGAAGTGACCGGTAACTACTTTGAGTTCGACGGGAAGATATACAACCTGGCAATTTGCCGGGATATTAGCGAGCGAAAAAACGCCGAGAAATTGTTGTCTGAATACGCCGCGATTGTTGAATCCACTGAAGATGCCATCATCGGTAAAACCCTCGACAGCATCATCACCAGCTGGAACAAGGGTGCGGAGCGCATGTTCGGCTACAGCGCCGACGAGATTGTCGGCGATTCAATTGCTATCCTGATACCCGACGAGTGCCGGAATGAAGAGAGGGAAATCCTGGATAGAGTGCGACGCGGAGAATCGATCAGACATTATGAGACGGTCCGCCGCTGTAAGCATGGGCAATTGATTGATGTCTCGGTAACGGTGTCGCCGCTGCGAAATTCGCAAGGCCAAATTGTCGGGGCTTCCAAAATTGCCCGCGATATCACTGATCGCAAACGCGCGGAAAACGAACTGATACGCTATCGAAATGAGTTGGAAGATACGGTACAGCAACGCACGGCTGAACTGCTGCTGGCTCGCGATGCCGCCGAAGCGGCTAATAAAGCCAAGAGTGTGTTTCTGGCCAATATGAGCCACGAACTGCGCACACCGATGAACGCTATTCTCGGCTTTTCCGGCATTCTGCTGAAAAACTCCCGGCTTCAGGACAGTGATCGCGCCAACGTCGAAATTATCAATCGTAGCGGCGAACACTTGCTGAACTTGATCAATGAGGTGTTGGAAATGGCCAAGATAGAAGCTGGCCGCGTCCAACTGGAAGAGGCGCCGTTCGATTTGGGGGAAATGGTGCTGGATGTGATAAAGATGATGCAGGTACGCGCTGCCGAGAAAAACCTGCAATTAGTCGTCGATCAGTCTTCGGCATTTCCGCGCTATATCATCGGGGACCAGGCCCGCTTGCGCCAGGTATTGATCAATCTGGTGGGCAACGCGTTGAAATTTACCCAGCAAGGTGGGGTCGTAATACGCCTGTCCACCAAGAACAACGCTATTGCCCATCTGTTGATTGAAGTGGAGGATTCCGGCCCTGGTATTACGGCTGAAGACCAAAAGCACATTTTCGAACCCTTTGTGCAGATCGGGCCGCTTGCCGACAACAAAGGCACGGGGTTGGGTTTAAGCATCACCCGGCAATTTGTGCAATTGATGAAGGGCTCTATCAGTCTGGAAAGTACACCGGGAAAGGGTTCGCTGTTTCGGATCGATGTGCCGCTGAAGCAGGCGCAGGAAGCCGATATTACCGATTTGTACCGATTGGAAGAACGCATGGTTCTGGGGCTGATGCCGGGGCAGGATAATTATCGGATTCTGATAATCGAAGATCAGCTGGAGAATCAATTATTGCTGGTGAATTTGATGGAAGCGGTGGGCTTTCAGGTTAAGGTAGCCGAAAATGGCGAGTTGGGCGTGGCATTATTCCAAAGCTGGCAGCCGCACTTAATCTGGATGGATAGGCAAATGCCCGTCATGGATGGTTTGGAAGCGACTAGAATCATTCGAACCTTGCCGGGCGGCAAACAGGTGAAAATAGTGGCGGTCACGGCGTCGGCTTTCACCGAGCAACGGACGGATATCATGGCGGCCGGCATGGACGACTTAATCTGTAAGCCTTACCGAGCCAACGAAATCTACGACTGTCTGACCCGGCTATTGGGCGTGCGCTATGTTTATGCCGACCCGCCGGCAATGTTGCCCGAGGACCTGATTTTGACCCCGGAGATGCTCGCAGTAGTGCCGCAGAATTTACGCGAGGATTTGGAGTTGGCGGTGAAAAATCTGGATAGCGAGCGTATAGGTGGCATTATTCAGCAGATTGCGGCGTACGATCTGCGGGTGACCGCGGCATTGACTCGGCTTGCCGAAAGTTATGAGTATCCGACGATACTCAAGGTACTGGGGACGAACTAAAACATCATGATAAATACAGGCAAAATTCTGGTCGTTGACGACACTTCGGCGTCTTTGAAGTTGCTGTCGGACCTTCTCAAGGCCGAAGGGTATGAGGTGCGCTCGGCGATAAACGGCGAGCTGGCGGTTAATTTTGCCATCGCCAATCCGCCTGACTTGGTGTTGCTGGATATTCTGATGCCCGGTATGGGGGGCTTTGAGGTTTGCCGTTTGCTCAAAGCGCATCCCGATACCCGCAATGTGCCGATTATTTTCATCAGTGCGCTGTCCGAGCCGGATGAAAAAGTCCAAGGCTTCAAGCTCGGCGCGGTGGATTTTGTCACCAAGCCGTATCAACGTGAGGAGTTGCTGGCGCGCGTGCGCACGCATCTGGAAATCGACCGCTTGCGCAATCATTTGGAAGAACTGGTGGAACAGCGCAGCCACCAACTACTGGAAAGCGAGAAAAAGCTCAGGACCAGTCTGAACGACCTGGTGGCGGCTCATAGCCTAATGCATACCTTGCTGCACACTATTCCCGATCTGGTCTGGTTAAAGGACCCACAGGGCGTGTATATCACCTGCAATCTGCAATTCGAACGCTTATACGGTGCCAAGGAAGCCGACATTGTCGGCAAGACCGATTACGAGTTTACCTCCAGGGAACTGGCCGACTTTTTCCGGGAGAATGATCGCAAAGCCCTGGCCGCCGGCCAGGTTTGCGCCAACGAAGAATGGCTGACTTTCGCTGATAACGGTTACTACGGCTTGTTCGAAACCCTGAAGACACCGGTGTTGAATCAGGACGGCAAACCGATAGGCGTGCTCGGAATTGCCCGCGACGTGACCGAGCGTAAGGCGGCAGAAGCGAAAGTCCAACGCCACATGCAGCTCTATGCGGCCTTGAGTCAGTGCAATAAAGCCATCGTACACAGCGCCGACGAAACCGAATTGTTCCTGGGAATCTGCCGCGCCGCCGTGGAGTTTGGCGGTATGAAAATGGCATGGGTTGGCTTATTTGCCGCTGATCGGTGCTCGATACGCCCGGTCGCCAGTTTCGGCAAAGGTGCGGAAGAGTTGGCCACGATAGACATGTCCATGGCTACCGACAGCGCTTTCGGCCATAGTCCTACCAGCATTGCGATCCGCGAACAACGCCCTTACTGGTGCCAGGATTTTATTAACGATCCGATTACCGTGCCATGGCGAAAACAAGGTTTGCGCGCCGGCTGGGCCGCGTCGGCTTCGTTGCCGTTACTTAGAAACGACAGGGTGGTCGGTGCATTCGTACTATACGCTGACGAGGTTAACGCCTTCGACGATGCTGCGCGCGACCTGTTGGTCGAAATGTCGATGGATATTAACTTTGCCTTGGAAAATTTCAGCCGCGCGTTGGCCCAAAAACAAGCGGAAGCGGAGATCGAGCGTTTGGCGTTTTACGATCCGCTAACCAATCTACCGAATCGCCGTCTGCTTTACGATCGCCTGCAACAAGCAATAGTGACTAATGCCCGGCATGATAAACACGGCGCGGCCTTGTTTATCGACCTGGATAACTTCAAAGCGCTTAACGACACCAAGGGCCATACGATTGGCGATTTGCTACTGATCGAAGTCGCCCAACGTCTCCGAGATTGTGTGCGCGAAGGTGATACCGTCGCCAGGCTGGGCGGCGACGAATTTGTGATGATCCTCAACGGTCTGAGCCCGGAAGAAACGCTGGCGTCTGCTCATACCAAAAAGCTGGCCGGCAAAATCCTTTCTGCTATTGATCAACCCTATTCTTTGCAGGGATACGATCACCATTGTTCGGCCAGCATGGGCATCTGCATGTTCCGGAATCAACCTATTACGGCGGAAGAATTGCTGAAATACACCGATACCGCCCTATACCAAGCCAAGCGCGGCGGCCGTAACAAGCTGCTGTTTTACGATCCGGTCATGCAGGCCGCTTTGGAAACACGCGCGGTATTGGAAAGCAATTTGCGCGTGGCACTGAGCGAGCGGCAATTGGTGCTGTATTACCAGATGCAAGTCAACCACGCCGGTCAGATTCTCGGCGCGGAGGTATTGATACGTTGGCAGCACCCGCAACGCGGTTTGGTTTCGCCTTTGGAATTTATTCCACTGGCTGAGGACACCGGTTTGATCTTGCCGATAGGCAAATGGGTTATGGACTCGGCTTGCGCCCAGCTCAAAGCTTGGGAAAGCGATCCGTTCAAGTCTAAGCTACAGCTTGCGGTTAACGTCAGTGCCATGCAGTTTCATCAAGAGGATTTCGCTGAGCAAGTGCAGCGAACGTTGGCGCGCTACGATTTGAGTCCTAATCGGCTGAAACTTGAGCTCACCGAGAGTTTGGTGCTGGATGACATTGACGATGCGATTGTGAAAATGCAGCGACTGCGAGAGTTTGGCGTGCGTTTCTCAATGGATGACTTTGGCACCGGTTATTCGTCCCTGTACTATCTGACCAAGTTACCGATTGATCAGTTGAAGATCGACCAGTCCTTCGTGCGCAATATTACCTTGTCCCAAAGTGATGCGGTGATTGTGCAAACCATCATCGGCATGGCCGACAACTTGGGTATCGAAAGTATCGCCGAAGGCGTTGAAACCGAAGAGCAGTTGAGATTCTTGGAACAGCAAGGGTGTCATTTATATCAGGGCTACTTGTTCGGTAGGCCGGTACCGTTGGCTGATTTTGAAGCCCAATGCGATTATTCGGTGCAGCTCGGTTTACGGGCTAAAGAAAGTTAGAGGTGGATGATTTGCCCATCTTCTGCCTGCACAAAGGCTGAGGCTTGGCGGTATAGTCTATGTGTCTATGCTGCTTACTTTGTTTTCAAACGCCGATTCCCAAGACATCAAAAGCTTAGGCTGGCAAACTTGGAGTGGCTCAGGGGTTGTTGCCGCTTCGAAGAGATAGCCTTGAAACGCAATTTTGAACCTGTTGTCGCTGGCATGCGATTAGATTAAGTTACCCAGGTAAAACGGCAACAACCAGTGGTTGAGCTGTAAATAATCATTATAAAAATAATAAGCGAAGGGGTTGTTGGTGGGCAGCGAGGGAAAACAAAAAAAGTGCGAAGTCGTCGGTATTGGCGCTTCGGCGGGTGGGCTACAGGCCTTAATCCCGGCTATTTCCGCATTAAAGCCGCGAGGGAAATTTGCCTATGTTTTGGCTCACCATCTATCGCCCGATAAGCCCTGTTCACTGATAGAACTGTTGCAGAATAAATGTGCGCTCAAGGTCTCCTGGGCTCAGGATGGTACTGAACTAGTGCCCGATCACCTGTATGCCTGTCCACCGGGACACAATATCGAGGTGGTGGATGACAAATTGCTAGTGTTTCATGCCGAAGAAGCGCAACCCATCGCACCGTCGATAGATCGATTATTTCGTTCCATCGCTGACAGCCGCCAGGAAAAAGCCATTGTCGTCGTTCTATCCGGCTCGGGACACGATGGTACCTTGGGCGCTGAAGCAGTGGCCGCGGCCGAAGGCTTGGTCATCTTGCAAAACCCGGCAGACGCCGTGCATAGCGCAATGCCCGAGTCGGTCATCAAATTAGGTTTTGCGGATTTGGTGGGTAGCTCGCAACAGATTGCCGAGTGGTTGAATCACACCGACGACATCGATGGCGTAATGAACGATGAAGTGATGGGTTCCGCGAATGCATTTTCCGAATTAATCCGTTTGGTCCACCACACGACTGGGCTGGATGTAAACAGTTACAAGGAAGGTACTTTGCGTCGCCAGGCATTTCGCCGGTTTCGCAGCCTGGAAATCGACTCCTTGGAACATTATGTCGATTATGTCAGAGAACATCCGGAAGAACTTAGCCTATTGCAACAGCGCTTTATGGTATCGGTATCATCGTTCTTTCGGGATGAAACCGCCTTTGCGGCAATGGAAGCTGCATTGCGGATTTTGATCGTTGGTAAAGCCGCCGGCGATTCGATCAGGGTTTGGGTGCCGGGCTGCGCAACAGGTGAAGAACCTTATTCCATCGCGATGGTTTTGGCCGAGATATTGGGCGACAGGTTAAGCCTTTTCGAGGTCCGGGTGTTTGCTACCGACATTCGCGATGAAGCCATCGAGTTTGCTCGGGCCGGGATATACACATCCAGAGAAATGACCAATTTGGGCGCGGAGCGGCAGCAACGCTGGTTTAAAAATGAGGGGAGCGGTTGGCGGATTCAGCCGGTCATCCGTGAATTATGCATATTTTCCACGCACAACATTATCCATCACCCACCCTTCATTAATATGGATTTGGTGAGTTGCCGGAATTTGCTGATTTATTTCAAACCGGCGCAGCAATCGGATTTGATCAACGCTTTTCATTACGCCCTGAAACCTGACGGCTTGTTGTTTTTGGGAAAATCAGAATCAGTAGGGCTAAATTCGCCTTTGTTCGAGGTATTGGATGGCAGTAACAAACTCTATCGTCGGCGGGCTGTGGAAACGCGGCATGTACTTCGCTATTCGCCGTTTAATACTGCCATCGAAACCAACGGAGCCAAGTTGACTATGGGCAACGCGCACTATCGGCAAGCGTTAACCGAGCTAGCTATTAATGCTTTGATGCGGGATTTCGCGCCGGCCGGCGTGCTGATCAATGATAATTTTGAACCCTTACGCTTTTTCGGCAATGGGCGCCGCTTTTTCGGTTTGCCTGAAGAAAGTACCGATTTTTCAGTGTTTTCGCTGTGTTTGCCCGAGTTGCGAAATGAGCTGAAAGCGCTCTGTTTCAGGTTGATGCAAGAAAACCTGAACGTTGCCGAGGGTGTAACGCTCGACATAAGTATTGATGGCGCAGCATGCCGGGTCAGGCCGAAAGTGACGCGGGTTGAGCAGACGCCGGGCAGCCATGCGTTTGGCATCTTGATTACGTTTATCGAGGTAGCACCGGTTTTGCTAGCCGAAAATACGTTGGTAACAGCCGAACAACCCTACGCCGAAATAGAACAAATTCGCCGAGAATTGGCGGATAGTCGCGAACTGTTGCACAGCGTGATTAACCAACTCGAATCCGCCAATACCGAATTGCAAATACTGCGGGAGGAAGTGCAATGCTCCAGCGAAGAATTACAGGCCTCCAATGAGGAACTGCAAGCCTCTAATGAAGAATTAACCACACTAAACGATGAGTTGCGGGTCAAGTCTGTGGAGTCTGCCCAGCTCAATGCCACGCTGACCAGTATTCAAAACTCCCTGCGGAGTAGTCTGGTCCTGGTCGACAAAGAAGGGCATGTCACGCGCTACAACGCCTTCGCTACCCGCGTGTTCGGCTTGGTCCCGGACGATATTGGGCAATTTTTGTACGGGATTCCCTGTCATATCCCCATACCCAGGTTACGAGATTACGTAAGCAACGTCGTAGCTAGTGGCGAGTCGGTGGTGGAACAGATTCACCACGGTGATTTTCATTTTTTGATGCAAATTGATCCGTTCGAAAACGAATTGGGCGATATTGCCGGCGCGGTGTTGAGCTTTTCCGACATTTCCGAATTGTATTCCGCCGAAGAAGCCCAAAGAAATATCGAAGCCCGCTTCCGGCTGTTTATGGATAACAGTTCCGCTGCGGCTTGGATTAAAGACAAAGACGGTCGTTACGTGTATTTGAATAGAGTATTCGAGCAGCGCTTTCATACTAAGCTCCAAGACTGGCAGGGCAAAACCGACTTTGATATGTGGCCGAAAAGCGTTGCCGAAGAATTGCGCGCCAATGACCTGGTAGTCGTGCAGACGGGTCAGGCTTTAGAAATAGATGAAACGATCATCGAAAAAGATGGGTGCGAACAAATTTGGCACAGTAGCAAGTTTAGCTTCTGCGACGTGGAGGGCCGTTGTTATGTCGCCGGGGTGGCGACAGAAGTGACGTCTCAGCGGCAAGCAGAGCGAGCGCTACGCGACAGCGAGCAACGCGTACGTTTGGCCATGGACGCAGCCAGGGGCGGTTCGTGGGAATGGGAATTGGCGACCAATCGGAATTATTGGTCTGACGAGCTATGGGGTTTGTATAACATTCCTTATGGCTCGGTCGAACCCTGTTATGCGTCTTGGCGGAAAACGGTGCATCCGGACGACATTGCGCGGGTAGAGGCCATCAACGCAGCTGCCGTCGCTCGTTCGGGGCCATTTGAAACTGAATGGCGGGTCGTGCTCCCTGAAGGGCAGGAGCCGCGCTGGCTAATGTGCCGAGGTCGCCCTCTATCGAATGACGATGGCAGTGTGATCAAATATATCGGTGTGGTCATCGATATATCCGCGCGGAAAAAATCCGAAGAGCAATTGAGCAAAAACGCCCTGTTAGAGGAAGAGTTGAACCATTTACAGGGGCTTTTGGAGTCGGCTTTTGCGGGCTATTGGGATTGGAATATTCCGAAAGGTACTGAATATTTTAGTGATACCTTTAAAGCTATGTTGGGTTATGGGGATGACGAATTCCCTAATGTCCCGGAAACCTGGCAAAAATTAATTTTTAGCGGGGACTTGCCCGCTGTTATCGAAAAGTTCGAGCGGCATGTGGCCAGTCATGGTGCAGAACCTTATTACAACGAAGTAAGGTATCGACACAAAAACGGCTCCACGGTGTGGGTGATTTGCGCAGGTCGGGTTGTACAGTGGGCGGAAACCGGTGAGCCGCTTCGAATGGTGGGGTGTCATATCGATATTACGCAGATGCACCAGCGCTTGGACGAACTGGTTGAAGCGAATCTGCGTGCCGATACCGCCAACCAGGCAAAAACGGCATTTTTGGCCAACATGAGTCACGAAATTCGCACCCCGCTCAATGCCATTGTCGGTCTCACCCATATTTTGTCTCGCAAAGTGACGGACCCTGAGCAAACCAATTTCTTGAAGCAGATTGGCGACTCGGCCCAACATTTGCTTGGCGTGATCAGCGATATTCTCGATTTGTCCAAGATCGAGGCAGAAAAGTTGGTGTTGGAATCCGTGGAGTTTGATTTAGGTGAAGCGGCGGCCAAGGTCCGGACGATTATGCACGAATTGGCTGAAAACAAAGGCCTGAGCTTAAGCGTGGATTGCGCAACTTTAAACTATCTATTGTGTGGAGATCCGATCCGCTTTAGTCAGGCGTTAATAAACTACATCAGCAACGCGATCAAGTTTACTGACAAAGGTTTTGTGCAGGTTCGGATTTTCCCGGTCAGCGAACAGGGCGATAAAGTGCTGTTGAGGGTGGAAGTGCGTGACAGCGGTCGCGGCATCCCGTCGGATATGATTCCAAAGTTGTTCTCCGCGTTCGAGCAAATCGATACTTCCATCACCCGCAAGCACGGCGGTACCGGCTTGGGCTTGGCAATTACCAAACGGCTCGCTGAGCTAATGGGCGGTCAGGCCGACGCCACGAGCGCGGTAGGACACGGCAGTACATTTTGGTTTACCGCTTGGTTAACCAAGGGCAGCCATATTAGCGGCAGCAGGCAATTGTTGGATGGCAGCGACGATACAGCGGAGCAGATTTTGCTTAGCCAATATGCCGGTACCCGTTTGTTGCTGGTAGAAGACGAACCGATCAATCAAGCGGTTGGCGTCATTCTGCTGGAAGCGGCCGGTTTTGAGGTCACGGTAGCGGATAATGGTGCCGACGCACTGGCGCTGGCCAAACAACAGCGGTTTGCTTTAGTGATTATGGACATGCAGATGCCGGTGATGGATGGGCTTGAGGCTACCCGGCAGATCCGCTTGCTGGACGGCTGGCAAAATGTACCGATTATTGCGATGACCGCAAATGCTTTTGCTGAAGACCGTGAATTGTGTTTGCAAGCGGGTATGAATGATTTTCTCTCCAAACCGTTTGATCCCGCCAGCCTTTGTGCTCGACTGTTGTATTGGTTGGAGCACAGTGCGCGGGCTTGAATTGGAAGCTTTGCTGCTCGTTCTCAATGCGCATCATGGCGTTGTTGGTTTTTACTGTAAATTCCCTGGAGTCGTCATTCCCGCGAAGGCGGGAGCGACGATATTTAAGGACCGGTTTAATAATCTCAACTACCTGGAATGACGTTGCCGTGATTCGAATTTCCATACTTGTAGCCGCTATTGCCATCCTTAGTGCTTGTGCAGCGCCGGATGAAAATCCGAAGACGCCATTGACACTGGAAGCGGCTGTGGCCGGTGAGTGGCGAGATCCCGCTAATGTCGCTCGCGACAAGTGGCGGCATCCTTTGCAAACGCTGGCGTTTTTCGGCGTGACTCCTGGGCAGACTGTGATCGAAATTACGCCGGGTTATGGCTGGTATGCCGAGATTCTGGCGCCTCTGCTCAGAGTAAATGGCCATTACGTTGCCGCCGTGATAAACCCTGATAGTGCCGTCAAGCAAAGCGCCAGGAATTACTACGCGAAGCAACTTAACGCCCTTGAGCGTCAATTTCTAGCCTTGCCAAACTTATACGGTAGTCCGGAGATCCGGCTTTTTGATGAAGCTAAGCCAACCTTCGGCGCACCCGCGTCAGCGGATGTGGTATTGACGTTCCGCAATGTCCACAACTGGCGGGAAGCGGAAAGCGTGGCATTGATGTTCAAGGGGTTTTTCGACGTACTCAAGCCCGGCGGCACGCTGGGTCTGGTGGAGCACCGGGCAAATGGCGATGTGGCGGACGACGATTTTTCAGGCTATATCGGCCAAAATCAATTGATTGCTTGGGCCGGTGCGGCCGGCTTTGTGTTACAGGCTGCCAGCGAGATCAATGCCAACCCGTTGGACAGCAAAGATCACGAGGGCGGGGTGTGGAGTTTGCCGCCGGCATTCAGCAACGGCAGCAAGGATAGAGACAAATATGCCGCGATTGGCGAAAGTGATCGAATGACCTTGCGGTTTATAAAGCCTGGAGCGGCGCTCAGTGCTGTTAAATAGGCGTTGGAGTTAACCCGCAAAAAGATATTTGCTGACAGATAACGTTGACTATTTCGAATAGAAGGGATTTACTCCGTAACAAATTTTCTTTGTCAAAGGTGCTGAATCGATGAACGAAACACTGATTGCCGTAGCTGTTGAAAACGGTGGGAATATTGCGCCGCATGCCGGCAGGGCATCGCGCTGGCTGGTCTATGTTGCTGGACAAGCAGCGGAGGCGAGTCTGGCCTGGACGCTTGATCTAACCGAGATTGGCAGCCTGCACGAATGGCATGTGCGCGGCGACGGCAATCGGCACCCACTGCATTATGTGGATATAGCGATTGCCGGATCGGCGGGAGACGGGGTAAAGCGTAACCTGCTGGAGAGAAATACCGAACTGCATACCACCAGCGAGACATCGCCATTGAAAGCGGTGGCCGCCTATCTGGCTGGCGAACTGGTCGATGGCCTGCCGCACGAGGAAGCACATTGCCTAAAAACTAGCGATCAGTGATTCGAACTTAAATAGCGTCGCTCCACACAGGCGGGAGCCCGGATGCCTGACTAGGTTTGCTACGCGGCCCTTGGGCTCCAAGGAATTTAAGTGGCTGTGTCAATAACCGGCTCGGCGCAGTCGTTTTACTACAAACTCAAAACTCCCAAACCACTTTGCCGTAAACGCCGCGTTGCACTTCGGTGGCTTGGGTGAAGGTTTCCTGGACATATTCCAAATGCTGGTTATCCAATAGATTTTGCCCAACCAGCGATAGCTCGACAGCTTGATTCAGCTTCCAGGCCAGACGCAAATCCAGGGTGGTGTAGGCTCTAATATAGGCTGGCCCGCTGAGGGTAAAGGCGCTGGCATTGTCCACATACCGCAGCCAGGCATCCAGGGTAACGTCCTCGGTGGGATTGAGCATCGCGCGCAACGAGGTTTTGTGCTGCGGCGATACCGCTTCCTGATAATACGGATTGCTGGAAAGCTCGGTTTTAAGCACGCTATAACTCAGGTCCCAGCGCCACCAATCCAGCATCTTCCAAACCACTGCGGTTTCCACGCCATAGGTTTTGCCCTTGCCGGTGTTGTCGATGATCAACGGCTGTTTGATAAAAAACGGCACATTTGCCGGGTCTGTCGCCCCTGGATGGTAAGAGCGCAGATTTTCATAATCGTTATAAAACAGCGATAAATCTATGGAAAAACTATTGCTGGGCGTGTATCGATAGCCGGTTTCATAGGCCAGGACCTCTTCGGCTTGGAAAGCGTTGGAACCGGTTACCGCGAGGGCGAGCGGTAAAGGCGTGCTATTGGGGCTGGTCAGCGGCGGCACGACTTGGCCGATCAACTCCATATGTGCATCCACCCGCGACGGAATGCGCACGCCGCGGGAGACCGCCGCCCACAGGCGGTGATTGGGGTCCGGTCCCCAGAGTAGGCGGGCTGTAGGTTGCACTTCTATGCCGGTGTAGTCGTTATGCTCCAGTTTGGAACCCAGCGTGAGCCACAGCTGTTCGTCCACCAAGGTTAATTGGTCCTGCAGGAAGGTACTGAAATAACTCTCGCCGCGTTGAGGTGGCGTGAAATTAACAATACTCTGCTTAACTTGGTTTTCTTTGGTGTAGGTATACCGATAGCCAGCCCCCCAGACTATGTCGTTCCAGTCGTTTAAAGCAAAGCGGTGTTGAAAATCCACATCTCCGGTATAGCGTTCCTCTTCAATATAACTTTCTCTGCGGTCGTAACTGTCAAAGTACAGTTGCAGGGCGTAATTTGACGTATCGGAAATGCGATGTTGCAGACGACTAAGCAAGTTGCCGCCGGTGGCTTGGACCTGGTCGGAAATGGTTTCTCGATAGGGAGTCGTGAGCGCGGCTAAACCGATTTGTTGGTTTAAATCGCTATGATAAACATCGCCTTGCACGGTGGCGGAGTCGGCGGCGGACCAGTCTGAGTCTATGCGAAAGCCGCCTTGCATTTTGCTCCAGGCATCGCCGGCGGGCTGGCCGGCAGGTCTGCTGAGGGCGTCGCGCTCAAAACCTTTGATATACGCCCGGCCGCTGGTGGTTTCGTTGAGTTTGCCGCCGTAACGGAATGAGCCGAAGCCGCGTTCCTCGCTGCCGCCGCCGGCGCTGAGCAAGCCGCCTTGGGTATCTGCGGCATGTTTGGTGATGATGTTGATCACGCCATTCACGGCGTTGGCTCCCCATAGTGCTGCGCCAGAGCCGCGTATTACCTCAATGCGGTCCACGTCTTCCAGCATGACATCTTGCATCTCCCAATACACGCCGGAAAACGCAGGTGTGTAAATGTTTCGGCCGTCTATCAACACCAGTAATTTATTGGAAAACCGGCCGTTAAAGCCGCGCGAGCTGACCGCCCATTTGTTGGCGTCTATGCGGCCGACGTCAATGCCGGGCGCCAGACGCAGTGCGTCCGGAATGTTGGTGGCGCCGGCGCGTTTGATGTCGTCGTTGCTGATGACAAATACCGCAGCCGCCGCATCGCCCAGCGCTTGGGCTTTTTTTGAAACGGATGTGATTTTTACCGATAGCAGTTCTTCTATATTCAACTCGGTTAAATCGGTATCGGCCGAAGCAATTTCCGCATGGACAGCCAAACATAGCGCACCTATCCAAACGGTGTAAAAGGTATTTTTCATTCTGTAGCAAATGGGGCATGGCGAGAGACAGAGTGTCTCTCGGGTTAATTCTTCAGTTGCAAATGTAGCGCAGCATCGGTTTATCACAAAGTTTTTGTAACATTTATTCATTCTACTTTGTTAGATGCGAAAAGGTGCTGGCCATTCCGGCAGCGATTGGCGTAATCCAGGCCCCATGGCCGGGGTGAAGCTTGCCATCCATGGCATTGGATGTCCGCTCTTGCGCCGTTAACTATCGTGGTTCCCGCCTTAGCGGAAATGACGAATGCAAGATATTAAACGCTGGGTAAATGGGTCAATGTAATGGCTGACAGTGTTGCTGATTGTAAAAATTTGGTGAAGCGTGGGGCGCTGAGGGCTAAGCAAATGGCGGAGGGCGAATCCCGTTGGCCGTTGGAGGGATGAAGTTAAAGTTTTCAGCGGCATGCCAACTGAAGTGGCAAGAGGACTGAAGTTGACGCGGTTTGTTGTTACCCGGCCCCTACATATTGTCGCTCCCGTTTTCGCGGGAATGACGATACTGGGCCTATAAGAGCCGGGATTACCATCAGGCGTGTTTCACAGCTCCGCCCACATCCTTAGCAGGTTGTGGTAACAACCTGTCAGGTTGACGGTCGGGGCGCTGTCGCCCGCCGTGTTGCGCAATTCCAGGATAGCCATATCCATTTCAAATAAAAGGCGGCGACGCTCGGTTTCCCGTACCATGCTTTCCAGCCAGAAGAACGAGGCCAGCCGCGCGCCGCGCGTCACCGGCGCCACCCGGTGCAGGCTG
>Ga0123398_1013557_pt1 | contig 18812 bp, 14 predicted proteins | sample T5LHNO3metaT_FD_89926 | JGI IMG/M metagenome (GOLD analysis project Ga0123398, IMG submission 89926) | Methane-oxidizing artificial microbial communities from Washington, USA to study methane cycling - T5-LHNO3 metaT (Metagenome... | ecosystem: Engineered > Modeled > Simulated communities...
CTATTTCGCAGGTGCCGCTTGGCTTTGAACCACAGGAGGCGTCTGGGTAGGACGCTCATAAATAGCCACCGGAATACCAGTCGCTTTTTCTACTGCCGCTTTTAAAACAGAACCTTTGATTACCGGCATTTTCCCGCCATTAGCTTGCTCTATCAAATTCAATGCCGTATGCAAGCGCTGCTCATAGGTTGCCGGCGTTTCTTCCAACTCTGGATACACTTCCATGTACAAGGTATCGTGATACCAGCCCACCTTGATCGATTGATTAACAATATTGACCGTGGTGCCCACTTTAACCATTGGAAAAAACTGCTCAATGTCAGCAGGATACATCCGCATGCAACCATGACTCACCCGCATGCCAATGCCATTAACAACATTAGTACTGTGAATCAGATAGCCGGGTATCCCTAACTTAAACGCATACAAACCCAAGGGATTATTCGGACCAGGCGGGTAATAAGGATCCAGCACATCGCCATCAGCCAAATGCTCGGCAATAATGGATGGCGGCGGCGTCCAGGAAGGCTTGTCGGTTTTGCCGGTAATTTTCGTTTTACCCAGCGGCGTTTTCCAGTTATCTTCCCGGCCGATACCGATTGCATAAGTCACAACCCGGCCGGCATCCGCGTAATAGTAAATCCGCATTTCCGGCAAATTAACCACGATCCCTTCTCTTGGTGCATTCGGCAACAAAAAGCTGCTGGGGATGCGCACCTGCGTACCTTCGCGGGGCAACCAGCGGTCCACATAGGGGTTGGCCAATACGATATGATCTTGCCCAAGCCGAAAATTTACCGCGATATCGATCAGAGTGTCTTCATGCTTCGCCGCGACATATTTAACTTCATGCGGCGGATTGCCTATCAGGCTGTCACCCGGCCTATCCGGTGCCGGCAGCGTTAGCGCCGACGCCGCCGTACTGGCTGTCAGCAGCAAACTGAATAACAAACGGGTTTTCATTAGGCGTTACCTTCAGCAGTAAATAATTCAAGCAGACGCGGCAAAAACTGAGCAAGTTCCGCAGTCATAATAGAAAAATCGGCATCAAACTGTTCGACTTCGTCGAATGCCTCGATATCGGCGGCTTGCTCCTGAATAAGATCAAGAAACTTTAGCCGCTTGACAGCCAAGCTCTCGTCCAATACAAACGAAATGCGTTCGGCCCAGCTCATCGCCAACTTAATCACTTGCTTGCCGCTATCCAGATGATTCTTGATTTCCGGCAACGCCAAGTCGTGGCGTTTGCAACGAATAATCGAGCCTTCTTCTTCCGGCGAACGCAGCTCGCACTCGTCTTCGATCAAAATATCTTTCGGCGATGTGTTGTCGATCAACCATTGCGTCATCACGCTAGCCGGCTTGGCGGTGGCGGTGAGCGGCACTATGGGCAGAGACCCCAAGCATTTACGCAACTGGCTGAGCATGTCTTCGGCTTTTTTAGCCGATGCCGCATCCACGACCAGCCAGCTGCCCTGGCTATCGATATAAGCATAGGTTTTCCGTGAAAACGAAAACGCCCGCGGCAACAGTTCAAATATCAATTCGTCCTTGATCCGACTACGCTCTTTCGCTGGTAATTTGCGGGCCTCGCGTTCTTCGATTTCGTTGATGCGTTCTTGCAGCATTTCGTTGATCACCGATGCCGGCACGACCTTTTCTTCCTTCTTGCCGCATAACATCAAGAAACCGTTATTGGCATGCACCAGTGCGTCCGAGGCCCTGCCTAGCGGCGCAGTCCAGCCAAAACTGAACTCATCATGGCTACCACAAGATCGGAACGGCTGTTGTTGCAGTTTTTGCTCCAAAGCAACAGCATCCAAAGTAAATGGCTCGGTAAAACGGTAGACGGCAAGATTTTTAAACCACATGAAATGACTCTTTTTTAAAAACCGGCCATTATCGCAAATTTGCGCAGACCATATAAGCTGACCCGCTTAAAGCCTAGCCAAAAAATGCAGTTTGGCAGCAAATTTGCTTAGCATGTAAACAAGTTATGCACATTAAACTGTTTACGGCAAGACCATAAAACGCTTGACAAAATAACCCGTTGAAATACAAAGCATCATTTGTAAGCTATTGATTATTATCTATTAATCATAGTGACTTAATGCTGTACAATTTGACCGCAGCCCAGTACTACCGGGGAACAGCAAAGGCTTTCGACATTTAATACACAGAGTTATCCACAGCTTCTGTGAATAACTGAATTTACCCAGCCGCAATAATCGCTTAGCGATAAATCCAGAGAAACAACTTTTAATTTGTCGCAGCAAGCAATGCCTTATTGCATGGCAAGGTTTGTTAGAATGACGAGTAGCAAGTCCCTCACTCATAACAAAGCGGTCACATCATGCTGTCAACCTGGGAAAACCTGATACTCGGCGCTCTGGCGCTGCTGCTTTTGTTCTGGATGCAGCCCGGCATCAAAGCCGCAATCGCGCGCAGCAAACAAACACCCTCCGATTGGCCCAGCGTTATTGTGCCCCTGTTGATGGTAGTGATGTTCGTGCTTTTCTTAATAGCAATGGTTTGACATGAACGACGAAGATTACCAAGAAGAATTCGAAGAAGAAGATTATTACGACGAACCCGATGACGACGGCGAAAGCGAAGATGATGAAGGTGATCATTACGCGATACGCCCCAACAAGACCCGCATCAAAAAGGAAATAGCTGAAGTTTTTGCGATGGCTGAAGAAATTTGCGCGCTATCCCCTGCGCACATTGCCGAATTCGAATTACCCGAGAGCATAGAACAAGCCATGCGCGATGCCGGGAAAATGGGACATAACTCCGCCAGAAAGCGCTTGTTGAAATACATCACCGCGCAACTGAGAAAGCTGGATACTGCCGCAATTCATGAAAAATTGGCTAGGATGAAAAATCGCAGCGCCCATGCGGTCAGAGAACATCATCAGGCCGAGCGCTGGCGCGACCAGCTGCTGGCAGCCAATGGCAATCAACAGCTGACCCTATTTATTGAAGAATTTCCTACTGCGGATAGTCAGCACCTACGCCAGTTGCAGCGCAACGCACAGAAAGAAGCCAAGGAAGCCAAACCGCCCAAGTCGGCGCGCTTGTTATACAAGTATCTGAAAGAACTGATTGCCGATGCATCCGGCCTGCCGTCCATTGAAGAAGACGCGCAGGACAATGAAGATGCAGAGAATTAAACACAAGCAACACGAAATCAATTCCCCAAAGCCCGCATCTGACCCAATATCCAGCTCTGGCGTTTATGTAAATAAGCGCTGGGCTGATCGGCTTTTAGCAATATCGGGTTCGGCAACGTAGCGGCCAACAGCGCGGCCTGATTGGCAGATAGTTGCTGGGCGGAAATACCGAAATAACGACGACTTGCGGCTTCTATGCCAAATAAATGGTCGCCGAACTCGGCAATATTCAAATACATTTCCAGAATCCGCGGCTTATCCCAGATCGCCTCGATCAACAACGTAAACCAAATCTCCAAGGCCTTGCGGCCGAAGTTTTTGGCCGGACTTAAAAACAAATTCTTCGCGACTTGCTGGCTGATCGTACTGGCCCCACGCAGTTTACCGCCGCGCAAATATTGGTTAAAAGCCTTGGAGATGGCGTCAACATCGAAGCCGTTATGCTGATAGAACAATTGATCTTCGGATGCGATCACCGCAGCAAAGGCGTGCGGCGAAATATGCCGGCGACTGACCCAGCGTTGATCAATACCCTTATAGCGCCGGCCTTCGGCCAGATCGTCAACATGCTGATGCAGCATGAATGCCGACGTCGGCGCGGGCAGGTACCGCAATACGCCTACCAGCACCAGCGAACTGAGTACAAAAAACAGCGCCGCATAAACCAGTCCGCGCTTGCAACGTTGCGACAAAGAAAGCGCCGCTTTGGGTTGGCGCCAAAATTGGCGATAGCGGGCCGGATGGCGGAAATGCTTCACGGGCGATTCGAGCGTTGTGACTGAGACGTTTATTATCCATGATTGAACCCGGAATTGACCAACTCCGGTTTTTGCGGGAAATGCCGCAAAGCAAGACCTTAATTGCGGCAAATAACATAGAAATTAAGATGACGACCATCGATTCTATCGAAAACCCCTTAAACCATAAGACCTGCAATATTTGGCATAGATATTGTTACATAAACACCGGTGTCAAGGATGTTTAAGTTCTCTCCCCCGTGAACATGGAAAACAAGACGCCAGGGATACCTGGATAAAAGCGCGGAAAAACGCTTTTATCCAGGCAGGGATGATTCGAAGCCCCTTCCAATGAGACCCCCGCTTCTCTCCGGCCCGCGCAAAAACCAATTCGTTATCCTTCCGCCACAGTCCTTTACAGGCCCGATTCGTATTTTAATCTCCCACAACAGCGTCTCGACATAGTCGCGGTTAACCGCGATACGCTACTGGACTGGATTTTGTCAGCGACAAGGCAAGTTTGAAATATCAAGCCGGGCCGAAAAGCCCAACCCGGCTCAACTTCTGAACTTAGTACTCTATTTTGATAGCACCCATAAAAGTACGTGGAGCGCCGTAATAGGTAGGTCCGTAGCTGTAAATGGACGCCGTATAGGTTTTATCGAGCAGATTGTCGACATTCAATTGCGCTGTAATTTTTGACTTGCTAACCTGCCAGGCTTGACTTGCCATCAAATTGACCGTTGCATATCCTGGAGCCTGAGCACTTTCGTTATACCCAATTTCCCGCTGACTAAGAGCTTTCATGCCTGCACCAAATTTCAGACCTTGCAACGCACCGGTTTGTAACTCGTAAGTCGTCCATAAACTACCGTTATGCTTGGGGGCGTTGTTCAAACGTAGCCCGGTGTTTCCGGCGTTAATCCCGACAGCATTAAAATCAGCGTCATATGCCGTAGCCGCATCCTTAGTGGTTTTAGCAAATGGGGTGTAGGCGTAGGCGCCAATCACATTCCATCCCGGCAATATCTCTCCACTAAAATCGAACTCAATGCCTCTACTTTCCGCCGAGCCGATAGCTTTGGTGGTAAGTGGCGAAGTTTGCATCGGTAAATTTTGTTTTTTCAGGTCAAAATAGGCCAGTGTTGCCATAAATCGACCATCGAAGAGCTCAGTCTTAATACCTGTTTCCCACTGTTGAGCGGTTTGCGGTGGTAATGGAATCCCTTGATTCAAAGTGTTTGCAGCACCAAAATTTTCGGTATAGCTGCCATAAACTGATACTTCGGGTATTGGCTGCCATACTACACCCCCTCGAGGTGACACACGGTCTTCACTCGTTGTCGGGCTGTACACAATGGAATCAGGCGTTCCCCCAGAGGTTGAAATTTCGGCGCTGTCATAACGTAAGCCTCCCATCAGGTGAACGTTATGAGGTAATTCGACTTGATCTTGTGCGTACAGTCCAAACCAAGGCAATGTGTAGTTTTGGGTATTTACTTGCTCTGGTGGGACTGTCCAAGCGTTAGCCAAATGAACCGGGTTATAGATATTGGTGGTATCGGTGCTAAAACCGCTAAACCCGTGCATCGTTGCTCTGGCATCGGCACGGTAGTAGTCACCGCCAACCAGCAAAGTATGCTTCAGAACGCCGGTATTGAATTTTCCGGTGAGTTCCAGCGCATTGAAAAAGTTATGTTGATAATCTTTGCCATCCAGGTTTTGCGCCCAGAAGCTGCGCGTTATATCGCCGTTCGCAGCAACGGGTGCCCAGTTGCCATCGGGAAATTGTCCGGACATCGTCAATTGATGGTTGCTGAAGTTGAAACGATGGCGCAACTTCCAGTTGTCATTGAAAGCATGTTCAGTGTTAAACGACAGCATTACATATTCATCTTCCTGAAGATTCCACGAATCGCCAAGATTTCTTGAGCGCGGGATAGGTGCTGGACGATTGCCCATCAAAGGCACTGTTCCGTTACCTGTCTCCTTAATGTCGCTATATTCCAGTTTAAAGGTTGAAACAGTCTTGTCAGAGATATTCCAGCGCAAGCTAGGTGCCACGAATAGGCGCTCGTTGCCGCCGAATTCCTGGAAGGAATGATTGGATTGATAGCCTAAATTAAAACGGTAAGCCAAATCTTTGTTAGCGGTCAGTGGTCCGCTGGCATCAATATTGGTACGGTAATGATCAAACGAACCGAATTGTTGGCGTAGGCTGTAATATGGCGTATCCAGTGGCTGCTTGGTAACAAAGTTGACCAATCCGCCTGGTTCCGAACGTCCGTAGAGTATGGAACCCGGCCCCTTCAATACTTCGACCCGCTCGACGTTGGCCAAGTCTTCGGTGTGAGACCATTGGCTTTGATTCAAAAAGCCATCGCGATAAATATTGTAGTTACCGAAGCCACGTAAAAAAAACGTTCCGGTGCCGCCGGCACCGCTGGTCGCACCACTGACATTACTCAGCGCTTGGTCAACGGTGATGACTTGTTGATCCTTTAAAACCTGTTGTGGAACCACTTTCACCGACATCGGTGTTTGCATCAGCGGGGTGTCGGTTTTGGTGGCCGTTATAGCGTTCGGCCTCATGTAATCGGTGTTGTAGGGGTCTTCGCCGTCAAAGCTACTGCTGGCTTTGCCCACCACATTCACCGCCGGCAACGCCGTAGGGTCCTGTTTGTAATTCAAAGCCGGTCTTTCGATCAAAATATTGCCGTTTTCCGCGATGCGGTAACTCAAACCGCTACCTCCCAGCAGATGTTGCAACGCGGCTTCCGGGGTGTAATTGCCGCTAAGGCCCTTGCTTTGCAAACCCTCAGTGATTGCCGTGTCGTAGACCAGTTGCAAGCCGCCGGATTCCGCCAAGCGATTCAGCGCGGTAGACAGAGAGCCTGCGGGGATACTGAAAGCCCGACTGGCGCTTTCTGCAACTGCGGTGCCGGAAACCGCCAACGCAGCCCCTAAAACCAGTGCCGAAGCATGTCCAAACAGGCCGCCGCTAAATGTTTGTTTCAACGTCATGAATTTCCCTCGCTGTTGTTAAATGATGACTATCGTTGTTTTGACGCACGACAGGCATAAAACAGGAGGTAAGAGATGAAAATTCATTGCAACTAATCGACTGATGCTTACATTGCAGGCGCCGGCTCCTCCAGCGCTTTACTCGGCATTTCGCTAATCCGCAAATCAGTACCCATATTTCACTTTCCGGTATCGGTAACGTACCGGTCACCGTCAAAAATAGGGTATATGCCGCACCAAGTGCGCTATATAGCCCATTCAACACCGGTAAAATTTGTTCGGATAGTGTGAATGCGAGCCGCCAAGTTTGACTCCAGACCAGCAAAGGCAGGATATTCGGCGCCTTGGTCGGCATTTGAATCATTACTGGCACGAATCAGGCATAGGACAGAGCTTCTCAAACGACTAAAGCCCAGCCCCGCCTCATGACCCCGGACATCAGCTCGCTGTATCGACTGCATTGCAAGGAGCTGCTGCACCATTTGCTGCGGATAGTCAAATGCCCGGAAACCGCGGAAGATTTGCTGCAAGAAAGCTATCTGATCTTGGCCCGCACCGCCAACGATACGCCCATAGACCACCCGCGCGGATTTTTATACCGCACCGCCAGCAATCTGGCGATGGATCACCTGCGCCACCATAAAGTCATCGAGCGTCATCAGGAAGCGACGCGGCATCTGGATGAGCTGCAACTGGCCGGAGTGGAAAGCGAATTAGCCGATCAGCAATGGCGCACCCTGTTGCACCAAACCATCTACGAATTGCCGCCGCGCTGCCGCAATGCATTTATCCTGCATAAAATTCATGGATTGAGTTATCGGGAAGTGGCTAGTGTTCTGGATATTTCCGAGAGCGCCGTGGAGAAACACATCGTCAAAGGCTTGATGTATTGCCGCAAACAGCTAGGCAATCATTTTGGCCGCCCCTATCGGACCGACTGAGGTTTTTGCCGCCTTAACCGTCTTACCGTTATTCCAAGGCATACGCCTACCCCAGCGCCGTATAATGCAGCCATGACCGAAAACCAACCGCCCGCAGACTCTGATAACCCCGATGCCATTAGCGAGCAGGCGACGACGTGGTTTGTGCGACTGCGCGCCGAGTCGGTAACGGTGGATGAGCGCAGACAATTTCGAATCTGGCATCAAGCCGACCCGGCTCACCGCGAGGCCTATGCCGAAATCGCTGCATTTTGGGAGGATGCCGATTTCCACGCAACGCTAGACGCCACAACATTGTCGCCGCAAATTTTGCGATGTAATAAACCGGCCAAAAGCCCATGGCGGCGTTTAGTCATCGCCCCCGGTGCCAAACCGTTGTTAGCCGCAGCCGCCAGCCTGGTCATCGCCGCGATTATTTATCGGCCGGCTTTAAGCTGCTGGAAGGCGGACTACTGCACCGCCGTCGGCGAAATAAAAACCGTACAACTCAGCGACGGCAGCCAAGTCACTTTAAATTCCGACACCGCTCTTAACGTTAACATGCGTAATGGTCAGCGCCATGTCCAGCTAGCCCGGGGCGAAGCGTTTTTTGAAGTGCAACACGACCCCCAACATCCTTTTCAGGTGGATGGCGGCTACAGCAACACGCGGGTATTGGGTACGCGTTTCGTGGTTAGAGAAAACGCCGACAGCGACATTGTCAGCGTGGTGAGCGGGGTGGTGGAAGTCAGCCGGGATCGGCAAAATCCGGCCACCTTAAATGCCAATGACAGCATCGCGGTCGACGCTCGTCACCAAGGCGAAGTCAGCCACCAGCCAACCGGCAACGCCACGGCGTGGTTAAAAGGCAGCGCCTCGTTCGACAACGCTCCGCTCAAGGAGGTGATTGCGGAAATTGGCCGCTATCGGCGTGGTAGCCTGATAATCCGCAATCAGGCATTGCAGAACCTGAAAGTCAGCGGCCGTTTCGATATTCGCGATACTGATAAGGCATTGGAGTCTTTACAGCAAACACTGCCGATACGAATTTATCGATTAACGCCATGGCTGGTACTGATCGCTTGAGCGTCGCAAAGCTTATCGCCTAGCCAAAACACCCGACAAAGCCCGCCGTCATTCAGCCTTACCGTGTTTGACTCAAAAAATAGTTTTACCTCAAGCTGAGGGAAAACTCATTTCGCCCGTCTCCATTGCACCCCCAATCGTTCGGGGGATCAATTCATTCGCTTAGGGAGAATCTAATGGCATCTTATCCGTTCCGCAAAGCCCCTTGCATGGGCAAGCCGACCCAATACAACCTTTGGCCTTTGTCTCTGACAATCGCCGCCGCTCTGAGCACCCCGACCGCGATTGCCGCCGAACAAAACATCGCTTTCGACATTCCCGCGCAAAGCTTAAGCAGCGCATTAAATGCATTTGCCGACACCGCCAACGTACAGCTTAGTTATCCGGCGGAAATGACGGCAGGCTTGAAATCGTCCGGTGTCAGCGGCCAATTGACGGCCCGGCAAGCTTTACAAAAACTACTGGCCGGCACCGGCGTGGTAGCCGGTACCACCGGTAACGGCACTATTACGCTACAAAAAGCGCCGGATTCACACAATGACGTTTCAACGTTGTCAGCGGTCACGGTGTCCGGCAATCGCCAGTATGCCAACGCAGCCGACCCTTACAGCCAGGATTACGCAGTAACCAACGCCTTTGCCGCCACCAAGACCGACACCCCGCTGGTAGAAACGCCTATTTCAATTCAGGTCGTACCGAGATCGGTGATGGACGACCAAAAATCGGGCAAGGTTAAAGAGGTGTTGGAAAACGTTAGCGGCGTGCGTCCCCAGCCGTCATTAGGCGGTGGTGTCGGTTTCATTGTGCGCGGTTTTAATACTAATAACATCTATCGGAACGGCCTGTTACAAGACGGGGGCTATTTCGGCGACATGGACTCCGGTAATTTGGAGAACATCGAGGTCATTAAAGGCCCGTCGCAACTCTACGGTCGGACCGAACCGGGCGGCATGATCAACCTGACTACCAAGAAACCCTTGGACCACCCCTATTACTCCTTGGAACAACAGTTTGGCTCCTACGATTTATATCGCACCCAATGGGATGCCAGTGGGCCGATTAATGGCGATAAATCGCTGCTGTACCGCTTTTCCGGCGCGTACCAAAGCAACGGCTCGTTCCGCGACTTTGTATCCGTGGACCGAATGCTGTTCAATCCCAGCATCACCTGGCGCCCCAGCGACACTACCGACATTACCGTCGATATTGAAGGCAGCGAAAAAAACGCACCGGCGGATTTCGGGATTCCCGCGCTAGGCAAACGTCCGGCCAACATCCCGATCAGTCGCAACTTGGGTGATCCGAATACACGGATAGGAGATCAATCCAGCACCAAAGTCGGCAGCGAAATTAACCATCGCTTTAACGATGATTGGGCGATACATAACCGTTTCCTGGCCAGCCTATCCGACAGCACGACTAGCTTCGTCAACCCCGCGCCGGCTTTCGATCCTGGCTTAGCGTTGAATCAAGCCACCGGCATTCTGCAACGCAACATCTTTCGGCAAACTTCAGAGCAAGAACATTACGCGACTAACCTGGATGTTACCGGCAAGTTCGCGATCAGCGAAACCAAACACGACGTATTGTTCGGTTTCGATTTTTACCGCACCTTTAACCGATACGGCACTTCAGGACAATGGGTTGACGCGAATCCGGCCCTGGCAATCGACATCAATAACCCATTTCCCAGTTACGGCATCTCGCCGGCGACATTCGACGCTGCTTACTTGAGCGATTCCGAGCCGGGTTTGAATCGCAGCGTGATATACAACAATTGGTACGGTGCTTATTTCCAAGACCAAATCACGCTTTGGGACAGACTGCATATCATGGGCGGTGGCCGTTACGACTGGGCGGAAACCGGACGCGGCAATGCCGCCAGCTTTGCGGACGCCGACGCACTGGTGAAGCCTAACACCCGCAAAGACGAGGGGTTTAGCCCGCGAGTCGGTATACTCTACGAAGCATTTGATCAATTGAGCGTATACGGCAATTGGATAACTTCGCTCGGCGCCAATAATGCGCCGGCTTCGAACGGAAACCGCTTCGATCCGCAAATCGGCGAGCAATTCGAAGCAGGCATAAAGACCCAATTGTTTGATCAACGCCTGCTGGCAACCTTGGCGTACTACCATTTGACCAAGGATAACATCCTGGTCAACGACCTGAGCACGGCCAATCTCTACGACAAAATTGCCAATCTACAACGCAGCCAAGGAATCGAGTTAGACATGACCGGGTATCTGAGCAATAACTTCAGCCTGATCGGCAGCTACGCCTTTACCGATGCCCGCATCATCAAGGACTACAACGGCGGCACCCAGGGCAACCGCTTGAACAATGTCCCCGAACATTCCGGCAGCCTATGGCTTAAGTACGACATGAACGGCTATGCGGCGCGGGATGGCTTTAGTGTCGGTCTGGGCGGTGTGGCCGCCGGCACGCGCGAAGGCGATAACGCCAATAGCTTCCAAATGCCCGGTTATGTCAGGATGGACGCCTTCGTCGCGTATAAACAAAAAGTCGGCGGCTCGCGAATAAGCGCGCAGTTTAATATTCGTAACCTACTCGACAAGCGCTACTACGAATCCACCGATCCCGATTCCAACGTCGCGCCGGGTTTGGGTGTTTATCCGGGAGCGCCGCTGACCGCTATCGGCTCGATTCGAGTGGAATATTGAGCTCAAACCCGCTAAATTGCTCAGCTATGTCATCGTTGTCGAGAAGCCTGCCATGTCCAAAATCACGCTAATTTTAAAGTCCGTCGCCGGCTTTTTACTGTATTGCGGCATCTGCCAGGGTGTGTCGGCAAAGCCGTTGCCGTTACGCGAGCTGGAGTTGCCGGTGTCGGGCTTTAGCCAGCAGCATCACCTTGAAAAAACGGCGGATGGGCAGTTACTGCTCAGTTGGGTGGAAACCGATGTGGGGACCAGTAAGGCGAAATTTGCCGTGCTGGAAGAACAAGGTTGGAGTATGCCGTTAACCGTGGTCAAAGTCGATGGCAAACTGGCCGACCCGCCGGTAGTGCTGGGCCTGAGCGACGGCAGCCTGGCCGCTGCCTGGATGCCCTATACCCAAGGTGCGGCCAGCCGATACGCGGCGGATATTTATCTGGCGCGCTCGATTGATGGCGGCTTGACGTGGTCGCCGCCGTTAAAGCCGTATGGCGACGAAGCACGTATCTACGATGCGCAAATGTCTTTGGCCGCACTTCCCGATGCACGACTGGCGCTGGTCTGGACCGACATGCGCAACGCCAGCCACGACCCGGCGGCCGATAAGAAAACCAACCGCTACCAACTGATGGCGAGCGTAATCGACAAAAATTGGCGCGCCAGCCCGGAGCTAACGCTGGATGACGATGTTTGCTCCTGCTGCCGCAGTTTTACCGACGCGCTGGGCGAACAATTGGTCACCGTTTATCGCGACCATGCTGTCGGCGAAATTCGCGATATTAGCGCCGTGCGCTGGCAAGCCGGCGGTGATCCGAAAATCGCTAGCGTTCATGCGGACGGCTGGGTGATCGGCGGTTGCCCCAGCAATGGGCCATCCATTGACCTGGCTCCCAACGCAGGCGTGGCCGCTTGGTTCACCGCCGCCGACGGTAAAGGCCGGGTGAAACTGGCCTTCTCCACTGACAACGGCGCGCATTTTAATTCACCTATCGAGCTGGATGCCGACGCCAGCGGCTATACCAACGCCTTACTGCTGGACGACGGTTCAGCCTTGGTCAGCTGGCGCGGCCGCAATGGGCCAGAAGATGAGTTACGAGTCGCCAAAGTGACGACCAACGGCAAAGTCAGCCGGCAAACCACGGTGTATCGCGGCAGCTTCCCGAAATGGCCCAGCAAATACCTGGCGATGGCCCGCGTCGGCAAGCAAGCTTTTGTCGCCTGGACCGATCCGATGCAAAAGAAAGTGCGGCTAGTCTCTTTAACCATCGACTAAGACAAGAGATCGAAGGTAATTATTAACCCAGCCCTTAAATTCCCTGAAGCCGTTAAACCGCGCAGAGAATCCAATATAGCCGCGGGGCTCCCGCCTTCGCGGGAGCGACGATATTTAAGGGCCGGGTTAATGGTCACGATTACTTGTCACCAGCTCACTTAAGGCAAGGACTCTGCCAAAGACTGCGGCATATGCCGCAATTCCCGCTTAAAACAGGTCATATCACGTATCTACTTTGTTTTTAAGCGCCGCCAAAACATTACTACCGACGGCATAGTCGCGCTAACGCGCGGTATCTAATGACAACACGGCTGGCTTGGCTTGGTTATTGCTGAAAAGCATCTTTACTTGCCCCGGCCACGAATGCCTTCAATGTCCAAAGAATCACCAGGATTTCTGCACACGCTGTTTCTGCAACACGCGCACGAAATCGGCAGCTTTTTACGCGGCCGTTGGCCGCGAGAACCCGATATAAACGATATTGTGCAGGAAGCTTTTCTGCGCCTATCGCAATATCCCGAGCCGCAAACCATTCAAAACCCCAGGGCGTTTTTATTTCAGACCGCCGCCAATCTAACGGTTGACCGACATCGCCGCCGCGAAACGCGCGCACGCTTCGATGAACCCGACGCAGACATCGAGCATGTTGCCGACCAGCGCCTTTCGCCCGAGCATTATTGGCAAACTCATCAACAATTGGAGAAATTCTCCATCTGGCTGGACGAATTGCCGGAATTGCGCCGCCATGCCTTTGTGTTATACCGCATAGAAGGCTGCTCGCATGCCGAAATAGCCAAGCGCTTGGGCATTTCAGTACGTTGCTCTGAACGCTATGTGATGCTGGCGATGCAACATATCAGCGCCAAGCTCAGCGCAGAATCGGATCATGATTGGCGGTGATTGCCGCCTGGCCCGCCCATTACAAAGTCCGGTAAACTGTCCCTTTGATAACCACATTTCAATCACTCAGCGTGTCAGACATCGACTCCATTAGCCAAACTGCGCGCGACCAAGCAATAGCTTGGCTACTGCGATTGCGCGATGCGCCCGCGGACGCGCAACTCCAGCGTACTTTCGCGGACTGGTTGGCGGTCGATCCCACTCATCAAGCGGCGTACCGGCAGGTGCAAGCGCACTGGGCTTGGCTGGAGCCGCTTAAAGATCAGGCGTTTCGTGCCCGTGACGAAGCCTTGCGCTATCGACCGCAAACTCACCATTCCACTTGGCGACAATGGCCGGCATACAGCGCAGCGGCGGCACTACTATTCGGCGTCGGCTTGGCAATATTTTCGCCGCAAGGCTGGTACGGCCTGCCGCATAGCTACAACACGGCTAAGGGGCAACGACAGGTGGTGGCCTTATCCGACGGTAGCGAGCTGGAATTGAATACCGATACCGAAGTGCGGGTGCATTTCAATCATGCCCAACGCCGCGTTGAGTTGATACGCGGCGAAGCGTTCTTTAAAGTCATTCACAATGCCGACAGGCCGTTTAGTGTGCAGGCGGGCAATCTTAGCGTGCGCGACATAGGCACGGCTTTTGATGTGTACAAGCAAGCCGACCGGGTTAGTGTCGCGGTGCAAGAAGGTGTGGTGGAAATGTCCGTTCAGAGCGAACATCGCGAATTGCATGCGGGACAACAACTGGCGTATAGCGACGATCATCGCTTCGTGCCGGTCATCGCAAGCGATATTGCCGCCGCGACGGCCTGGCGCCAAGGGCAATTGATTTTTAACGGTCGGCGGTTGGTCGAGGTATTGGCGGAAATCGGCCGTTATCACGACGTGCTGATTCGTCTACCCGATCCGAAACTGGCCGAGCTACGCGTCAACGGCAGTTTCCGCACCGAGCAACTGGACGGGATGTTGAATGCGGTGGCCACGCTACTACCGGTCAACATTAAACGCATCGGTGAGCGTGAGATTGTGTTGGAAGCGATTGCGGGCAAGCATTAAAACGTTCTACCTCCATTCAATTCAATAAATTAATTGAAGTTGCTTGGCGGTTTTTTTTCTCCTCCGCGTCTATGCCCATGAACCCCAAATAAAGGAGACATGGAGTATGACACTGACCATCAAGCGCCTCGGCGTAGCCATCGCGCTGATCTCGGCGCAAGCCTACGCCGACGACAGCAAACACCATTTCGATATTCCGGCCCAACCCCTGGCCGCAGCCCTGCAACAACTATCCGCGCAATCGGGCACGGCGATGCTGTATGCGGAACGATCTACTGCCGGCAAAACCAGTCCGACGTTGCAAGGCGAGTACACTATCGAGGAAGCCGTTCGTAAGCTGTTAAACGGTAGCGGTCTAACTTACAGCATAGATAACGATGGCACCGTAACACTAAAGCCGACATCCTCCAGCAACGATGCGACGATGTTAGGGGCCGTGTTGGTCAAAGGCACGCGCGATCCCAGCGATCCTTACAATAAAGATTACGCAGTCTCCAACGCCGTGACCGGCACCAAAACCGATACGCCTTTGTTCGACACCCCCATTTCCGTGCAAGTGCTACCCAAAGCCATCATCGACGACCAGCAAGCCATCGGGTTGGAAAATGCCCTGAAAAACGTCAGCGGCGTTGCCAAGGGCTGGGGATTTGGTAACGATAAAGACGAGAATCTCTACATTCGCGGCTTCACCAATACCAATAATATTTATCGTGACGGCGTATTAACACCCAATACGCCCATTTCACTGGCTAATGCCGAGCGTATTGAGGTGTTGAAAGGGCCTTCGGCCATGCTCTACGGTCGTGCCCAACCTGGCGGTCTAGTCAATATCGTTACTAAACGACCGCGAACAGATGCCTATTATTCGCTACAACAGCAATTTGGTTCTTTCGATACTTACCGCACTTTGCTGGATGCCACCAATAAAATCACCGAAGACGGTGCATTGGCCTATCGTCTGAATTACGAACATTTGGACAGCGCGACGTTCAGGGATAACCATCCGGTCACTCGCGACTTTGTGGCGCCGAGCCTGACTTGGAACATTAGCGACAAAACCCGATTGGATCTGGATTTTATGTATCAGAACATCAAAGATGTCGCCGATTCCGGGATCCCTTACAGCTTACAACAGTCCGGAGCGATTCCTGGCAAAATTCCATTGCATTTTTCCGGCAACGAACCGACCGACTTTGCAGACAAAGAGGCTTATACCGGCGGCTTAACCCTGACCCACGAGTTTAATCAAGACTGGAAAGTGCGGGCAAAATATTCAACCCATAACCAAACATTTTTAACCGCACAGACTTCTTCGAATGAAAACGTCGATCTTCTGGGTAATTTGGCTAGAGGTTTTATCAAGACCAGCGACGATTTTCAAAATCAATATGGCACCGTGGACATAACCGGTCATTTCGAGACGGGACCGTTGAAACATGCTGTTTTGCTGGGTGCGGATTACTACCATTCCAAGAACAGAAATCTGTTTAGCGCTTATACGACCGCTCCCAATATCAATGTCTTCAACCCACAATACGGATTTACCGAGTTGCTGGACCTGCCGCTGGGAGGACAGAACGATACCGTCAATGAGTGGTATGGCATTTACATTCAGGACCAAATCTCGTTGTGGAATCAATGGCATTTATTGCTGGGCGGGCGGTTCGACAATGCCATGCACAGCAACTATGATGCGCAAGGCGTTTCCACCAATCACACCGACGACGACAACTTTAGTCCCCGCATAGGTTTGTTGTACCACCCCGTGCCGTGGCTAGGTGCCTATGTTAATTATGTTAATGGTTTCAACGCCTTCAATGCAGGACGGCCTATCGACGGCTCCGCCTTCGCCCCGGAAAAATCCAAGGAAATGGAGTTTGGCTTGAAAGGCGAATGGTTGGATGGACAACTGCGCGCCAATCTGGCTTTCTTCGAATTAACCAAAACCAATATTAAATCGCAACTACCGGCCCCTAACAACAGCTTTTACGCCACAATCGGCGCGGCACGCAGTCGAGGCATCGAGTTAGACTTGCAAGGGCAGTTGACCAATTACTGGAACATCATTGGAACTTACACCTACATAGGCGCGGTCGTCACCAGCGGCAACGAGTCGCCGTTCAGCGGCGTGGGCAAAGCAGGCAATCGCCTGGAGAATATCCCCAGAAATACCGCCAGTTTATGGTCCACCTATGATTTTTCAGGTCTGGGGGCACAGGGCTTCAGTGCTGGCGCAGGCGTTTACGTGGTCGACAAGCGCTCGGGGGATGTCGATAACAGCTTCGAAATACCCGGCTATACCCGCCTCGATACGATGTTGAAGTACCAGCACAAAGCCGGACCTTCCCGTATAACTTGGCAATTCAATATAGAAAATCTGTTGAATAAGGAATACATCGCATCCAGCAACGGTTACGGTAATTTTATTTTCCAAACCATGCCCGGTGCACCACGGACTTTCTTGGGCTCGGTTAAGGTGGAGTTTTAGGCTTACACCATCAGGCTCAACGTATGTGTCTCCATCCCGGCAGGGATTGCCGGGATCCGGTTCACAAGGACATGAAGAAACCCCGCCATCCATAGCCGCTGGACTCCGGCCACCCCTAGCGGAGCAACGGCAACTATTAACGCAAACATAGCCTTAATTTAAGACCATCGCAAATGGCTAGATTAGTTTGAATTATCGGTACTGGCCTTAACCCGGCGGCGAGTTACAGGCTTACTCTACGGCTATCGCCATATCTCACGGGATTTTTCCGAATTTCTTCATACTCCCCTACCAAAGAGATCTTCCGGTTTTTGGGCGAAACCTTTTAGTTCGACGCGAATTACATAGTACGGGACCGGCCTAGTGATTCAGCCCATTTTCAAACCCAATTTAGGTGATTTGCCGCATTCGATTCCGTGGCAGTGTTTTCCGCTCATGATTGGCAATCATCACTTTCAAACAACTACAGCCTTGTTTTAAATAGACTTTGTAGCGCACCAGGCTCGTCAGGATGCCTGAATTCGGCCGGATGGAATATTTTTTGCTGACCATTTCGTTCGGTCAACACCGCCAAGCCGAAGTTGGCCTGACTACGCTTGGTACGTTGCTTAACCATTAACTTTTTCGCCATCGGGACTTGTTAGTGCCTAAATCCAAACCATCGCTGTTCGATCGGCTGTTTCAGCGGCATAGCCAGGAGCTCCGGGCCTTTGCCGGCCTGCGCGGCGGCAATGAGTTGGCCGAGGATTTGGTGCAGGAAGCGTATTTGCGCTTGATGCAACATCCCGAGCCGGAATCAATCGACAATGCCAGGGCCTTTCTGTACCGCACGATTGCGAATCTCAGTGTCGATCAACACCGCCGCCAGAGTGTTCGGGAGCGTTTTCATGTCGAAACCGGCGACGACCAGGCACTGCATGACATAACCGCCGCCGAGCCGCTGCCCGAGGATCAATTGGCTTCCGAACAGGAGCTGCAATCCTTGAATCGGATTTTATTGGAACTGCCGGAGACTACCCGCAACGCCTTCGTGCTGTACCGGCTGGAAGGGCTGTCACATAAGGAAATCGGTCGTCGGCTGGGAATTTCCGAACGCAATTCCGTAAGACTAGTCGGCTTCGCCGCGCAGCATGTGCTGCTGCGTTTCGACTCTACGGATGACTAAGCCAGTGGCTGGAGGGTTTTTTTCATCGTTTCTGATACCGGATTTTACCGGGGAGTCGCTATTTTTGCCGAAAGATTTTTTCGAGCTTCCCAGCAGGAAAAAATCGGCAAAAATTACGCGACCGCTTATGCCTGCGGCGCCCCGATTCGTCCGCGTCACCTCGTTTCGACCCAACAAGGGGTCGAAACATAGGCTCTCGCATGACTTAACGCCGTGTCGCGATGCCTTGCAGGTTTTCTCCGCTTCGCTGCGAAAACCCGCCCGGCGCTACGGCTATCGGGGACTAAAAATCTTCACTTCGCTAACGCTC
>Ga0123398_1105292_pt1 | contig 18743 bp, 16 predicted proteins | sample T5LHNO3metaT_FD_89926 | JGI IMG/M metagenome (GOLD analysis project Ga0123398, IMG submission 89926) | Methane-oxidizing artificial microbial communities from Washington, USA to study methane cycling - T5-LHNO3 metaT (Metagenome... | ecosystem: Engineered > Modeled > Simulated communities...
ACGGTTGGCTATGCTGCCTACAACCCGCAAACCCCACTACGCTCTTTTCATTTCGAGCGGCGGCAACCCGGCCCAGAGGATGTGCGTATCGAAATTCTCTATTGCGGGGTTTGCCATAGCGATTTGCATCAGGTGCGCAACGAATGGCGCGGCACCACGTTTCCGATAGTGCCGGGACACGAAATTGTCGGCAGAGTCGTGGAAGTCGGCTCTCAAGTGACCAATTTCAAGCTGGGTGATTTGGCTGGGGTGGGCTGCATGATCGACTCTTGCGGTGTCTGTCCTGATTGTCAGGATCATCAGGAGCAGTTTTGCGACCACACCATATTTACTTACAATAGCCCGGATAAACATACCGGCAAAATGACTTACGGCGGCTACTCCAATCAGATCGTGGTCGATCAGGGTTTTGTGTTGCATGTTTCCGATAAACTCGAGCTATCAGCGGTAGCCCCCTTGCTATGCGCCGGTATCACCACCTATTCGCCGTTGCGGCACTGGAAAATCGGCGAAGGCCACAAAGTAGGCATCGTTGGTTTGGGCGGATTAGGTCACATGGGGCTGAAATTCGCGCATGCTTTTGGCGCGGAAGTCGTGTTGTTTACTACTTCGCCAGGCAAGGAAGCCGATGCCAAACGCTTAGGGGCTAGCGAGGTGGTGATTTCCAAACATGCCGACGAAATGGAAAAGCATTTAAACAGCTTCGATTTCATTTTAAACACCGTCGCCGCCCAACACGATTTGGATCAATATCTGAGTTTGTTGAAGCGCGACGGCACGATGTGTCTGGTTGGCGTACCGTCCGAGCCGCATCCGTCGCCGAATGTCGGTAACCTGATATTCCGCCGCCGCGCACTGGCGGGTTCGCTGATCGGCGGCATCCGCGAAACCCAGGAAATGCTGGATTTCTGCGCCGAGCACGGCATCGTTTCCGACATTGAGCTGATTCCGATGGCCGGTATCAATGACGCCTATCAACGTATGTTGAAAAGCGACGTGAAATACCGCTTTGTGATCGATATGGCGACCTTACCAGGCTAAGCGCCTGTCCATAAAACTATCCCCGCTCCTTAAATATCGTCGCTCCCGCCGGCGGGAGCCCAGTTGCTAAACTGGATTGGCGATGAGGCTTTCTAATATCGGATGGTTCAGGTTTTGGCCTATCCGCATCTCTAGCAAAGCATTTGACCTATAATCACCTTCTCTCACTTTTCTTAGCTTGTTGGGCAGAGAAGGAATGCGTTTGAGCTTTTACCGATATATTTTTGTGACAGTAAGTATGGTCGTGGCGGGTTGGGCCGCGCTACGCCTGGCATTACCGCCGGGCTATGCCAGTCCGATCTGGCCGCCGGCCGGGATTGCATTGGCTGCGTTATTGCTTTGGGGTAAGAAAGTCTGGCCGGCAATATGGTGTGGATCGTTCCTGACAAATCTGTTCTATGGATACGATTTAAGCGGCTATTTGACCGCACAGACGGTTTTTGTGGCGTTGGGCATTGCTGTCGGTAGTACTTTGCAAGCATTGTTCGGTGCTTGGCTGTCGCAACGCTTTCTGGAGCAAGGCGCACCGCGTCTGGATAACGGCAAAAAAATTTTTCGGTATGTGTTATTAGCTGGCCCTTTGAGTTGCTTGATCGCCGCCTCCGTCGGGGTCAGCACCTTGCTTGGATTTGGTGTTTTAAGCCATGCCAACATTTTGGTTGCTTGGTGGAATTGGTGGATAGGCGATTGTTTGGGGTCCATCATTATATCCCCCTTGGTTTTTTGCTTGTTTGCAGAGCCAAGAGCACTCTGGCGGCCAAGGCTGATAGGCGTAGCTATGCCTCTGGTGGCCATGTTGGCCGGGCTGATCGTTACGTTCCTGCTGGTTTTGCGAGCGGAAGACAGTCGGCTGCAACTGCAGTTTGACAGCAATGCCACTGCGATCAATAAAGCCTTGGCGGAGAATTTTTCCGCAGTGCTAAACGCGTCTTTTTCACTCAATAGTTTTTTTCAAGCGGCGGGGCCGGTTGACCGGGATAAATTCGGCGTTTTTGCGAATGGCGTGCTGACACAGAATACGCACATTCAAGCGCTGAGCTGGGTACCGCAGATCACCAACGAACAGCGGGCGTCTTACGAACAGTCGTTCCGCGATGAAGGATATAAAGATTTTACGATCAAGGAGCTGGGTGCGGATCGCCAGTTTATCAAGGCTAATGAGCGTGGCGAGTATTTCCCGGTCACCTACATCGAGCCTTTATCAACCAATAAACCGGCGTTGGGTTTTGATTTGAATTCCGAGTCCAATCGCCGAGAAGCTCTGACGGCAGCCAGGGCCAGTCAAGCAGTCAGCGTCACCCGGCCAATTCAACTGGTGCAAGACGGGCAAGCCAACCAAGCCTTATTGTTGATGATGCCGGTATATCTTGCTAATGCCAAAAGCTCGGAGCCGGCGTTTAGCGGGTTTTTGTCCACAGTGGTGCGTATCGATTCCTTAGTGAACGCGGCCATGCAAGGCTTAAATCTTGACGATATGAACGTGGCGTTACTCTATTACGATACGGAAAACCACGCCATATCGTTACACGGGGTGCTGAAATCGTTGACGCCCGGCCTAAACGAGTCCAGGCATTCCATCCGTTTTGGCAATCGGTTGCTGGAAATTGTTGTCCAGCCGGAAGCCGTGTTCATTTCGACACATGCCTCTTGGCTACCGTGGATGGTGTTACTAGGCGGATTGCTGTTTACCATGCTGTTAAGCGTGTACTTGTTATCGGCCACCGGCAGGGCGGCGATGGTGGCGGCACTAGTCGATCAGCGTACCGCCGAGCTTGATGCGGCAAACTCAAGCTTAAAAAATGCGTATATCCGCTTGGCGGAGAAAGGCCAAAAGCTTCGAGATTTATACGAACTATCGCCCTTAGGCATAGCTTTGCTGGATGTACACGGCAAATTCGTTGAATTCAATCATGCTTTCCAACGCATGACGGGGTACACGGAAGAAGAACTTAAACGGCTCGATTACCTGAGCTTATCCGCCGATAAAGAGCAGAGTTTGGACGAGCAATTAAACTGGTTGGCAAAAACCGGGCAATATGGCTCCGACGAAGCTACGTTTATTCATAAAAGAGGGCGGCCGGTGTCATTGCAATTGAGCGGTACCAAGGTCGCCGGCAGCGAGGATCACGATTATATTTGGTTTATCGCTGAGGACGTTACGCAAGCCAAAGCCAATAAGGAAGTGCTGCGGCAAAGTGAGTTGAAATATCGGAAGCTGTTCAATAGTTCGCATGATGCGGTGATGATGGCCGACAACAGCGGATTTCTGGATTGTAATCAAGCCACCTTGGATTTATTTGGTTACGACGCCGTTTCCGAGTTCTGCCGCTTGCACCCAGGTAAGGTTTCCCCGCCAAACCAGGCAAACGGCAGGGATTCAGTAGAATTGGCGAACGAGTATTTGACTACGGCGATCAAAAACGGCCACTTGGAGTTCGAGTGGCTGCATCGGCGTGCCGACGGCAGTATTTTTCCGGCTTTGGTGACGCTGGCGCGCGTTAGCCTGGACGGCCACCTGGTGTTACAAAGCGTGGTTCGCGATCTTAGCGAACAGAAGCGGGTGGAACAGGCCTTGATTGAAGCCAAAGAAGCCGCCGAGAGCATGGCGGCCTTCAAATCGGAGTTTCTGGCGAACATGTCGCACGAAATCCGCACGCCGATGAACGCAGTGATCGGTTTGTCGCAGTTGGCTTTGAACAAGCCGGTATCCGATGAGGTAAGGGATTATCTGCAAAAGATTCACAGCAGTTCGGTCAGTTTACTCGGCATACTCAACGATATTCTCGACTTCTCCAAAATGGAGGCGGGTAAACTGGGTGTCGAGCAGGCCGAATTCAACCTGAATAATGTGTTGGATAATTTGCATAGTCTGTTTGCCTTGTACGCAGCGGAAAAGCGTCTGGACTTCAAGATAGAAGTCGCGCCGAACGTACCCTTAAGTTTGGTCGGTGATGCACTGCGTTTGCAACAGATTCTCTCCAACCTGCTGGGTAATGCGCTGAAGTTTACTGAGCAAGGCAGTGTCAGTTTGCGGGTGGCCTTGCTGGATTTAAACGAGGCTCAAGCCAGGCTACGATTTAGCGTTGTGGATACCGGTATCGGCATTCCCGAGGCGGATTTGCCCAAGTTGTTTCAATCCTTCAGCCAACTGGATGCGTCGATTACCCGTCGCTTCGGTGGTACCGGGCTGGGCTTGAGCATCAGCCAAAAGCTGCTGCAATTGATGGGCAGCGATTTTCATGTCGAAAGTACTCCGGGGCAGGGGTCGAATTTTAGTTTTGACTTAGTGCTTGGTGTTGCCGCGCAGCAAGCCGACTTGTCGGCGGTGCGGCCACATACCGAAACCCAGGCCGCTGGCTTAACGAAGGCGCTTGCCGAGCAAGGTAGCGCATTGCGGGGCATGCGTATCTTGGTGGCCGAAGACCATGCTATCAATCAGAAAATTTTGCAGGAATTTTTGGCCTTATGCGGGGTTAGTGTCGATCTTGCCGGCAATGGTCGCGACGCCTTGGCCTTGCTGGCAGAGCACGCTTATGATGCGGTGTTGATGGATATTCATATGCCGGTGATGAGCGGTCTGGCCGCCACCGAAGAAATCCGCCGTAACCCGGATTATAAAGCGCTGCCGATTATCGCGCTGAGCGCCGGCGTGACCGAGGAGGAGCGGGACAAATGCCTGGCCAGCGGTATGAACGAATTTGTGGTCAAGCCGATTCAACCGATTCAGTTGGTTGAGGTGTTGTGCCGGCAGATAGGTCGAGGCCCGGCCGGCGATTCGGCAAACGGGGCCGTTAAAAATGAGCGTGACGTTTCAGCGTTTAGCTTACGAGATTTGCCCGGTTTTGACTTCAGCAACCCCCTGGATCTGTTGGATGGCGACGAAGGTTTTTTGAGCGAGTTGCTGGGTAGTTTCAGAGATAGCACCGCAAGCACGTTGATAGAGCTGGGTGATTTGCTGGATAAGCGGGATTTTCAAATGGCGCGAGATATGCTGCACGGTTTGAAAGGCGTCGCCGCTAACTTGGGGGCAAGGCGTGTGGAACAGGCCGCGACTAAATTTTGTATTTCGCTCGAGCAGGACAGTTTAAATCAGGCCGACTACGCCGAGTTCAAACGGGTAATGACCGAAGCAATGACTGCACTGGAGCCGCTGGGATAGTCGCTCAATATTTTTCCTGAAGGGTCAAAATCTACGCTGGCCCCAAAAGATCGTCTGAGTCCGGTCAAGTTTATCGGTGTAAAATCCGCCGCCATATTGGCTTTAGTTCAACATCCCCCCAAGGAGAACGCACAATGAATGATCTGGTGTTTTATACCAATCCGCAGTCGCGTGGCCGTATCGCCCACTGGATGCTGGAAGAACTGGGCGAGCCTTACGAAACAGTCTGGCTGGAGTTCGGCGCCGCGATGAAAAACGCCGACTATCTGGCTGTTAACCCGCTGGGTAAAGTGCCAGCGCTGAAACACGGCGCTGCGCTCGTCACGGAAACCGCCGCCATTTGCGCGTATTTGGCTGATCGTTTTCCGGAGAAAAATCTGCTGCCGGCCATCAACCATCCCGCGCGCGCCGATTATTTTCGGTGGCTGTTTTTCGCGGCCGGTCCGCTGGAGCAGGCTCTTACCGCCAGAGCGCTGGGTTGGCAAGTGCCTGAGGGTAAGAATGGCTTTGTCGGCTTTGGCAGTTACGAGGCAGCAATCGATGCTGTCGAAAAGGCGCTGTTGCCCGGACCGTATATTTGCGGCGAGCAATTTACTGCGGCGGATGTGTATGTCGGCTCGCAGCTGGGTTGGGGCATGATGTTTGGCACCATCGACAAGCGCCCGTTGTTCGAAGATTATGTGGCGCGGATCTATGCGCGTCCGGCGGCCTTGCAAGCCATCCGCCTTAACGAAGCGTATTTGCAACAGCGCCAAGCCTGATTAACTTAATAAAAGTCAGCATCCATCGATGACAGCGTTGCACACTGATGCCCCTATTGGCGTATTCGATTCCGGTGTCGGCGGCCTATCCGTGCTGCGGGCAATCCGCGCGGAACTGCCCAGGGAAGACTTGCTCTACGTGGCGGACTCCGGCTATGCGCCCTACGGCGACCGGGATGCGGATTTTATTGCGGATAGAGCGACAACGATTACCGAACTGCTGCTCGATGCCGGCGTGAAGGCTATTGTGGTGGCGTGCAACACCGCCACGGTGGTCGCAATCGAAAAGCTACGTGCTTGGTGTCCGGTGCCGGTGGTGGCGATGGAGCCCGCCATCAAACCGGCCGCGCAAACCACACAATCCGGGGTGGTCGGTGTGCTGGCCACCAGTCGCACACTAGCCAGCCCTAGCGTAGCCCGGCTGTGTGCGGCCTACGGTAAAGACATCGAAATATTGTTACAGCCTTGCCCCGGTCTGGTCGAACAAGTTGAAAAGGCACAATTACACAGTGAGGCCACGCGGGAGCTTTTGGTCGGTTACCTGTCGCCGCTGTTGCGGGCTGGCGCGGATACCATCGTGCTGGGTTGCACGCATTACCCGTTTCTGGTAACGCTGATTAGTGAAATCGTTGGGCCGGATGTGGCGATAATAGACCCGGCCACCGCCGTGGCAAAAGAGCTGGCGCGGCGTCTGCAAAGCAAGCTTATGCCTGTTTCCGGTGAGAGATTGGCGGAAGTCAGCTTTTATTCAAGCACCGCCGCCGAAGAGGCAAGCCTGATCATATCGGCGTTATGGGGTAGCCGTGTGCTTGTTCAGGAGGCCAGTCAGCTCGGCCATCGCGGTCAGAGTCCTGGGCTAATATCCACCGGATTTTAAAATGCCGGGCTTGACGGTTGGCACGTTAGACTCGGAGCTCGAATTTCTAGTTGCGGGACACCATGAACGATAAACATACTCCAATCTCTCTGTCGGCCTCAGACGTGACGCCACGGACCACATCACTCTATCCGGAACCGTTTGCCTCGCGCATGGCGGGGCGAGAAAAGCGCCGCCTCGGCGAGGTATTTGGCCTGGCAAATTTTGGTGTCAATCTAACCACGCTGGCGCCCGGTGCCAGTTCGGCTTTACGCCATGCGCATTCGCTGCAAGACGAGTTTATTTACATACTGCAAGGTCACCCGACACTGGTCACAGATGAAGGCGAAACCCTGCTTGCGCCGGGTATGTGTGCCGGATTTAAAGCCGGCACCGGTAACGCCCATCAGTTGCTGAACCGTTCGAACGTAGACGTGCAGTACCTGGAAATCGGCGACAGGACCGCTGGGGATGCGGTCATTTACCCGGACGATGACTTGCAAGCGCTGCTGGTTGACGGCAATTGGCGATTCACCCACAAAGACGGCGAGCCATACTAAAAAGCGGGAGTCTGCATGCCACACGTATTAATCATCCATGAGGTTGCCGCCTATCCGGCCTGGAAGCAGATTTTCGATCAGGCCGCAGAGATCAGAAAACGTGCCGGAGAAATCAGCTACCAACTGCTGCGCTATGATGACGATGTTAATAACATCGTCCACTTTTCTGCTTGGGACTCGCTGGACAATGCCCGGCGTTTTTTCGAGTCTGCGGAGTTGGTGGAAATCAGAAAACAGGCCGGCGTAAAAGCGCCGGAATTTATCTATTTGCAAGAGATCGAACGAGGTGTGCTGTAGTCGCGGCATTGCTCAGCGCGGTCGGCGCAACGGTTGCTGGTCCTTATTGTTTCCGCTAGTGAGCAACTTCAGCCAAACCAAAAAATGTCCGTCATGCCCGTTGGCTGGCGTAATTCCATACTCTTGCCTCTGTTATTAGTTATATTTTTAGCGGGTGACGGCCAAACGTTCATACTCAGGAAGACGCTACCAAAACGTGCACCTAACTCATTCGCAAGCATCCATGCAAGGTCCAAAACATATTTTCTAAGTTGTCGATTGTCTGATTATACTTGGCGCTATTAAAAATAATCGGTTGCGACGCCCGGCTTGTTTGCCTGGCGAAAAAAACAAAGGACTGCCATGACCCTCAACCAAAATCCCGAACAACTCGCCCGCGACCACATAGACAAGCTGTTGTTGCAATCGGGTTGGGTCATCCAGAACAAAAACCAGATTAACTTTCACATCGGCGAAGGTCAGGCCGTCCGCGAATACCAAACCGACACCGGCCCCGCCGATTACATCCTGTTTGTCGGTGGCAAACCGGTTGGCGTGATTGAAGCCAAAGCCGAACAGCACGGCCACAAACTCACCAGCGTAGAAGAACAGACTGCCGAATACGCCGCCGCCAAACTGAAATGGGTCAATAACAGCGAGCCGTTGCCGTTTCTCTATGAAAGCACCGGCGTCATAACCCGCTTTACCGATGCGCGTGACCCCAAGCCGCGCTCGCGCGAAGTATTCAGTTTTCACCGTCCGGACACCTTGCAAGACTGGCTGGAACAAGGCAGCTCATTGCGCAGCCGCTTGCAAAGCTTTCCCACGCTCGACCCCACCGGCTTGCGCGCTTGCCAGGAAATCGCCATCAACAACCTGGAAGACTCGTTCAAGCACAATCGCCCGCGCGCCCTGATCCAAATGGCCACCGGCTCCGGTAAGACCTACACGGCAATTACCGCCATGTATCGCTTGCTGAAATTTACCGATGCCAAACGTATCCTGTTTTTGGTCGATACCCGCAACCTGGGCGAACAGGCAGAGCAGGAAATGATGGGTTACTCGCCCAGCGACGATAACCGCAAATTCACCGAAATTTACAGTGTGCAGCGTCTGCAATCCTCGCATGTGCCCAGTAACAGCCACGTCTGCATCAGCACCATTCAGCGCCTGTATTCCATTCTCAAGGACGAAGAACTGGACAGTAGCCTGGAAGACCTCAACCCCGCCGAGCAACTGACCAAGCCCAAGCAACCCATGCCGGTGGTCTACAGCGCCAAAGTGCCGCTGGAGTTTTTCGACTTTATCTTTATCGACGAATGCCACCGCTCGATTTACAACCTGTGGCAACAGGTGCTGGATTATTTCGACGCCTTTCTGATCGGCCTCACCGCTACCCCGGATAACCGCACTTACGGCTTTTTCAAGAAAAACGTGGTCAGCGAATACACCCACGAAAAAGCCGTGGCCGATGGCGTTAACGTCGGTAACGAAACCTATGTGATCGAAACTCAAATCACTCAAACCGGCGGCAACATTCCCGCCAAACTGCAAATTCAAAAACGCGAAAAACTCACCCGCAAAAAGCGCTGGGAGCAGCAAGACCAGGATGAAATCTATACCAGCAAAGAGCTGGATAACAGCGTAGTCAACCCTGACCAAATCCGCACCGTGATTCGTGCCTATCAGCAGAACTGGCCCAGCATGTTTCCCGGTCGGCAGGAAGTGCCCAAAACCCTGATTTTCGCCAAAACCGACAGCCACGCCGACGACATCATTCAAACCGTGCGTGAAGAGTTTGCCGAAGGCAACGCCTTTTGCAAGAAAGTCACCTACAAAGCTGAAGATGACCCTAAATCCACGCTGTCCGATTTCCGCAACGCTTATTACCCGCGCATCGCTGTCACGGTGGATATGATTGCTACCGGCACCGACGTTAAACCGCTGGAATGCCTGCTGTTCATGCGCGACGTGCGCAGCCGCAACTACTTCGAGCAAATGAAAGGCCGTGGCACCCGCACCCTGGACTTGGACGGCCTGAAAAAAGTCACCCCGTCCGCCGTCAGCGCCAAAACCCATTACGTGATTGTCGATGCCGTCGGCGTTACCAGCTCGCTAAAAACCGCCAGCCAACCCTTGATCACCAAACCGACCGTGCCGCTAAAAGATTTAGCCATGGGCGTGATGATGGGCGCCAATGATACCGACACCATCAGCTCTTTGGCCGCGCGGCTGGCGCGCTTAAATCAGCAACTCAATCCGGCGGAACAGCAAAAAATCCAAAAACTCGCCAATGGCGTTTCCTTAACGCAGCTCATCAACAGCCTGTTCAACGCCATCGACGCCGATACCGTCAGCCAAACCGCCTGCCAACTGGCCGGACTACCTGCCGACGCCGAACCCAGCGAACAACACTACCAGCAAGCCCAGGCGCAACTGGTCAAAGACGCTGCCAAAGCCTTGAACGGCGAGTTGATTAACCTGCTGGATAGCATCCGCCGCGACAAGGAACAAACCATCGACCACCTTAACCTGGATGAACTCAAATTTGCCGGCTGGTCCGCCGATGCCCAAGCCAATGCCCAACATCTGGCACAGGAATTCGCCGACACGCTGGCCAGCTACAAAGACCAGATCGAAGCGCTGAGTATATTCTTCGACCAGCCGCAGCGCCGCCGCGACATCACATACGCCATGTTGCAACAGGTGCTGGAAATCCTGAAAACCGATAAACCCAAACTGGCCCCGCTGCACGTCTGGCAAGCCTACAGCCAATTGGACAACTATCAGGGCAAACAACCCATAAGCGAACTAACCGCCCTTATAGGCTTGATTCGCCGCGTCTGCGGCATTGACAGCCAACTTGCCGATTACGACAGCAGCGTGCGCCGCAACTTCCAAACCTGGATCATGCGCCACCATGCCGGCAACCCGGACAAATTCACTGAAGAGCAAATGGCCTGGCTGCAAATGATCCGCGACCACATCGCCAACTCCTACCACATCGAACGCGACGACCTGGAACTGGCACCGTTCGACGGCCAAGGCGGCTTAGGCAAGATGTATCAGTTGTTTGGGACGGAGATGGATACGGTGTTGGATGAATTGAATGAGGCGCTGGCTGCTTAGCCGAATTGCAACAATGAAATCGAAACAGAAATAGGTTCTAAATTGACAAAATTACAAATGCCAAGTTCTTGGGAAGCTATAGCGCTGAACGACTTGGCTGTATTAACAATTGGTGGTGATTGGGGGAAAGACGCTGACTTCGACGACCCAGAGTTTGTCAGTGTTCTTTGTATAAGAGGGTCTGAATTTCGAAATTGGGATTCAGACAAAGGTTCCTCCGCGTCGCTTAGAAAGGTCAAAAAATCGAGTTTAGAAGGCCGCATTCTTGTTAAAGGCGATATTCTTGTAGAAATATCAGGTGGCGGACCTGAACAACCTGTCGGTAGGACGGTTTTAATCGATAATTCCGTATTATCTTTCTCAAAAGAGACGCCTAAGATATGCACCAATTTTTTGAGATTATTAAGAACAACAGGAAATATTGATTCAAATTTTCTTAATCAATATCTGTTGTTTTTTTACCGAACCGGGAAAATCAGAGATTATCAAGGTGGAAGTAATAATCTACGCAATCTAAGGTTTAACGACTATCTTGAAATTAAAATTCCATTGCCGCCAATTTATGAACAACACCGCATCGTCGCTAAAATCGAAGCCTTGTTTTCCGAGCTGGACAAAGGCATCGAAAGCTTTAAAACCGCCCGCGAGCAATTGAAAATCTACCGGCAAGCGCTGTTGAAACATGCCTTTTCCGGCAAGCTCACCGAGCAATGGCGGGCGGAAAATACGGGTAATTTGGAAAGCGCCGAAGCCTTGCTGCAACGCATCCAAACCGAACGCCAGCAGCGCTATCAGCAGCAGCTTAAAGATTGGGAGCAATCAAAATCCCCCCCAGCCCCCCTTTTACAAAGGGGGGAGTCTGGCCCCAGCACGGGAAAGGAAAACGTCACCGCAGCCACCACCCCCTTCATCACAACCGATGCCGTTATCCCCCCCTTTGAAAAAGGGGGGTTAGGGGGGATTTCCAAACCCAAGCCCCCAAAAACCCCGCCGCCGCTGACCGCTGAGGAATTGGCCGAGTTGCCGGAATTGCCGGAAGGATGGGTCTGGGTTCAATTAGAAGCCCTTGTAAGTGGCATAGATCAAGGCTGGAGTCCAAAATGCGAGAACTTTCCGGCCTCATTTGAAGAATGGGGAGTTATAAAAACTACTGCTGTTCAACATGGCAAATTTCTAGAAGAAGAAAACAAATCTCTACCAACCGACTTAAAACCAAGAGAACAGCATGAATTGAAAGAGGGCGATATTCTTATAACAAGGGCTGGGCCTCGAGTTAGGGTTGGAGTTTGCTGCCTGGTGAGAAAAGTTAGAAATAATTTAATGAATTGCGACAAGGTTTATCGCATTAGAAGTCTTGAAGCGGTCTGTAGTCCCGATTACTTAGAAGCAGCTCTAAACTCGCCGAGGATTTTGGATGACATAGAAAAAATTAAATCTGGCATTAATGATAGCGGTGTAAATTTAAATCAAGGTGCATTTCTCCGCCTGGCCATCCCATATTGCTCACTTACAGAACAAGAGTTTGTGTTAAACGAACTTGATCGAAAATTATCTATTACCGCTCAAATGGATCAGAACATTGAAAGCGCCTTGCAACAAGCCGAAGCCCTACGCCAGTCCATCCTGAAAAAAGCCTTCTCCGGCCAGTTAGTCCCGCAAGAGCCCAACGACGAACCGGCCAGCGTGTTGCTGGAACGGATCAGGGCCGAGCAGACCGCGCTATCGGCGCAGCCTAAAGTGGCCAAAAACAAACGGAGCAAGCCATGACGGCTTTGCTTATCGAGATACGGCCGCTCATTGTTGAGGCGCGTAGCCGCGTGGCCGTGATGGTCAATACGGAATTAACTCTGCTTTATTGGCAAATCGGTTCCCGCATCAACACGGAAATTTTGCAAGGGCAGCGGGCGGAATATGGCAAGCAGATTGTCGCGACGTTGGCGCGGCAGTTAACCGACGAATACGGCAAAGGCTGGGGTGAGCGGCATTTGCGGGATTGTTTGCGATTCGCCGAGGCGTTTCCTGACGAACAAATTGTGCACACGCTGTGTGCCGAATTGAGCTGGTCGCATTTGCGGTTGCTGGCGGGTGTTGACGATGCGCTCAAACGAGAATTTTACATTGAGGTGGGACGTCAGGAACGCTGGAGTGTTCGCCAGTTGCAGGAGCGCATGGGGTCGATGCTATTTGAGCGTACCGCCATCTCCAAAAAGCCGGAACAAACCATTGCGCAAGAATTAAACAAGCTGCGACAAGAAGGTCAGGTGTCGGCGGAGATGGCATTTCGCGACCCTTATGTGCTGGATTTCCTAGGGCTTGCTGACAGTTACTCGGAAAAAGACTTGGAGTCATCCATTCTTGCCGAATTGCAACGTTTTATCATTGAGCTGGGGAATGACTTTGCCTTTATGGCGCGGCAAAAGCGCATCACGATCGACAATCGGGATTATCGTATCGACTTGTTATTTTTTCATCGGCGCCTGAAATGTCTGGTGGCGATTGATCTGACGATTGGCGAGTTCGAGGCGGCCTTCAAAGGCCAGATGGAATTGTACCTTCGCTATCTGGAAAAGTATGAGCAGATGGAAGGTGAGAATTCGCCTATCGGTTTGATCCTGTGTACGGGTAAAAACGATGAGCATGTCGAATTGATGCGTTTGGATCAAAGCAATATTCGGGTTGCGGAATATTTTACCGTGCTACCGCCACGCGAAACATTACAGGCCAAGTTGCACCAATCAATTTTGATTGCTCGCCAACGATTAATGAATAAGGAAGAAGAGTGAACGCCGAATCCATCGTTTCCAAAGTCTGGAGTTTTTGTACCACCCTGCGCGATGACGGCGTGGGTTATGGCGATTATCTGGAGCAACTGACCTATCTGATCTTTTTGAAAATGGCTGACGAATACAGCCGGCCACCGCATAACCGCGATGTCGGCATTCCGGCCGAATACAACTGGAAAAGTCTTAAGACTAAGAAAGGCGCGGCGCTGGAAGGCCATTATGTGATGCTGTTGCGCGAGTTGGGCAATAAGTCCGGCATGTTGGGACAAATCTTCACCAAGGCGCAAAACAAGATTCAGGACCCGGCCAAATTGTCGCGTTTGATCGATATGGTCAACGACACCGATTGGGTGGTGATGGGCGCGGATACCAAAGGCACTATTTACGAAGGTTTGCTGGAGAAAAACGCCGAGGATACCAAGTCCGGCGCCGGGCAATACTTTACGCCACGGGCGCTAATCAAGGCGATGGTGGAATGTGTGCGACCGGAACCCGGTAAGTCGATTGCCGACCCGGCTTGCGGTACCGGTGGTTTCTTTTTGGCGGCGTACGATTTTTTAAAGGCCCATTACCCGCTGGATAAAAAGCAGTTGGCGTTTTTAAAGCACGAAACCTTTTACGGTAACGAAATCGTCGCCAATACCCGTCGCATGTGCTTGATGAATATGTTTTTGCATAACATCGGCGAGATTGACGGCAATAGCGCCATTTCATCGAACGATGCCTTGGTATCGCCACCCACTGAAACCGTCGATTATGTGCTGGCCAATCCGCCGTTCGGCAAGAAAAGCAGCATGACGTTTACCAATGAAGATGGCGAGCAGGAAAGGGACGATCTGACCTATAACCGTCAGGATTTTTGGGCGACGACTTCGAACAAGCAGCTGAATTTTGTGCAGCATATCCGCAGCTTGTTAAAAATCGCCGGTCGAGCCGCCGTGGTGGTGCCGGATAATGTGTTGTTTGAGGGCGGTGCCGGTGAAATCGTGCGCAAAAAGCTGATGCAGAATACCGATCTGCACACCATCTTGCGGTTGCCGACCGGGATTTTTTACGCCAATGGCGTGAAGGCGAATGTACTGTTTTTCGATAACCGCGAAGCCAGCCCCAATCCGTGGACCAAGGAAATCTGGTATTACGATTACCGTACCAACATTCATCACACCCTGAAAAAGAAACCGCTACGGTTTGAGGATTTGCAGGACTTTATCGCCTGTTACAACCCGGCTAACCGCCATCAACGCCACGAAACCTGGCACGAACAAAACAACCCGGAAGGCCGCTGGCGCAAGTTCAGCTATGAGCAAATCCTGGCGCTTTCTGGCTGAAGGATAAATCGCTGGCCGATCTGGACAACCTGCCGGAGCCGGATGATATAGCCGCCGAGATTATCGAAAACGTGGAGGCGGGGCTGGCTTGTTTTAGAGAGATTGCTGGGGTTTTGGGTTAAATGCAAATGGGACCAAGGCTTTAGGCGAAATCACTCCATGAAACCGCAAATCAGCATCATCATACCGGTGATAAACGAGGCGGCGCAGCTTGCCGACAAGTGGCAAGCCCTGCAGGCGTTGCGAGTGCGCTGTGAATTGCTGTTGGTCGATGGCGGCAGTGTTGATGCAAGTCGATCTATTGCAGAGCCTTTGGTCGATCAGGTTTTGCAAAGCCCGCGCGGCAGGGCCAGGCAAATGAATTTGGGTGCGCGACATGCGCAAGCGGAGGTGTTGTTGTTTCTGCACGCCGACACCAACCTGCCGGAACGGGCTGTAGAGCTGATTATGTCGGCGGTGGAGCAGGGTGCTGCTTGGGGCCGTTTTGATGTGCAATTCGACAGCCCGCAAGCCATTTTTAAGTTAATCGCCTGCCTGATGAACGCGCGCTCCCGGTTGACCGGTATCGCTACCGGCGATCAAGCCATCTTCATCACCCGCCAGGCTTTTCAGGCCGTGGGCGGTTTTCCGGAGATTGCCTTGATGGAAGATATTGCCATCAGCGCAGCACTAAAAAAAATCGGCAAACCTTGCTGCCTAAGCGCAAAGGTGATTACTTCCTCGCGGCGTTGGCAACATCACGGTATCCTCAGAACGATTTTATTGATGTGGTGCTTGCGGCTGCGGTATTTTTTCGGTGCCCATCCGGATCAGTTGGCGGCGCGATATTATCGGAGGTAGTGATGGAAGCAATGGTGCGCTTGGGCGTGTTTCTGGGGATTTTTTTGGTCATGGCGGCTTGGGAGTGGTCTCGGCCCAAGCGCCAATTAAGTTTGGAACGGCGCCGACGCTGGCCGGTCAATCTGGGCTTGGCGATTTTGAATGTTGGGGTGATGCGGCTGAGTATCGGCGCCGCGGCTTGGCTGGCGGCCAATTGGGCTGCCGAACAACAAATCGGCTTATTCAATCTGCTGCTGGTGCCGCGTTGGTTGTCGATAGCGCTGAGTCTGATGCTGCTGGATCTGGCAATTTACGCCCAACATATCGCCGCTCATCGTTGGCGCTGGTTCTGGCGCTTGCATCAAGTGCATCACAGCGATATGGATTTCGACACCACGACAGCGGTGCGCTTTCATCCCTTGGAGATCATGCTGTCGATGCTTTATAAGGTCGCGCTGGTGGTGTTACTTGGAGCAGATCCGTTCGCGGTGATCGCTTTTGAAGTGATATTGAACGGTTGCGCGTTATTTAATCACGGTAATGTGGGCCTGCCGCCCTTGGTCGAGCGCGGGTTGCGCTATTTGATAGTGACTCCCGACATGCACCGTATTCATCACTCTGCCTTTCAAGCTGAGACCGACAGCAATTACGGCATCTCGCTGTCGTGTTGGGATAGATTGTTCAAAACCTATTGTCCACAAGCGCGCGAAGCACAAACTGCAATGATGATAGGTTTGTCCGAGTTTCGCGATAGTGCCCAGTTGGGCTTTGTCGGCCTGTTGGCGCTGCCGTTTCGGCGTCTAAATAATAGATAAGCCCTGTCTGCCTGCTGCCTTGATTGTGCCGCGCAAGCTTTTGAATGTCTATCGGGCTGATCTTAAAATTTTGATTGGGCTTAAATCTGAATCGGCTTGGGGGTTGGCTTATTTGGTTGTTTCCTTTTAGGGATTAATCAATGTATTTTTAGTGTCATTGTTAATTAATGTAGTCGGGCATATAGTCTAAATGCGTTTATTACTTCGGGAAGCGACCATGAACCGCTTACACAAAGACATTTTGACCGGGCTGGTGTTTGTTACTGGCGTTATCGAATTTATTTCGGGCGATTTTATTATTTCCTCAGCATTGCTCGCAGCGACCACGTTTGCCAGCACTATGGGTTCGAATCGCAAAAAACCGTAGGACTTGATTGTTCAGCGGCTTGGCCGATCAGGCTATTGTTTCGTCAAATTCATTTGGTGCCAGGTTTTCAAAAGGTAAGATTGGATTATCCGCGTCGTTTGCATAAGCAATGATTTACAATATTGCGATGCAATTAATTTTGAACCGACTGCGGTAAATGGCTGACGCGAAAACTTACCTGAATGTACCCTACGCCGAAAAGGACGCGGCGAAGGCGCTTGGCGCCAGATGGGATGCCGCTGTCAAGAAATGGTATGTCCCCGCCAATAAAGACATGGCGCTGTTTGCCAAATGGCAAACCGAGCCTGGTCTTGCTCAATTGCCCAGCGACGAATCGAGAAAACCAAAAGCCGATAGCGTAGTCGGCGGCACTACCCGCTCCAGCGATAAAAACTTCGTAGCCTATGACGGAGACGAGCCGCCATGGGACTGAACCAACCGGTGCGTGGTTTTAGCTTATGCGCCCGTTAAAATACCTGGCCGGCTATGCGCCTGCCATCACCGCGCAAGTCCATACGCTGATCGACAGCGACAAACTGCCCGCGCTACTGCTAAAAAAATACCCCCGACCGCATGATATAAAGACCGACAAGGCGCTTTATGCCTACACGATGGCTCTTAAAAATCAATTTCTGCGGCAATCCGCTCCGCTCAGCAAAGTCGTTTACGACGACAAAATCGATGTATTACATCAGGCCTTGGGTTTGCACTCGGTGGTTTCGCGGGTGCAGGGCTGCAATTTAAAATCGAAAAATGAAATTCGCATCGGCGCGATCTTTAAACTTGCGCCGCCGGAGTTTTTGAAAATGATCGTCGTCCACGAGCTTTCGCATCTACGCGAAAAGCAACATAACAAGGCGTTTTACAAATTATGCGAGTACATGGAACCGGACTATCACCAGTTGGAATTTGATATGCGGCTTTATCTGACCTATCTGGATTTAGGCGGGACGATTTATTGAGTTCATTCAAACTCCATGAGCTAACGGTTCACGGCCTGTTCATCGCGACTTAATGGCTGTGCATATCCATGACGCTGCGATATTTCTAAATTTTGCCTGGCTATAGTGTCACTATTGCGTCAGAATTTACTTACTTTTTTACAGACATTTTTATTGGAGAAACATCATGCGTGTAGCAGAATTAATGACTACCAAGGTATTTACCGTCGAACCGCACGATCTGATTGATCGCGTGTTCTTTTTGATCCATTACGAAAAAATCCGTCATCTGCCCGTGGTTGAAAAAGGCAAATTGGTCGGTATCGTTTCCGACCGGGATTTATACAAAGCTCTGGGGCCAAAAAGTAATTCCAATGCGGTGGAGGCCAGTAAGGACAACAGTCAATTGCATGTGGTTTCCCAAAAAGTCGTGCACATCATGCACCGCGGCGTTTACACCGTTACCCCGGAAACTCCGGCGTCGGAAGCAGCGGCAATGATGGCGGAACACCGGGTCGGCGCTTTGCCTGTGGTGGAAAAAGACAAACTGGTAGGCATATTGTCCGCCACCGATATTTTAAGAGTGTTCGCCAAACTGGAACGCGCGCACGAAAAACTGGAACAACAGATCAAAGAAGGCGCCGCGCACGGCTAAAACGGTCTGAAATAAATGGGGCGATGCTGGTTGTTTCGCCCCAGGCCAAAGCCTCAACCGGTAATCGCGGCTCGTTTATCCACTAAGTAAATCCATTCGTCTTGTTCTTTAACTTTCAGCGCGGTCAGTTTTTTGCCCAGGCAAATTTCGCTTAAAGACTCGCCGCTGACTGGGTCGTAGCAAATGCTGTGCATGGAACACTGCAAATAGCGTCCCGATTCGTCGAAAATGTTGCTGTTCTCACAATCCAATG
>Ga0123398_1009640_pt1 | contig 18723 bp, 13 predicted proteins | sample T5LHNO3metaT_FD_89926 | JGI IMG/M metagenome (GOLD analysis project Ga0123398, IMG submission 89926) | Methane-oxidizing artificial microbial communities from Washington, USA to study methane cycling - T5-LHNO3 metaT (Metagenome... | ecosystem: Engineered > Modeled > Simulated communities...
AGCGCCTGATGCTGATGGGCGCGCAGATAGACTATCTCATGCTTATCGGTATTGACATCATCCAGATTAATCTCAGGCATATCGCTCATTATTCTTTTAGTGTTGCTAATCGGGAAGCTCTATAGATATTACCTAGAGCACGCGGCGCCTAAACGGCACCCCATGCCCAACGGAAATACATCGGCGCATTATACAAGCTAAATCAAAAATGTCCTGTTTTATACAAACCGCAATCAACGGCCTTTTTTTGCGGCAATCCGCATTCTCAAGGCATTCAGTTTGATAAAGCCTTCGGCATCTTTTTGGTTATAAGCGCCGCCATCTTCTTCAAAAGTAGCAATATTTTCATCGAATAGGCTATTGGTTTCCGAGGCCCGACCGACCACGACCACATTGCCTTTATACAGTTTCACTCGCACCTTGCCGTTAACATTGGCCTGCGAAGCATCGATCATGGTTTGCAACAGTGCCCGCTCCGGACTCCACCAGTAACCGTTGTAAATCAAGGACGCATAACGCGGCATCAATTCGTCTTTTAAATGCGCTACTTCGCGGTCCAGGGTCAACGATTCGATGGCCCTGTGTGCTTTCAGCATCACGGTGCCGGCTGGCGTTTCATAACAGCCTCTGGACTTCATACCGACATAACGATTCTCGACGATGTCCAGACGACCAACCCCGTTAGCACCGGCGATTTTGTTCAATTTTTCCATCACTTGATGCGGCGTGTGAGGCACATCGTCGATGGCGACGATATCGCCATTCTGATAGGTGAGCTCAACGTAGGTCGCTTGATCAGGCGCATTTTCCGGTGATACGGTCCAGCGCCACATATCTTCTTCCGGCTCCGTCCACGGATTTTCCAAGATACGGCCTTCGTAAGAAATGTGCAGCGAGTTGGCATCCATGGAATAAGGCGAGGTTTTGCCTTTTTTCATTTCCACTGAAATGCCGTGTTGCTCGGCGTAGTCCAGCAGTTTTTGCCGTGAATTCAAATCCCATTCGCGCCACGGCGCGATCACTTTGATGTCCGGACGCAAAGCGTAGGCGCCCAGTTCGAAACGCACCTGGTCGTTGCCTTTGCCGGTCGCACCATGGGAAATCGCATCGGCGCCGGTTTCGTTGGCAATTTCGATCAGGCGCTTAGCGATCAAAGGCCTGGCAATCGAGGTACCGAGCAGATACTCGCCTTCGTAAATCGTATTGGCACGAAACATCGGAAATACGAAATCGCGAGCAAATTCTTCGCGCAAATCGTCGATATAAATTTCCTTGATGCCGGCCGCCGTGGCTTTGGCGCGAGCCGGGTCCAACTCTTCGCCCTGACCGATGTCGGCGGTAAATGTCACCACTTCACAGTCGTACACATCTTGTAGCCACTTCAAAATAACCGAGGTATCTAAACCACCGGAATAGGCCAACACCACTTTTTTAATATCCGACATAATGCGCTTCACACCTTTTACAAATTAAAAAACTGGCGAATTATAACGGAAAACCTCAATGAATTGCCCGCTATCCACCCTAGCCCGAGCGTAAAACTTACAGGTACTCCGCCAACAATCCCGCCACCCGTTTTGTAGCGCCCTGGTTATTTTCTACAAACAATCTGCCGTTATCGATCAATCTTTTTCTAAACGCTATGTCTCGATAGACGCGTAACACGGCATCAATTATGGCTTGGCGATCTCGGCACTGTATCGCCCCTTTCAAGGCTAAAATCCGCTCGGCAATTTCCTGAAAATTAAACATTTCCGGGCCAAATAACACGGTTACGCCAATGGCGGCCGGTTCCAGCACGTTGTGACCGCCTACCGGCACCAGACTACCGCCGACAAAAGCCAGATCGGCAGCGGCATACAACATCTTTAACTCGCCCATGCTGTCGGCGATATAAACATCGGTTTGCTCGTGACACTGCCTTTGCTCGCTACGCATCACCACCGCCAAACCCTGCTGTTCGCAGAGCTTTTTAACCGCTTGAAAGCGCTCCGGATGGCGCGGCACAATCAATAACAGCAATTCGGGTATCGATACTTTAAGAACCGGATAAAGCGCTAGAAATATCTCTTCTTCGCCCTGATGAGTGCTGGCGACAATCCAAACCCAGCGTTTTGCGAATAACTGCTGCTTGAGCGCTCGCCCCCCCGCGATCACGGCGGCGTCTATCGTCACATCGAACTTAATATTACCCAACACTTGAACTTGCTGAGGAGCGGCGCCGATTTCGATAAATCGTAAGCGGTCCTCCTCTGTTTGCACAGCAACCATGGTAACGCAAGCCAACGCCGGCTTTACCAATCCGGGAATTTTCCGATAAGACCGCGCGGAACGCGCCGACAATCTGGCATTGACGATAAACAGCGGGATGTTCTGCGCCGCGCAGGCGGCAAACAAATTGGGCCAGATTTCCTTTTCCATCATGACCGCAAGTCGGGGTCGAAAACATTTCAAAAAACGCTCAACCACAGCCGGCAGATCATACGGTAGATAGACATGCTCGACTTGACCGGCCAATGCCGCCCGCACCCTGGCAGAACCGGTTGGCGTGGTGGTGGTAACGAGTATCGGCAACTGCGGATGGCTGTGACGAAAATGTGCGATTAACGGGAAAGCCGCTTCCACCTCACCCACTGAAACAGCATGTATCCAGATTACCCCCTGCCTGGACGGCATTTTGTAAAAGCCCAAGCGCTCTAACCAGCGTTGCCGGTATTGCGGCGCCTTGCAGCCCCGCCAATACAATCGCAATAAAACAGCAGGCAACAACAATCCATAAAGCAGCGTGTATAGGTTACGCATTACATCCGTTCTCGCAAATTATTGGGTTAAACCAATGCAATCTTAAACTATTAACCGGCCAATTTCGCCCGTAAACTACCTTTAACAGCCACATCGAAATCGTTTAAGCGTGCAGATAAAACGACGACCTGGCATCCAATCCTTCATTTGCGGAAGCATCCGCCAAGCATGACAGCCTCTAGTGCTCCGCGGATATTTAAAAGCATAGTCAGGATCGAAACTACGTCGCGCAGCCACATTGCTAACACAGTTGTTTAGTCGCTGCATATAAGCTATTCCCGTCTATACTGATCGTCGGACCAGCCCCATCAAGGTAAATTTATTTCGCTACTCAGAGACTCACGCATCAGTCAACCTAACTGGAGCGATAGGGTTATATACCCGAAAGACGGCTTTTGGATTCAACTGACAGCAAAGTATTTTTTACGCTCATGTTCAATTCTGGTTTTGGCATTGAATCGAGATCGCAGCGCAGCGGTTTCCAAATAGCCTTCGCTCTTCCCCTTATACCCGGAGACCAAACAACAAGTCAGATCCAATTTGCTTTTGAAAGTGCGTTACATCTAGCAAGAGGAGTAATTCGGCATCTTGCAACCATGTTTTAATTTCGAACAAAACCAACCGAGGAGATCGATTTATGAAGTTAACTCATTTGTTTTCAAGCCATAAACAAGCAGCGGAAAAACAGACCACCCTCGAAATAGAAAGGGTCGCCCAGGCCATCGTCGCCGGGCAATGGGATGCACGCGTCAATACTGCGGGATTTGCCGAGAACAGCATGCAATTCGGTCATGCGATTAATCAGATATTGGATGCCGTTACCCAACCGTTCAATGCAGTTGCCGATTGCATCGAACAAATCGCCACCGGCGCCGTTCCGGCTAAAATCAGCGATCATTACCGAGGCGATTTCAACACACTGAAAAACCACCTCAATCAGCTTATAGATGCTATCGCTCAGCAATCAACCGCAGCCCAGGCCATTGCCGATGGGAATTTCTCTATTCATATCAATATTCGTTCCGAACACGATGCTCTGGCGAAAAGCTTGGTCAAAGTCGTTGATGTGCAGCAGAACTTGAAAACCGAACTCCAGCGTCTGACCGGGGCGTCAAAAGACGGCCAACTAACCGAAAGGGGTAACCCGGCACAATTCAAAGGCGCTTACGCCGAAGTCATTCACGGGGTCAACCAAATGTTGGACGCCATTCTGCTGCCGATTGGCGAGGGTAATCGCATTCTGGCGCAGATTTCTAGCGGAAAAATCGATGAATTGATCAGCGACACTTACCGGGGCGATCACGAGAAAATGAAGCAGGCCGTTAACAATGTCGCCACCACCTTGCAAGGCCTGCAACATGAATTGCAACGTCTCACCATCGCTTCCAGACAGGGGCAGCTTACCGAGCGGGGTAAAGTCGAACAGTTTAAAGGCGCCTATGCGGAAGTCATCGGCGGCGTCAATGAAATGCTGGATGCCATTCTGCTACCGATTGGCGAGGGCAATCGCATTCTGGCGCAAATTTCCGGCGGCAAAATCGACGAATTGATCGAACAAACCTACCAAGGCGATCACGAGAAAATGAAACTGGCTGTCAACAACGTCGCCATCTCGGTACAGGGCCTGCAAAAAGAGCTACAAAGACTCCAAGAAGCTTCCAGAGAAGGACAATTATCCAAACGCGGCAACGCTGAGCAATTTAAAGGCGCGTACGCCGAAGTCATCGGCGGCGTCAATGAGATGCTGGACGCCATTCTGCTACCCATCGGGGAAGGCAATCGCATCCTGGCGCAGATTTCCGGCGGCAAAATCGACGAATTGATCGAGCAAACTTACCGGGGCGATCATGAAAAAATGAAATTAGCGGTCAACAATATGGCAATTACCTTGCAAGGCCTGCAGAGAGAGTTGCGCCGTTTAACCACAGCATCCGGAAATGGTGAACTCTCAGAAAGAGGCAAAGCCGAGCAGTTTAAAGGCGCTTACGCCGAGATTATTAGCGGTGTCAACGATATGCTGGATGCAATCCTGATTCCCATCGGCGAAGGCAACCGCATTTTACGTATGATCAGGGGCGGCGATTTACGCCAACGCGTGGAAATCGCCTGTAAAGGCGACCATGACCAGATGAAACAAGCCGTTAACGGCGTACACAGCTGGCTATCGGATTTAATCGCTTACGTTACCAAGCTCGCCAACGGTGACATGACCGCGGAAATGGGCAAGGCATCAAACGACGACCAAATCCATGAATGGCTGATGCTGCTAAAAAGAAATGTTCAGGCTTTGGTATCCGATGCCGACACACTCTCGATTGCCGCCGTGGAAGGCCGCTTACAAACCCGCGCCGACGCGGGCAAACATCAGGGCGACTTCCGTAAGATTGTGGAAGGCTTCAACAATACCATGGACGGCGTCATTCTGCCGCTCAACGAAGCGGTCGAAGTCCTAACATTGGTTGAACAAGGCGATCTGACTCGGAAAGTCAAAGGCGACTACAAAGGCCAGCTTAATGACTTTAAAGATACGGTCAACAATACCATTACCAAACTTTCACAAACCATCGCCGAAGTCGTCAGCGCCGCCGATCAGTTGGGAAATGCCTCCGGACAAATCAGCGCCACCTCACAATCCTTATCGCAAGCATCCAGCGAACAGGCGGCCGGCGTCGAGGAAACCACGGCCAGTATCGAACAAATGGCGGCAAGCATTAACCAGAACGCGGAAAACGCCAAAGTCACCGACGGTATAGCCGGCAAGGCCAACCAGGAAGCCATCGAAGGCGGTATCGCCGTTAAACAGACGGTGACCGCCATGAAAGACATCGCGAGCCGAATTGGCATCATCGATGACATTGCCTATCAAACCAATATGCTGGCCCTCAACGCCGCCATTGAAGCGGCTCGGGCCGGCGATCATGGCAAAGGCTTCGCGGTTGTGGCGGCGGAAGTCCGGAAACTGGCGGAGCGGAGCCAGATAGCGGCACAAGAAATCGGTCAACTGGCGGGGAACAGCGTGAAGACCGCCGAAAGCGCCGGCCAATTGCTGGACGCCATCGTGCCCAGCATCGCTAAGACCTCGGATCTGGTGCAAGAAATTGCGGCGGCCTCTCAGGAACAATCCGCGGGCGTAAAGCAGGTTAATATCGCCATGAGCCAGATGAATCAAATTACGCAGCAAAATGCTTCTGCGAGCGAGGAATTGGCGGCAACCGCAGAAGAAATGACCAGCCAAGCCTTGCAATTACAGAATCTGATGAGCTTTTTCAAAATCAAAGATTTACAACCAACGCTTTCCCGCAATACCACAAGAACACCGCCTAAATCGCTAAAGGCAATAGTACCGGCTCCGCATATTAATCACGCAGACAATGCTGATGGGTACGATATTAACCATTTCGAACGATTCTAGTGATTAGTTATTGACTGAGACAGGGTAGATAATCCTTTAACATTTTTGCCCCATAAATAAGTCTTAAGCATAAAAGACTGTTTCCTGAGAGCTTTGTCGAAGGACAAGCGGGATTTTTCAATCACGGCGGAGAGTATGTTGCAGGCCCTCCATGCTTCGACCTTGCTCAGCACGAACAGTCTACCCCCAACGGCTATTTTTAGGTTGATCGGCAAAACGGTATCGGTGATGCAATTGGCTAAGATACCGCGGACCGGACCGAACATGCGTGTACGCTTTGACGTGAGGTAGCAACAACGTGGCGTGGGTATCAGCCCAACAATTAGCAACGGGTAGACAAGACCAACCAGCTTTGGCTCATGGATTGAGCCGGTGACATTCGAAAGCCACCGGGGTAGGTGCGCCATCCCTGGCGATCATCCCTAAAACAAATCCTAACGCTACAAGTTTTTAGACTTGCCGCGGCATTTCCGGCCTTAAGCTGCTACCGCCGCTTTACGACGACCGCCAAAACCGATCATACCTGCCATCGCACTGCCGAATAACCAAACAGCACCAGGGACAGGTACTGCGGCGATGGATAATTCATAGCCGGAGACATTGGCATTCCATCTCCCAACGCCATTACCACCCAGAGCAATGGTATAAACTTGGCCTGCCTCTGCGAAAAACTCAAGGTAGTTAACTGCGTCTACGCTAGCGTCATGAGTAAGGTACTCCATACCGGAACCAACCCCTGCGGCGTAGAATGGGTTGCTGGTAGTTTCCGGCTTGCCGGCGTTATTCCAGCTACCATGGTGGCTGTAGGATACTGAGTTGGTAGTATCCATACCTTTAAACACTGTAACCCCAAAATTACCGTTAATTGTACCCAGAGAGGTCAGGTTCAGCCTCAATAAAGTAGAGACGTCGGATTTAATCAAACCCATGTCAATTTGGTGTTTCCAACCGGTTGGACCTGTTGCGGTAGGCACGCCATTAGCATCGAGACCATTATCTTTCCAAGCACCGGCGCCAGTATCGATTTCCGCTGCCACGCCATAGTCAGCCAGTGCGTCGGCGGCAGACACTTCCAAGGTTCCTGGCCCGTGAATCGCAGCAGCCCAGTTCAAATGCGCCCGACCGGTATATCCAAACGGCAACGCACCATTTGCTGTACCAAGCCAAGGGACTTGAGTACCTTGATAGCCACCGCTCTCAGGGCCGGTTGCAACTGTATCGGCATCGGGACCGTCGTAAGTGTAGTTCCAACCATCGGTTGCACTGGCCGCAGCTGTCGTGAAGGTGTTGTACATGACATGCGCCGAAGCGGTAGATGCTCCTGCTGAAAGCGCGACACCGGCAACCGCCATGGAAACAGCTTTAGCCAATTTTGTTTTGATCATACGTTTTTACCTTAAATCTTAAGTTAGGGGGAGAAAGCACCTTGAGCCCAGGACTTAACAATCTTGTAAGCCATAACTGACAGGCGCCTGCGTCCATAACGCAATCCTTATGCCACCTATAAAACGTATTAATTACAAACAATTAGAATTTACTTATTCTCAGCACTTAATCAAAATCCGTGATTTAGCTCACGAAAAACAGGTGAAATAACATAATTTAGATTTCCCCCTTACTCGAACAACTTTTTCCGGGCTATGTTCTTTAGCAAGACCGATTTAGGTGTAACGCTGTATTGCAAAAATCAGCGGCAATCCATCCGAGTCTTTTTGTCTCTCGCCCTAACCCACACTGGTCGGCAATCAAGCGGTAAGCAACAAAAGCCCAAATTCGCTATCGTCTCAACCTAAGCTCCAAATCCAGCAGACGCTGGGTAGTCTGCAACACCGTATCCGGATTTAAACTCATCGAATCAATGCCGATTTCGACCAGATATTCGGCCATTTCCGGATAATCGGACGGCGCCTGTCCACACAAGCCGGAATGCCGGCCATTGCGGCGCGCGCCTTCCACGGCCCATTTGATCATGGTCTTCACGCCGGCATCCCGCTCGTCGAAGTCGTTGGCCACGATTTCCGAATCCCGGTCCACACCCAAAGTCAATTGCGTCAAATCGTTGGAGCCAATCGAAAAACCGTCGAACAATTTGGCGAACTCGTCGATCAGAATGACGTTATTCGGTATCTCGCACATCACATAAATTTCCAGACCGTCAGCGCCGCGCTTCAAACCCAGCTCCGCCATGTAAGCCAAAACCCTTTCGGCTTCATCAATTCGGCGACAAAACGGGATCATCAATACCACGTTCTTGAGGCCCATCTGCTCGCGGACCCGCTTCATCGCCGCGCATTCCAAGGCAAACCCCTCGGCATATGCAGGGTGTACATAGCGCGAGGCACCGCGAAAACCGATCATCGGGTTAGCCTCGTCGCGCTCGAACCAACGTCCACCCAACAAGGTCGCATATTCGTTGGTTTTAAAGTCCGACATCCGCACGACCACAGGCTTGGGATAAAACGCCGCCGCGATGGTGCCGACGCCTTCCGCCAGCCGCTGGATGAAAAACTCTTCCGGCTTGGCGTAGCCCTCGGTCAATTGCTTAAGTTGCTCCAGCTCGCCGGCCTCTTCGACTTTTTCGGGGTGAATCAAAGCCATCGGGTGAGCCTTGATGTATTCGGTAATAATAAATTCCATCCGCGCCAAACCGACGCCATCATTGGGCAGAAAGCTGAGTTTAAACGCCAATTCAGGATTGCCCAGATTGAGCATGATCTTGGTTTTTGGCCGCTGGAGTTGAGACAAATCAGTATGCTTGACCTCGAAATCCAGCCGGCCAGCATAGACTTTGCCGACATCGCCTTCCGCACACGATACCGTGACCACGCTGCCACTGGTTATCGCTGCCGTCGCGTTCTCGCAGCCTATCACGGCCGGCACGCCCAATTCGCGGGCAATGATCGCCGCATGACAGGTTCTGCCACCGCGATTAGTAACAATAGCGGCGGCGGTTTTCATCACCGGCTCCCAATCCGGCGTGGTCATATCGGCCACCAACACTTCGCCCGGCTTGAAACTACCGAGTTTGGCCACGTTATCTATCACCCGCGCCTGACCCACCGCGATCTTGCTGCCCACGGCATGGCCTTTGACGATGGCTTCGCCAGATTGTTTGAGTTGATATTGCTCCAAGACATTGCCGACCTTTTGCGAAGCCACGGTTTCCGGGCGGGCTTGCACGATATACAGCTTACCGTCTAATCCATCCTTGGCCCATTCCATGTCCATAGGCCGGCCGTAATGCCGCTCGATTTTCAGCGCGTAATCGGCCAATTGCAGCACTTCCGCATCGTCGATACAAAATTGCCGGCGCTCGTGATTTGAGGTGGCGACATTGCGAATCGGTTCGCGGGTCCGACCATCGCTGTAGATCATCTTGATTTTTTTAGCACCCAGCGTGCGCCGCAATACCGCCCGATAGCCTCGGGCGAAAGTGGGCTTATGCACGTAAAATTCGTCGGGATCGACAGCGCCCTGCACCACGTTTTCACCCAGACCATAGGCACCGGTGATGAACACGGCATCATTGAAACCCGACTCTGTATCCAGCGAAAACATCACGCCGCTGGCCGCCAAATCGGAACGCACCATTTTCATCACGCCTATCGACAAACCGATTTTGAAATGGTCGAAGCCCTGATCGAGTCGGTAATGAATCGCCCGGTCGGTAAACAAACTGGCGAAACAGCGTTTACAAGCATCCAGCAAGGATTGGCCGCCGCGAATATTTAAATAGGTATCCTGTTGACCGGCAAAGCTGGCGGTCGGCAAATCCTCGGCGGTCGCGGAGCTGCGCACCGCGACGGTTAAATCGTCTTGATATTGCTGTTGTAATTGCGCGAAAGCATCCAGAATTTGCTGTTGCAAATCGGCCGGCAACGGCGCTGCGTAAACCAAATCACGCGCCTGTTGCGCGCGGCGCGCCAACTCTGCGACGTCGTCGGCATCGACATCATCGAGTAAAGCGTGCAAATGCGGCCAAGCGTCGGCCTGATCCAGCATATAACGGTAAGCTTCGGCGGTAATCGCAAAACCATTGGGGACAATCACACCCTCCGAAGCCAACTCGCGATACATCTCGCCGAGTGAGGCGTTTTTACCGCCGACCAGCGGAATATCATTGATAGTGAGTTCTGCAAACCAGCGGATGTATTGATTGTGCTTGGACATGTTGCGCTCCTTGGCTGTTGTTATGCTTGTCCTTATAAGCATACGCCGTTGGCGGTAATCGGCAAGGGTCTGGAGCTGTCGCCTAGGGCTGGTGTAATTCCGGTAAGCGAGGTTTTAGCGAAATTTTAAAGCGGGTGGATTGTGAAGGTCGGGGATAACTCCCCGCCCCGCCAAGAATCGGTGAATTATTTACGCAACAGATAACCGATTATCCCGCCTGCGCCGCGGACAAGATCGACATCGCCCACTTTTTCTCTTCCGCGCTGGTGGTAGTTGCCACCAAGGTGGCGTAGCACAACCAGACGATTAAAACCACAAAGCCGAGCGCAACAACGAATAGCGCTAAATCCTTGAATAAGCGGACATTCCGTTCGGCGTCGGTTTCCTGCCGCTCAACCGAAACGCTGAACGTATGATTGGGCGGCGGATTATTGAGATCGATATGGCTCATAAGCCGATAATTTCAGTTTCCAGCTTTTGGGTTTCAGGTTCGACCAAACCGATTTTCAGCCCTCGCCGACGTCCATCTTTGGCCGCCAGATATAGGGTGATCGCTTTGCGCAAAATTTCGCTTTTATTGGTTTCGCCTTCCTCAGCGGCCTTATCCAGTTCGCGATTCAGATCATCGGACAACACAACATTGAAACGTACAGACATGAGCAGCTCCTCTTGGTTAAATGATGTGTTTTTTATACAGATATTTTACACATCAGGCAAGCAGAATGCGTGGGCTCCAGCCTGTCGAGTTTAATCAATTCAAAACCTGATCGGCTGTCGCACACTTAACCACGCCAAGCCGCTTCCGGACAGTATGAGCCAAGCTTCCAACTCACCGACCTAAACCCCGCCCGCAAGGTTTCGGGCGGGGCGTGAAACGGGTTTTAAACCATCAGGCGGAAGCCGAACCATTGAGCTTAGGGACTAAAACTAAACCGTACTTGGTACGGTAATTTCGCGCCGCAGCGCAGCCGGGTTTTGAATTCCCACGCAGAGTGTGGGAATGAAAACAATCCCCCTGGTTCCCAAGCTCCCGCTTGGGAACCAATCACTTGGAAGCTCCTGCTTCCTGTAGAGCTAGAAAGCTGCAGCTTCCAAGGCCAAAGTTCCCAACCTAGAGGTTGGGAACGTGAACACTCTGAATCTAACTACTCAATACTCTATCCGCACCGAGCCCATAAACGTTCTGGGTGCGCCGACCTCGATACCGTTTCGACTGAACGCTGAGGCGGGGTAATATTCTTTATCCAATAAATTATTGACGTTTAATTGCGTGGTTAATTTGCTCGCCCCCACTTTCCAGGAATAACTGGTCAGCAAATTAACGGTCGCGTAGCCGGGCAATACGACATCGTTATTGGTCGATTCTGTGTGTTGAGAACTGCGGATTATCACCCCGCCACCGAATTTCAATCCCCGCATGAGGCCGGACTGCAACTCATAGGTGGTAAACAAACTACCGCCGTGACGAGGAACACCGGGAAACCGTTTGTCAACTTCAACGGCTCTGCCGATTGTGGTGACGGCATCTGGAGTATAGGCATAGCTGCCTATCATATTCCAGCCCGTCAGAATTTCGCCTTTCAAATCCATCTCCAGTCCCGCCACGTTGGCTTCTCCAACGGTAGTTGAATATCTTGTATCCCTGGGATCCGCGAATTTGGCGTTTTGTTTGGTCAGGTCAAACCAGGCCAACGTCGCGAGAAAGCGCTTGTCGAAGAGTTCGGTTTTGAGGCCGAACTCCCATTGTTGAGCAGTTTCTGGATTCAGCAGTGCCCCGTCGAAATTCGTGCCATTGATCCCAGTGAAATTCTCTGAGTAACTTCCATACAGGCTTAACTCGGGAATTGGCTGCCAAACCAAACCGCCGCGGGGCGACAGGTTATCCGTCATAGGACTCACGCTGTCAGCTCTTCCTGTGCGAGTGGATTTGCTTTCCGAATTATCGTAACGCATCCCCGCCAAAAGATGCAGGTTATAGGGCAGTGTAATTTGGTCTTGCAGATACAATCCAAACCATTGTTCTAATGTCGTACCTCTTGAAACCGGAACATTTGCCGCTCTGTTTTCAATCGAGTTGGCGCCTAAATATATAGGGTTGTATAGGTCGATGGTTGAGGTAAAGTTTGTTTCAATTCCATCGCGAAAAGTACGAAAATGATCGCCTCCTAATAGCAAGGTATGTTTCAACCCCCACGTGTCAAAATGCCCTGTTAGATTGACAGTATTGAAATAACTGGCGTCGTTTTCCGGTGGCCGAGACCCGTAATTATAAAAAATATTCACCGTCCTTCCATCGGCGGCAACACCCGTGGGAATTGCTGCACGGGTTTCAATCCCGTTGTAAACCGCTGTAAAACGGTGACTCAATGTCCAATCGTCGTTGAAGGCATGCGACCAGTTGACGCCCGCCAAAATTCGTTCGAACTCGCTTTGTGGGTCGGCTTCGCCAAGGAAGCGACTACGTGGCACATTGGCCGGACGCGCACCAATCGCTGGTACACCGCGATCTAATACCGCATGCCCGTGATCATATTCCAATTCAAAATTCATTCGGGTGCGCGGACTGATAATCCAAGTCACGGTCGGTGCGATAAAGATGCGGTCGCTACTGACGGTATCCCGAAATGAATTCGCATCTTTGTACGCCAAATTGAAGCGGTATAGCAGGGTTTTGTCCTGGGTAATCGGTCCGGTCGCATCCAAGGTGGTTCGGTAATAATCGTAAGAACCGAATTGTTGCTGCAACGAATAGTACGGTGTAGCCAGCGGCTTCTTGGTCACGTAATTGACGACACCACCTGGTGTGGCCTGACCATACAATAACGAAGCAGGCCCTTTTAGCGCTTCGACTTGCTCGATATTGGCCAAATCCCGCCCACCCCAGGCACTGGCTAGCGGAAACGCACCGCCGTCACGGTAGTCGCCGGTAGGAAATGAATCAAATCCGCGCCGTTTGGACCAATCCAGCCAGTCGCCGGAATTCGCCGATCCTTGATAGATACCACTGACGTAATTCAAAGCATCACCCGGCCTTATGGCTTGCACATCCTCCAAAACCTGTTTCGGCACGACCTGGATGGAATAAGGTGTTTCCATGATCGGCGTATCGGTTTTAGTCGCCGTTGTCGTGTTGGGTAGACTGTAATCCGGGTTGTAAGGGTCAGTCGAATCATAAACCGCCTTCCCCATCACCGTCACCGCCGGCATCGTCGTAGCCGTGCGCGGCTCGGCGTTCGCTGCTGGTTCCAGCGTAAATGTATCGTCCGCCGTTTTCCGCACAGTCAAGCCCGAATTCTGCAACATCCGCTGCATGGCCTGCTCCGGGGTGTATTGGCCCGACACCGGGCTGGAGCGGAGTTTGCCGACCAGTTCCGCCGGATAGAGCAGGCGCAGGTTGGTCTGGTCGGCGAGTTCGGTCAGGGCACTGTCCAGGGCTTGCGCCGGGATGTTGAAGGCTTGCGCAGCGTCGCCGGCCATCGCGGTCAGGCTGATAGTGCCGAGCAGCAATAATGCGGCAATAGGCATGGGTTTAAACATACGGGCCTGGCCGGGATGGACGCTGCCGGTATCGAGTGATTTATTCATCTGTAATCCTTAACGTGGCGGCGGCACCATTGCCGCGTACCGGTTAAGACGGACGGCCGGAAAAATCTTGTAATGGCGGCGGGATTTTTTTTGCGTTAGCCGTGCAACACGGTCAACCAAGGCGTGATTTGACTGAGTTTTACCGAGAGGATTTGTTGCAGCATCGCCAGCGTGGCGGCGCGGTCCGCCAGCGGGAAAACGCCGCTGACCCTTAGCGCCGCCAGTTTGGCATCGCTGATGACGATCTTTCCGGGGAAATAGCGGTCCAATTCCGCAACCACATCGGCCAGGGCTTGATTTTTAAAGACCAGTTTACCGCGTTGCCAGGCGGCGTTTTGCTGCGAATCGGCCGCCACTGCGGCTTGCAGGCCGTTGGCGGCACTGTAAACCGCTTGTTGCCCTTCTTGAATGCGGGCGTCGGGCGGGTAATCCGGGGCGTGCAGACCTTTGACACCAACGGCGTGTTCCTGCACCGTGATGCGGACGGCGTGGTCTTGCTGCAGCACTTCAAAGACCGTCCCTAAGGCTTTGACCACTACAGTATCGGTGGCGACCTCAAACGGCCGTTTACGGTCGGCGGCGACCTTGAACAAGGCCTGACCGTGTTTCAATGTCAGTTTGCGGCCGGTATCGGAATAGGCAACCGTCAATGCGGTATCGGTATTCAACAGCACCTGGCTGCCGTCGGCCAAAGTCACGGTTTTTTGTTCGCCGACAGCAGTGTAATAGTCGCTGAACCAGCGGTCGCCAAGGCCGGAAAAAGGCAAAACCAGCGCCAAGGCAACAGCGGCCGCTGCCAAGCCGCGCCAGACGGGCCGGCTATACCGACGGCCCATGGCTTGCGCCGGTATCGGCAGATCCGTTACCGACCAGCCCTCGCCCATGTCCAGCCACAGTTGTTCGGCCTCGGCAAAGGCGCGACGGTGTGAGGGGCTGCGATTTTGCCATTCGGCGGCCGCACGCCGCTCCTGCTCGCCGACGTTTCCGGCGCGCAGCCGTATCACCCAATCAATGGCCTGATCGGACAAAGTGGTGATTTCGGAAACGGGTGCGTTACTCATCGGCATAAGGTTTGGACGATTGAAACTATTATGACGGATGACGCGGCCGTTCTTGCTGATATTTTCCGGGCGGTCGGCAATTTGCTTCAATGTTGCTTGAGTCTGTCCCGACAATGCCGCATGGCCCGCGCCAGATGCTTGGCGACCATGCTTTCCGAAATGCGCAGGCGGGCCGCGACTTCGGTATGGCTGAGGCCTTCGACCCGGTTCCAGTAAAAAGCCAGACGGCAGTCTTCAGGCAATTCCGCCAAGGCTTGATGAATGGCTTGCAAGCGCTGGGTCTGCTGATAACGCTGCTCGGGGCCGGGCGACTGTTCGGGAACGGCGTTGTAGGTGTCGTCGTCGACATCCTGCTTGAGCCGATTGACGCTAAGCCGCTGGTAATCGATCACCAAATTACCGACAACCCGAAACACGAAAGCCCGCGGATTCTCGATAGTTTCCTGCGTTTGCTGGCGGCTCAGCCGTAAATAAGCATCTTGCAGTATGTCCGCGGACAAGTCTTCCGAACCCAGTTTACGCACGATAAAACGACTGAGCTCATCGCGATGTTTATCGATGAATGCCGCAATTTGCTCTGCGCTTGGTTCGGATTGTTCGCCGCTGTCGGAAGGTTTTGCGGAAAATACTTGGTCGGACATGAGTCATCGCTGCGTTATTGTCCAGATGTTACGAGCACGATACGCACCCAATCGCACAAGCAAATAGAAATCAGGCAATTAAGTTTTTTCGCCGGCGCATACCGGGAATGACAGGCGGAAAAAATAAGTGATATGCCGCAGCCGTTTGCGGCGAATCCCCTATTGGCTGCAAGGCGCGTAAACACGGCGACGCTGGGGCTTGATCTAATATAAGGCTGTCAACCTCAGCAGCGGCGAGCAACCGGCCAGCGCTTTACAGCGGAAACTAACCGAGTCAGGCTTTCCTTCCGGTAGTGAGCTAAAAAACGCCTACAGCGAGGGCTGGGCAGCTGCGACGACCTGATTGCGGCCGGCGTCCTTGGCTAGATAAAGCGCTTTATCCGCCGCCCCGATCAAGGCCACCGAAGATAGGCCGTTTGCGGGATATGTAGCTACACCAAATGATGCAGTAACACCGATACAGATGTCGGCAAGGGCAATGGGCTGCGCAACTAGCGCCGAACGTATCAACTCGGCACGCTCACTGGCTGTTTGTTGCGAGGTGTCCGGCAACACCAGAAAAAATTCTTCGCCGCCATAGCGGCAATCCAAATCGCTACCGCGCGCATGGCGCTTCATGATGTCGGCGAACGCTTTTAATACTGCATCGCCAGCCTGGTGCCCGTAACAATCGTTGATCATTTTAAAATGATCCAGATCGCTCATCACCACACTCACCTCATAGCCTCGTCGTTCCGCCAAAAGCAATTCACGCTCCAAATTTTCGTTAAGGAACAGTCGGTTATATAGGCCGGTTAAGGGATCGTGAATCGCCTGGTATTGGAGCTGCTCGTGCAAGGCTTTGACTTGCCGCTCGGACCGCAAACGTTCGCTAATATCCGCCAACACCGCGATCACAGCAGGTTTACCGCCAATGTCGATCGCCGGACTACCTGATACTTCTACAGTAATCAACTGACCATTTCTGCGATAGGCATTGGCGATAAAATTAATTTTGGCAAGATCCTTGTTTAAGACTTTCTGCATTGCTTCACGCAGGGCAGGCTGATCCACATCGCTGATAAGTTCCATCATGCCCATATTCAAGAGGTGATCGACCTCGTAATCGAAGATTTCCGCAAACTTAGGATTAACGTAATGAAAACGGTCTTCGATAATCATGGTTATGCCAACCAAGGATTGATCCAGAACCCGGTGAAACTTTTCCTCGGCCTCTTGCAGCGCTCGATTGATCTTCTCGTTCTCCCGCAACGCCGCTTCCAACTCCTTTGTCCGAGCCCGTACCAAATTCTCCAGCATAATCGTGGTTTGAAACTGATCAAAATCCGAACAGTGTTGAGTGGAACTATGCTCCACTCGATTCATCAGGGCTTCCACGACCTTATTCAGGCGAACGATTTCCGCCCTTAATTCGCTCTCTGTATCGAGTGTATCTGTGTCAATCATCCTCGCCGCACCTATCAACTGCACCGATAGCAACCGCGGCGAAGGTCTGATTCACATGTACTCCGCGAAACTGCTCGCCATACGTATTGAAACCTATCACCTTGTTATCACTCAGTATTTGTTCCGCTTGCGCCGTTAACCCGCGCTGTACCAGCTCAAGCTTTCTAAGTATGCAATCGCAAGCTAGCGTGACCTGAGGTTGACCGATCTGTGCCCGAACTTCGGCAAACGCCTGCTGTAGACTTTCGATAGGATCCACCCCTCGCGCGACTCTCAACACCAAGCCTTCCTCGATAGCGCAGTAAAAAGTCAGACTTTGATCTTCGTTGGCACTACGAATAGCCCGCACATAATAGTTACCATCGATAGCGACCACGACCGGCGCCGCGGCAAAGTGCTCAGGGCTCAATTCTTCGACCATAACCCCGATGAGTCTGGCGTATTCCGGGGCCGCCGGTAGCCCGTTAATTTCATGTACGATGCGCCGTCTGGCATCGGCGTGTGTTACAACCAATCTTTCCGCCGTCGGTACAAAATGTTGCGCTTTGAATATTTTGAACGGTAACGACGTATGCACCAGCAACAACAAGGCACTGTCCGCATGAAAGTCACCATCGCAATAAACGTATGTTTTATGGAACAGCAAGTCGTCGGCCGCCGAGCCGCCAATCATGGCGATATTGCCTAATGCGTCTTGTATCGCATGGGTGACCTGCTCTTCGCGCACCGATAAGCCGTCGATCAACAAAAAACCGAAACAATTTTCGGCATTAAGATGCGTAACTGTATCTTGCAAGCCATACAATAGTTCGTTGGCAAGCGCATGCCCTTCGGCGATTTGAAACTGTTGCAAGTTAGGGATTAGCCCACTGGTCGCAATAAAATCCGGCGCGGAAAAGCCGACACCTACCAGACTTTGTTGACTCAGTCCTGCATCGCCTATTTCGCCGGCAGTCGTGCAGCCAATCACATGCATACCTTGAAATCGACGTCTTATTTCGGAAGCCAGCACAGTTCGGTCATAACTATTCGAACAAAAGAAAATGACCAAGGTGGTATCGGAGTGGAGCAAGCCTAAAGCAAGTTCCTCGACCGCCCGCTGAGGGTCGGATAAACAGGAATGGGCAATGCGAATTGCCGTGCGGCGACTCATCTGCGTTCTCGGCAGTTACTGTTGACGAAATAGAGGAATATTCTACAACCGGGTTCTGGACTATGCTGTAGAAAAAATCGAAAATTGTCGGGATTTACTGACAAAAATCATCTTGATCGATGATAGAAATTGACCTTACTAGCCGTTCAACCATTCCATATAAAGTTGTACGCCTTGCTCGACACTTTTGAATTGATGCTGACAGCCGGTAGCTCTCAGATTATCGAGATTAGCCTGGGTGAAGCTTTGGTAGCAGCCTTTCAGGTGCTCCGGGAAGGGAATATATTTGATATAGCCGCGCTGGTGGAATTTAATCACCGCATTTGCCACGTCATTAAAGGTTTGGCTACGCCCGGTACCGCAGTTATAGATGCCGGATGCTTTGGGGTTATCAAGAAACCAAAGGTTAATATCCACCACATCGCCGACATAAACAAAATCGCGGCGCTGTTC
>Ga0123398_1036970_pt1 | contig 18653 bp, 24 predicted proteins | sample T5LHNO3metaT_FD_89926 | JGI IMG/M metagenome (GOLD analysis project Ga0123398, IMG submission 89926) | Methane-oxidizing artificial microbial communities from Washington, USA to study methane cycling - T5-LHNO3 metaT (Metagenome... | ecosystem: Engineered > Modeled > Simulated communities...
GACGCCCCTAAGTTCAAAAATCAAAGGCTTTGATTTCGCGGCCCGGAGCCGCGGCGTTTGGTTTTCCTCCATGCCGCTGCCCACGGCCTGGAACTTTCGCAACAGCAACTCTCTTTCGAGATCTCCATGCATCAATGGACGATCGTTGCATGTACGAATCAAATAATACTCGAACTGACGCGCAGCATGCAATAAAAACGAGCATTGTCCATGATTTAACGAGCATAAAGCGAAAGGTTGCGGTCAAGTTTGTTCAAAAGCTCGCGGCGCACGCTAGTCCTGACGCCGCAAACGTCGACGGGCGCCGCGGCGATTCCCACAATGGGGCCGCCGCTCCCGACGTCGACCGCGCGGCGATGAAGAAGACGACGCTCGCCCGCTGACGGCCTCCATCGAGCGCCGCACAAGGCGACGCTTAACTCTGGTGCGGTCCGAGCATCTGATAAAGCGCGGCCTCAATCCGACGCCAATTTTCGGCCTGCTCCTTCTCGCCTTTTTCTTCTAGAGCCGCGGCCTTTTGTGCAGCTTCAGCGACGGCTTTGTCGCCGTGCGCCTCAAACAGTTGCCTGGCGTAATCTTGAATGTCGACGTTTTGCATCGGGCAGCTCCCTTTTGATCGCGTTGACGCGGGAGTGGGCGTCACTGCGCACCGCCCCGGTTCCGCCGCTCATAGAACCGGACCCGACAGTAAATGTTCCCGTAGCGCCAAATCGGCTGCAAATCCAAACCACGGCGCCCGGAATGATGGTCTCGACGGGAACGCTAGCTGGACCTGCGGTGACCTGCCCCTGAAATACGCCTCCATCCTGGATTAGAGTCCGGCCTGTTGCGGGACGGACGAGATGAAGAAGAAGCGTTTCACGGAAGAGCAAATCATCGGGATCTTGCGGGAGCAGGAGGCGGGCGCGAAGGTTGCGGATCTTGCGCGCGAATACGCCGTTTCGGAAGCCGCGCTCTACAATGGGAAGGCCAAATTCGGCGGCGTGGACGTCTCCGAAGCGAAGCGCCTGAAGGCGTTCGAGGACGAGAACGCAAAGCTGAAGAAGCTTCTGGCGGATTAGATGCTCGAGGCGGCGGCGCACCGGGAGCTTCTGGGGAAAAAATGGTAGGGTCCGCCGTGAAGCGTGAAGCCGTCGCGCATCTTCGGGCCGTCATGAGCCTGTCGGAGCGCCCTTGGCGGCGCGAAGCCTTGCAGCAGCGAAGGTTGCTTTGCCTTATCATGAACGCCGGTCCGATCTCGGCGCTCAAAGACGAAAAACGCCCCGCGCGTCCATCCAGCGTCGGGGCGTTTCTTTAGTTCGGACCACCCACTTTAACACTCCCACAGCCATTTGCCGGTGTTGTCGTCCCAATACCAGCAAACGCCTGGATCATGCGGGTGCCCTGGCCTGCTCCAGTCCCTGTGTTGATAGCGCCACGGGGCGCCGTATTCTTGGATATCGCCCGAGTAGCCGTAGTGCTCGCCGCGCTGCGCCTGAGCCGAGGACGCGGCCGCTAGAAGCGCTGCAACCGTAAGAAGAGTGAGTCTGCGCATGTTTGCCTCCCCACTGAGAAGGCGACAATTAAGGCGCTCTGCTGGCCGTTCAAGAAGCGGGCGGAGGCTCTCCGATTGAAAGACGCCCGACCTTGGATGTAACGGCGGGGCGTTTTGCCGTTCTAATAGTAATAGTGACGGCGGTAGACGCGTCGACTAACGCGACGGTAGTGGCGTCGATTCACTCGGCGCCAATGTCCATAATACGCTTTCTCAATCTCGACGTTTTCCGCGTCTTTTTCGGCAGCGACCGCGGGTTCTGTCGATAAAGCGCGATCGCTCCGAAATTCCTCGAAGGGGATGAAGGAGGTCATCGCTTTCGCGGAGGCGAATGTGACACCCGCCCCGGTCCCAATGCAGAGCATCTGCAAGAAGGCGCGTCTTTCCATGGAAAGCCCCTTTTAAAAAATGACGAGGATTCGATTTCCAACCCTTTAATCAAACGCGCAGAAGGCAAAGGGGGTTCCTTGCGCTTCGGCCGGCGGGCGTCGGTCGACGTCTCGGCGCTGCCCGGGTCGATCGAAGCTCCATCTTTTTCTCGGCGGCCACGCTGCACGGCTCGCGGCTGCGGAGGCGGTGCGGTCAATGCCCAACGGCCCCGCTAGCCAGTATCCGAGCGTCCGGTTTTCCCGTAAAAAAGGGAGAGTCGCCTCTTGTGAGAGGTCAAACATGAATTTTCGCACTCCCAGCAAGCTGCTGGCTCTGGTCTTCGTCGCCGCCGGCCTCACTGGATGCATTACGACCCAGAACGTCGTGGCTCTCTCCGCGCCCCCGGAGCCCGAGCCGGCCGCGCCTCCAGTCGTCGAGCCGGAGACGGTCCCGGCCATTGAGCGCGCGCCGGTCGAAACGCTCCCGCTCGAGCCGGCCTCTCAGAGCGTTACACTGAGCTCGGGCGCGATCGAACCCAAATACAGCGCCATCTACGGCGAGATGCGGGACGGCGAGCATGTCGTCCCCGCGGTGAAGCTCAGCCAGATCAGCCCGCAATTCCTGCGCAAGAACGTCGCCTACTCCACAAAGGAACTGCCGGGCGCTGTGGTCATCGAGCCGGCGAACCATTTCCTTTATTTTGTCGAGGGCAATGGGCGGGCGACCCGCTACGGCGTGGGCGTCGGCCGCGAGGGCTTCGTCTGGGCGGGCGAGGCCAGCATCAAGAACAAGCAGGAATGGCCCGACTGGTATCCGCCCAGGGAAATGATCGAGCGCCGGCCGGACCTCAAGGCCAAGATGGTGAAGCTGCAGAGCGGCGAGGGCATGCATGGCGGCCCGTCAAACCCGCTCGGCGCCCGGGCGATGTATCTCTGGCAAGGCGACAAGGACACGCTGTTCCGCATCCACGGCACCAATGAGCCCTGGACCATCGGGCACAGCGAATCGTCAGGCTGTATTCGGATGATCAATCAGGACGCCATCGACCTCTATAACAAGGCGCAGCTCGGCGCGCGGGTCGTGGTGCTGGGATCGCGCGGCGCGCGACCAGTGGAAAAGCTGTCGCAGAGGTAATGGCGAAAGGCGAGGAGGGCGATGCTCAGGAAGCGCTCGACTTCCTCGCGGGTGTAGGCCTGCGTGATCTGTCCACACAGGGCGGGAGAGAATAGGCGCCCGGGCGGCGACTACGGACTGAAATCGCGCGTCGTGGCGACACGGTGGCGACACGGCAACTTCTATCAGGAGAGGACCGGAGAACTTCTCTCCGTAATTCTTTGATTTATTTGGTGAGCGCGCCGGGGCTCGAACCCGGGACCCCCTGATTAAAAGTCAGATGCTCTACCGACTGAGCTACGCGCTCGATCCATTTCTGCGCCGGCCCACGAAGGGGGAAGGCGCGAGCATGCGGGTCGGTCCGCTTGCCGTCGCCGCGATGGCGGCATGCGTTCAACTACCGGGGGCCGCAGGGCGGGTCAACCCCGGCGGGAGGGCGAAAACAGCTTTGTCGGCTCCGCCCCTCATCCCGCGACGTAATTCGTCCCGATCACCACAAAGATGAAGACGATCGCCGCGATCACGGTGGTGATCGCGGCCTTTCTGGCGAGCTGCGGCGCGACGGGCGCGCCGGGGTCGGCGCCTTCCGGCTGCTCCTCCCCCGCTTCCTCCGCGGAGCGGACGCCCAGCGGCAGCACGGCGAAGAGGACGATCCACCAGATCGTGACATAGATCGCCACAGCGAGGGGCAGCGGGAAGGGCATGGCGTCAGGCCTGTTCGAGTTCGACCAGCGTGCCGCAGAAGTCCTTTGGGTGCAAGAAGAGCACGGGCTTGCCATGGGCGCCGATCTTCGGCTCGCCGTCGCCGAGCACCCGCGCGCCCGCGGACCTGAGCTGGTCGCGCGCCGCAAGAATATCGTCGACCTCATAGCAGACGTGGTGGACGCCGCCCGAGGGGTTCTTGGCGACGAAGCCCGCGATCGGGGAATTCTCGCCATAGGGCTCCAGCAGTTCGATCTTGGTGTTCGGCAACTCCACAAAGACGACGGTGACGCCGTGCTCGGCGATCGTCTCGGGCTCGGAAACTTTCGCGCCGAGGACGCCGCGATACACCGCCGACGCTTTTTCCACGCTGTCGACGGCGATGGCGACGTGATTGAGACGACCGATCATTGCCAATTTTCCCCAATTGCAGGCGGCGGCGCCGCGCTCCTGAGGCGGCATTAAGGCCAAGGCCCGGCAATTTCAACCATCGACGGGCAAATCAGGCGCCGGCGTCGGTCAGGCGGTCGATGTCGGCGCGCAGCGGCGCAAGGCGCGGATCGTAGCGGGCGAAAACGAACCAGGGACAGCCGTCATCGTAGGCGCGCTTGAGCGCATGCAGGGCGTCGTCGGTCCGCGCCAGGGCCAGAAGAGCGGCCGCCGTGAAGATCGAGGGCGCGGCCGTCTCCCCGTCGTCGCGCGCGGCGGCGAGCGCCTCCTCGGCCTCGGCGCGGCGACCGGCCGCGGCGAGCACATAGGCCAGCATGCCTGTGAGCGGCGGGTCGTCCGGAACGGATTCGAGCCCGCGCCTGACTGTCTCCTCCGCCTCGGCGTGCCGGCCCGACAAGCTCGCGGTTACGGCGATCACGCTGCGCAGCCATCCGCCGTCGGGCCGAAGCCGCAAGCCGCGACGGGCCTGCGCGGCGGCGGCTTCAATGTCGCCCGCGCATAATTCCAGCCAGGCGCGCAGGCTCAACAGCGCTTGATCATGCGGCGAAACGCTCAGCCCCGCCTCCGAGTCCTCGATCGCGTCGGCGAGGCGGCCAAGCCGGGCATAGGCCCAGCAGCGATAGGCGCGGGCCTTGCTGTAACCCGGATCCTGCGATATGGCGCGATCCAGCAGAGCGAGGCCCGCTTCCGGCCGCGCCATGAGCGTGGCCTGCGCCCAGCCCAGAACCGCGAGGGCCGAGGTAAATCCCGGAGCGAGCGCCAATGCGCGGTTCGCATCCTTCTTGATCATCGCCGCCGCCCGGGCCGGCGGCAGATGTCCACGGATGACCCGCCCCGCCGCGATGTCGGCGGCGAGCGACCAGACCGCGGGCGAAGAGGGGTCGAGCTCTCCCGCCGCCGCAATGGCCGACTGGGCCCGCTCATAGCCGTCCCTCGTGCGCATCCCGACAAGCTCATAGGCTGTTTGCCACAGATCGAGGGTGCGCCCGTCCACCCCCGTCTCCTCCGGACGCGGAACGGCTGAGCGCGGATCGACGATCCTGATTGTCGCTCGCAACGACAGGCCGCGCCCATAGGCGGTGGCGATCAGGTCGCCGAAACCCGCTTCGCGCAATGGCTTGCGCAAAAGATAGGCGCAGCGGTCGATCGAGTCGTCGGAGGGCGGTCGATCGGGCCAGAGCCTCGACGCGATTTCCGCCTTGGACACCACGTCGCCCTTCGACTCCAGGAGGAGCTCGAGCAATTGGCGCGCCTGGGGGCCCAGATGAATTTGAACGCCATCCCTCCGCAAGCCGGTCTGCGGGCTGTACTCGAAACCTGCGAATCGCCAAACCGAACCACTCATCGTCCCCTCCAGGGATACAATGGTCGATTCCGGCTCTCTGGCGCAAGACCTTAAAATTACGAATCTTTTTGGTTTTATGCGATGCATGAATCCTGTGGACGGGCAAAAAAAACGCCGGGCGTACCTCCGGCCCGGCGTTCTTGAACCCGTCCGAGCCTGGCGCCCGGGAAGTTCTCCATGCTCCTTAAAGATGGAAGGTGACGCCGCCGTGACACGCGGTCAAGCCTGTGCTGCGTGCTTCAGCTTGGGTTTTTCGTACCCTTCTCCTCGCGCCATAGCAGCGCCAGCAATGCGAACGCCGCCGCTGCGGCCAGGAGATAATAGGGCGTCCTGGGCGCGTAAAGGCGGCCCACCGAAAACGGAAAGCGCGACACCCAATGCTCGCCATGCTGCCCGTCTATGGTGACGATGCCGACGTAGTCGCCGCGTTCGGCGAAGACGTGTTCGAAGCTGATCGTCCCGTTGGGATAGACCTTGGGCGGCAGATAAGCCACCGTGATCGCCTGCAGGTCGTCCGGCTCCTCCGCGCCGATGTCGCGCACAATCCGCAGATCGGCGGTCATTTCGCGCATTTCGGGCTGGGCGTAGTCCAGGGAGAAGATGGTGTCGCCGGTCGTCGGCGCGTCCTCACAGAATTTCCTGCGGGAGATTTCCGGTTGGTAGCCGGAAAAATACATGAAATCGGGGCCGACCTTTAGAACGCAGGCGTTTTCGACTCTGCGGACGGCGCCGTGCGCCGCTGCGGGCGTCGCGCCGACGAGGGCGCCGGCGGCGGCGAGGATACAAAAAAGCGGATAGCGGAGGCTGAGCATTTCGCCCTCCCATCGCATTGCGACAAGGCGCCGCCCTCCGCCGCGAGCAGCCGCGCCATTTGGATTTTGAACCCGAATTGCGCAAGATCAAGAGGATCAAGTTCACGTCGCGCCGCGCCGGCGATAAAATGTCGAACCCCCAGATCGAGGAAATCCGATGCGCTGTCGCCTGCTCGCCGTCCTGTCGCTCGCCGCCGCCCCCGCGCTCGCGGCCGACGTCAACGATTATCCGACTGTCGCGCGCGCCGATTACGTCTTCGGCTGCATGAAGGCCAATGGCGACACGCGGCTGGCTCTGGAGCAGTGCTCCTGCTCGATCGACGTGATCGCGAGCATACTCCGCTATGACGACTATGTCGCGGCGGAGACGGTCGCGAGCTTGAGCCAGCAGGCGGGGCAGATCGGCGGCATGATGCGCAATACGGGCGCGGCGCGGGATGTGCTCGAGACGCTGCGCCGCGCGCAGGCCGAGGCGCAGGTGCGCTGCTTCTAGATCGGGGCAAGCGGAACTCGGAGAATTGTCGTGTTATAGACGGCTCCGGCGCCGCCTTCCCGGAAGTGCGCCAGCGTCCAGCGGCAGGAGCCAGGAAGCATGCTCATCCTCATTCTCGGCATCGCGCTTTTCATCGGCGCGCATGTCTTTTCCACGCTGCGCGGCGCCCGTGCAGGGGTCATCGAGGCCTACGGTCTGAAAGCCTACAAAAGCGCCTATTCGGCCGTCGCCCTCGCGGGACTTCTGCTTATCATCTGGGGTTTCTCGCGTTATCGCGCGGAAGGGATCATCCAGATCTGGAATCCGCCGGACTGGGCGCGCCATGTCGCCATGCCGCTCGTCTGGTTCGCCTTCATCGCCCTCGCCAGCCGCCGCGCGCCGCCCTCGCGCATCAGGGGTTGGCTGCGCCATCCGACTCTCGTCGCGGTCAAGAGTTGGGCCGCCGCGCATCTCCTCGCCAATGGCGATCTCGGCGGCATGTTGCTTTTCGGCTCTTTCCTCGCCTTCGGCGTCTATGACCGCATCGCCGTCAAGCGGCGCGGCGACGAGGGCGCGCCGCGGCTCGACGCCTTTACGAGGGGCGACGCGATCGCGGTAGGGGTGGGAACGGCCGTCTTCCTGCTCATCCTCTTCCTGCATCCCTATCTCTTCGGCGTCGCCGTCCTGCGGTAGCCTGCCGGAGGCGCGGCGCGAAATCCGATGAAGCGGGAGGGCTCCACGATGCAGGCGCAGATCGAAGAAATCGCGGAACGCATTTACCGATTTTCGGTCTTTGTCCCGGATATCGCGCCGCCCGCGGGCTTCGCTTTCAACCAATATCTGATCGACGCCGACGAGCCGTTTCTCTTTCACTGCGGCCCGCGCGCGATGTTTCCTCTCGTCTCGGCGGCCTTCGCGACGCTCACGCCCGTCGAGCGGCTGCGCTGGATCGGCTTCGGCCATGTCGAGGCCGACGAATGCGGGTCGATGAATCTCTGGCTCGCCGCCGCGCCGAAGGCGCAGGTCGTTCACGGCCATATCGCCTGCATGGTGTCCCTGAACGATCTCGCCGATCGCCCGCCGAGGGCTCTCGCCAATGGCGAGGTTCTCGATCTCGGCGGCAGGCGCGTACGCTATTTGGACACGCCGCATGTGCCGCATGCATGGGAATCCGGCCTGATTTATGAAGAGACGACCGGGACGCTCTTCTGCGGCGATCTCTTCACGCAACTGGGGCAGGGGCCCGCGGTTTCGACGCAGAGCATTCTCGACGCCGCGATCGTCGCGGAGAAGGCCTTTCAATCGACGTCGCTGACGCCCGCGACCGCGCAGACCATTCGCATGCTCGCCGCTCTGAAGCCGCGTCGGCTGGCGGTCATGCACGGTTCCTGCTTCGAGGGAGACTGCGCAGCGCTTCTTGCGGAACTCGCGGCCTTTTACGAAGACGCTCTTGCCGTTGAAACCGCCGGTCTCCGCAAGCCGGCTTAGCCGGTCAGCCGGGCCAACGCCTTTGCGCGCCCGATCAGCGGCAGGAGCGCCGCGAGCTCCGGCCCGCTTTCCTCGCCCGTGAGCGCGAGACGCAGGGGATGAAACAGCGACTTGCCCTTGCGGCCCGTCGCCGCCTTCACGGCGCCCGTCCAGGCGGACCAGGTCGTCTCGTCCCAAGGTTCGGCGGGCAGAAGTCCGGCGGCTTCTTTCAGGAAATCCGGGTCTTCGCGGATCGCCGCGATCTCTCCCTCGGCCACGCGGCGCCATTTCAGAATGTCGTCGAAGGTCTGGAGATTGCCGCGCGCCGCGCGCCAGAGCGCTTCCGCTCTGTAGCCGACGACGTCGAGCGCGGCGAGGCGCTCGCGCACATCCTCGAATTCGAACAAGGCGAGGGTGCGGTGGGTCAGCGTCGCGAGGTCGTGCGGATCGAAGCGCGCGGGATTACGCGAGACATGGGCGAGATCGAAGCTTTGCGCGAGCTCGTCGAGCGAACGCGCCGCATGGACATTGTCCGACGAGCCGGTGAGCGTCGCGAGCGCGGCCACCGCCATCGCCTCGTAGCCTTCCTCGCGCAGCGAGGCGATGGAGAGGGAGCCGGTGCGCTTGGAGAGGCCTTCGCCGCTCGCCCCGATCAGGAGATTGTGGTGGGCGAAGACGGGCGGCGGCGCCAGCGGGGCGAGCGCCGCGAAAAGCTGAAGCTGCACGGCCGTATTCGTCACGTGATCTTCGCCGCGGATCACATGCGTTATGTTCATGTCGATGTCGTCGGCCACGGACGGTAGCGTATAGAGAAAGCTCCCGTCCTCGCGGATCAGAACCGGGTCGGAGAGCGCGGCGCAGTCGATATGCGCGGGGCCGCGGATGAGGTCGCTCCATTCCACGACGCCCGGCTCCAGCTTGAAGCGCCAATGCGGGCGACGGCCCTCCGCTTCCAGCGCCGCCCGCTCGGCGCCGGAAAGGCGCAGCGCCGCCCGGTCATAGATGGGCGGCAGACCGCGCGCCTGCTGAATCTTGCGGCGTTTCTCCAGCTCCTCCGGCGTCTCGTAGCAGGGATAGAGCCGTCCCTCCTCGCGCAATTTCGCCGCCGCCGCCTCATAAAGCGCGATACGCTGCGACTGCCGGAAGGTCGCGTGCGGAACGATGCCGAGCCAGGCGAGATCAATCTCGATCCCTCGCGCGAATTCCTCGGTAGACCGGGCGAAATCAGTGTCATCGAACCGCAGTATGAATCGTCCATGGTTCGTCGCAGAAAATAAATAATTGAACAATGCGACCCGCGCATTGCCGATATGGATGCGGCCTGTCGGCGACGGCGCGAAACGAACGATCGGAGAGGTCATGAGGAAGCTTCGTCAGGAGTTTTCGCAAAGCGGGCGGCGGGAAAGGATTCTCGCGCCGCGACCCTTTTGCCAAGAGCCGACGTCCTTGTCAGTCGGAATATTGAGCTGGCCCCGCCCCGGCGTCGCGCGCCGCGACCGCCAGACAGAAGCCTGCCTGCGGCTGCGCCGCGAATCCGCCCGTTTCGACGCGTGAGCCGAACCCTCGATGACCCTTGCCTATATATGCGCCGCCTGGTGCGCCTTCATCCTCGTCCTGAACTTCGTCAGCATGTGGCTCATGGGCCGCAAATGCCGGGCGCGCGAACGCAATTTGCCCGTCCCGCCCGATGCGCCCTGGGTGAGCGTCGTGCGCCCGCTGCGCGGGCTCGAGCCCTTCAGCGAGGAGACGCTGCGCGCGACCTTCGAGCTCGATTATCCGCATTACGAAATCATCTTCTGCGTCCAGTCGCCGCATGATCCGATCATCCCGCTCGTCGAAAGCGTGATCGCCTCCTATCCGGATCACGACGCGCGCCTGCTCGTCGGCGACGACTATGTCAGCGCCAATCCCAAGCTCAATAATTGCGTGAAGGGCTGGGAGGCGGCGCGCTATGACTACGTCATCCTCGCCGACTCGAACGCCCTGCCGCCGCGCGACTATGTGCAGACCATGCTCGCCGCCTTTGAGCCCGACACGGCGATGACCGTGTCCATGCCGATCGGCTCGCGGCCGAAGGGCTTCTGGGCGATGGTCGAATGCGCGATCCTCAACACCTTCCAGGCGCGCTGGCAATATGGCGCCGAGGCGATCGGCGCCGGCTTCGCCCAGGGCAAGAACATGATGTGGCGGCGCGAGGTTCTCGACCGCGCCGGCGGCATCCGCGCGCTCGGCGCCGAGATCGCCGAGGACGCCGCCTCGACAAAGGTCATCCGCGCGCAGAACATGACCGTTCGCCTGGTGGACATGCCGTTCGAGCAGCCGCTCGGCGCGCGCACCGCGCATGAGGTCTATTCCCGCCATGTGCGCTGGGCGCGGCTGCGCCGCGTGACCTTCCCGGCTCATTACGCCCCCGAGTTCATGAATGGCAGCTTCGCGGCCGTGGTGCTGGGCTCCTATGCGGCGCTGGAGTTCGGCGGCGACGCGACGGCGGCCCTGCTCGCGGCGGCGGGGGTGATGAGCACGCTTCATCTGGGCGAAATCCGGCTCGCCCGCGTCTGCGGCTTCGCGCTCGACTGGCGCACGCCTTTCGCGCTCATCATGCGCGACCTCATGCTGCCGGTGATGTTCCTCGACGCGCTGCTCTTCGACGATTTCGTCTGGCACGGAAACGCGATGACCGTGCGCGAGCTGGAAGATACGGTGAGCTGATCCGCCCGCGGATAAATGCTAATGAGATTATGAAGGGCGCGCCTTGCGCCCTTCATTTTTGCAGGAGATCGAGAGTCTTTCGGTCTTGCTCGCCGTTGAAGAAGCGCGCCAGCGCCCGCGCGAAGAGCGCGTCCCGCGGAGCCGCCTTTGCGAAGAGCGTCATCGACGAGCGAAACTTCATCGCGTCGGTGAAGCCGAGCACATCATCCGCCGCGCTGTCTCCTGTCGCGAGCATGGCCTCGACGCATTCGCGCAGGCGCGGGCCGAGGACAGGATGGGCGAGAAAAGCGCGCGCCTCGTCGAGGCCGGACAGTCCATAGAACTGGCTCGCCTGGCTGAGGCCCAGCCCCTTCAGTTGAGGAAAGACGTACCAGATCCAATGGCTGGTCTTGCGTCCGGCGCGCAACTCGGCGAACGCGCGGTCGTAGCTGTCGGCTTGCGCATCGAGGAAGCGCTGGAGGTCGAAGGGATCGTCGCCGGTCATCGCATGCCTCTCCCATCATTGCGAGCGGCGCGAAGCAATCCAGAACCACGTCGCGGCTTCTGGATTGCTTCGTCGGCTGCGTCTCCTCGCAATGACGGGAAATCTGGCGCCACGCGCGCGGAAACCGTCATTGCAGTGACGGGCGTTGCGATCACTCCGCGGCGTGCTGCTCCTGCAAACCGCGCGAGGCGCGTTCGGCCTTCAGGAGCTCCGCCACCAGGAAGGCGACCTCGATCGCCTGCTCGGCGTTGAGGCGCGGGTCGCAATAGGTGTGATAGCGGTCGCGGAGATTGTTCTCCGAAATGGCGCGGGCGCCGCCCGTGCATTCGGTGACGTCCTTGCCCGTCATCTCGAGATGGATGCCGCCGGCATAGGTTCCTTCCGCCTGATGCACGCCGAAGAAGCCGCGAATCTCCGACATGATGCGGTCGAAGGGCCGCGTCTTGTAGCCCGCCGCGCTGATCGTGTTGCCGTGCATGGGATCGCAGGACCAGACGACATTGCGTCCCTCGCGCGTCGCCGCGCGCACCAGCGCGGGCAGGGCGTCGCCGATCTTGTCGGCGCCGAAGCGGCAGATGAGCGTCAGGCGGCCCGGCTCGTTCTCGGGGTTCAGCGCGTCGATGAGGCGCATCAGCCCGTCAGGCGTCAGGCTCGGACCGCATTTCAGGCCGATTGGATTCCTGATGCCGCGCATGAACTCGACATGCGCGCCTTTCTCCTGGCGCGTGCGGTCGCCGATCCACAGCATATGGCCGGAGGTCGCGTAATAGTCGCCCGTCGTCGAGTCGATGCGGGTCAGCGCCTGCTCGTAGCAGAGCAGCAGCGCCTCGTGCGACGTATAGAAGTCCGTGCCGCGCAGCTCGGGATGATGCTCTGGATCGAGCCCGATGGCGCGCATGAAGCCGAGCGTCTCGGTGATCTGGTCGGCGAGCTTCTGGTAGCGCTCGGATTGCGGGCTGCTCTTCACGAAGCCCAGCATCCAGCGATGGACGTTTTCGAGATTGGCGAAGCCGCCCGCCGCGAAGGCGCGGATGAGATTGAGCGTCGCCGCCGACTGGCGATAGGCGAGGAGCTGGCGCCGCGGATCGGGCTCGCGCGCGGTCTCGGTGAACTCGATATCGTTGATGATGTCGCCGCGATAGCTCGGCAGCTCCTTGTCGCCCTTCTTTTCGACGGGCGAGGAGCGGGGCTTGGCGAACTGGCCGGCGATGCGGCCGACCTTGACGACGGGCGAGCCCGCCGCATAGGTCAGCACCACGGCCATCTGCAGGAAGACGCGGAAGAAATCGCGGATATTGTCGGCGGAGTGCTCGCTGAAGCTCTCCGCGCAGTCGCCGCCCTGGAGCAGGAAAGCCTTGCCCGCGGCCACGTCCGCGAGCTGGCGCTTCAAATTGCGGGCCTCGCCGGCGAAGACGAGGGGAGGAAAGCCTGCGAGCTGGGACTCCACATTGGCCAGCGCCGCCCCGTCGCGATAGACCGGCGTCTGCTCGATCGGCAAATCTCTCCAACTGCCCGGCGTCCAGCGTTCCACTTTCCCAAACTCCACGAAAATCAACGCCCAGCGGGGCGGCTTCCGACGCCGCTGCTTCGGCGTGAATGGCGCTTATAGAGGAAAAATCGAATGAAGGCGACCCTGTCGCGCCTGGCGCCAGGGCGCGTGGCTGGCGAAGGCCTTTTCCTGAGGCTATAAGCGCCCTATGGGCAGCCCGAATCCCGGCCGGAGGCCGACGACGCCTTTCCTGCTTTCGCAACTGATCGAGGCCGCCCGCTGGATGGGCGCGCTCGCCGTCCTGACGCTCCATGTCAACAACATGTTCGTCAATCAGGCGGACATTATGAGCGCTCCCCACGCCGCGCCGGCCTATCTCTGGTGGTTCTTCACCGGCGTGGAGATGGGCCATCAGGCGGTCGTCGGCTTTTTCGTCCTCTCCGGCTGGCTCGTCGGCGGCGGCGCGCTCGACGGGATCGCCGAAGAGCGCGGCTTCCTGCGCGATTATTTCATCCATCGCGCCGCGCGCATCTATGTCGTGCTGATCCCGACGCTTTTCCTGACGCTCGCGCTCGACTCCCTCGGCCGCGTCTTCTTCGCCGATTCGGGCGTCTATGACTGGCCGACCTTTCAGGGCCATTTTTCCGCGACGCTCTTCTTCGCGGGCTTCCTCAATCTCCAGAGCCTCGTCTTTCCCCATTTCGGAACGAATGGACCGCTCTGGTCGCTCGCCTGCGAATTCTGGTACTATGTCGCCTTTCCGCTGCTCGTGCTGCCATTCGCCCGGAATTACACGTTCGGGCTGCGCTTTGGCGGCTTCGCGCTCGGGTTCGCCCTGGCGGCCGCGCTTTCGGCGCCGGGAAACTGGTTCCCATTCGGCTTCGCGATCTGGTCCATCGGCGCCTTCGCGACCCGCGCGCCGCGCCCGCTCATCCGTTCGCGCTGGCTGTCGCTCGGCTTGCTGGCGGTCGTCGTCGTGATCATCCGTCTCGCCGTGCGCGGCCCGCTTCTCGAGGCGCATCCCTCGATGAGCCTCGTCGCGGATCTTTCCACCGCGCTTTTCTTCGCCAATCTGCTGCTCGCTTTCCGCGACGCGCCACAGCAGGGCTTCTTAGCGCTGCGCTGGAAGCGCCACGCGCCGCTCGCGGATTTCTCCTTCTCTCTCTATGCGATCCATATGCCCGTCGTGATCCTCGCGCGGGCGGCCGTGGGGCATTTTCTGGGGCGCGACTGGGCCGTGCAACTCGCGACGGGCGCGAATTACGCCATGGCGCTAGCGGTGTCGGCGACGGCGCTTGCATGCGCCTACGGCTTCTCGCGCGTGACGGAGGCCAGGACCGGCGCCGCGCGGCGGGCGCTGCGCCGCCTCCTCGATCGCTTCATCGCCGCCGAAACCGCTCCCGAGCGGATGACCGCTCCTCTCCCTCTCCCCGTGAAAACGGGGAGAGGGCCGGGGTGAGGGGCAAGGCGACGACATGCGCGCCGAGATTTCGACGGCGCTCCAGCGCGATATTGCTGTTTCATGATGCGGCCTCGCCCCTCACCCCAGCCCTCTCCCCGCTTGCGGGGAGAGGGAGCCAGCGCCAATTCCCTCGCCGCCGTTCCCGGAGCCTGTCGCCATGGGTGTCGCCAAGAGAAGGCGCGGGATGGAAACGCTCGTTAAACAGGGCCTTATCGGAATCGTCGGCGAGGAAATTACTTGCTGTCCAACCAGTGGTCAGGAAGCAACTGACGCAAGCTTTTGACCTTCTCGTCCGGCAACAAGATGCGGGTTTCCAGATTTCCCGGGTCGATCTGGCAGATCAATTCCCTGCAGCGCCCACAAGGCGGCAGCACGTTTCCTTCGGAGTCCACGGCGACTATCGTTTCGATGCGACTCTCCCGGTGCGTCACCATGCTGGCGATCGCGGCATGTTCTGCGCAAAATCCAATCCCGCACGTGGCGTCAATACAGACGCCGACATGCACCGCTCCAGAGGCGGTCACCAAGGCGCAGCCCACCTCGCCGACCTCGACGGTCGGAGACAATCTCCTTGGCATGAGTACGGCGGTCGCTCTTGAAACGAGGTCTTCATCGGAGATCGCGGGCATCTTTTAGCTCTCAACCATTATCGACGGTCGTCGCCTGCGCTTTTGCGGGATTTTCGGCGCAGAACCAGATATAAAAAATGAGCCTACGTAACGTCGCGTCCTATGCTATTCCCTCGCGCGCAATCCTCCTCGCCGGCGTCCGCATCGTCACCAGCTCCTCCGCCATTGTCGGATGCACGGCCATGGTCGCGTCGAAGTCGCGCTTCAATGCTCCCATGCGCATGGGAATGGCGACGAGTTGCGCCATCTCGCCGGCTTCGGGTCCGAAAATATGCGCGCCGACGACGCGCTGGCTTTCGGCGTCGACGACGAGCTTCATAAAGACGCGCTCGGCGCGGCCGGAGAGCGTCGCGCGCATGGGGCGAAAGCTCGTCTCGTAAATGTCGAGCGCGCCATATTTCGCCTGGGCGGCGGCTTCCGTCAGCCCCACCGTTCCCACTTCCGGCGTGGTGAAGACGGCGCTCGGGACGCAGTCGTAATCAATCGTCGTCGGCAAGTCGCCGAAGACCGTATCCGCAAAGGCGTGGCCCTCGCGAATCGCGACCGGCGTGAGATTGATGCGGTCGGTGACGTCGCCGACGGCGTAGATGGACGGGACATTGGCGCGCGAATGCGCGTCGACGATGATCGCGCCGTTCTCGCGCGTCGCCACGCCCGCGCGCTCCAATCCGAGATTTTGCGTGAGCGGACGCCGCCCAGTGGCGACGAGCACGGCGTCGACCTCGCGCGTCTCGCCGTCGCTCATGGAGACCGTGAAACCTCTCGCGGTCTTGTCGATGCGCGTCGGCAGCGCGCCGACATGATGCGCGACGCCGGCATGGGTCAGCGCCTCGGCGACGCGCTTGCGCAAGTCTTCATCGAAGCCGCGCAGGGGAAGCTCGGCGCGATAGGCGAGATAGACTTGCGCGCCGAGCCGCGCGAAGACGCTCGCGAACTCCACCGCGATATAGCCCGCGCCGACGATCAGCAGACGCCGCGGGAAGGTCGGCAGGTCGAAGATTTCATTGGACGACAGGCCCCATTCGAGGCCTGGAATATGCGGCGCGAGCACCGGCGCGCCGCCGGTCGCGACGAGGATGTAGCGCGCGCTTGCCGTGCGGCCGTCCGAGAAATGCACGGCGTTGGGTCCGGCGATCGTCGCACGGGCGCGGACGAGTTCGACCTTCGCGTTTTCCAGCGTCTGCTCATAGAGGCCCGAGAGCCGCGTGATCTCTTTCTCTTTCGCCGAGACGAGCGAAGCCCAGTCGAAGGAGGTTTCGCCCACACGCCAGCCAAAGCCAGTCGCGTCCTCGAACTCGTCCTTGAAGCGGCTCGCCAGCACATAAAGCTTCTTGGGCACGCAGCCGCGGATGACGCAGGTTCCGCCGACGCGGAATTCCTCGGCGATGGCGACCCTGGCGCCATGGCTCGCCGCGACGCGCGCCGCGCGGACGCCGCCGGATCCCGCGCCGATGACGACGAGATCGTAGTCGTACCCGCTCATGGCGCGCCGCTCGTCACGTCGCCGATGATCCGCACGCCATCGGCGCCCGCGACGAAGATCGCCGTGGCGAGGCCGATGAAAAGGCCGTGATCGACGACGCCCGGAATGGCCTCCAGCCGCTGCGCGAGCGTCTCCGGATCGTCGATGGCGCCGAAAGCGCAATCGTAAATGTAATGACCGCCATCGGTGAGATAGGGCTCGTCTGGCGCCTTCATGCGCAGCGTGACCGGGCCTTCGAGACCAAGCCCGCGCGCGACGCGCTCGATATGAATCTTCGTCGCGCGCGCGCCGAAGCGGTCGATCTCGACGGGAAGCGGAAAGGCGCCGAGCGTCTCGACCTGCTTGGTCGCGTCGGCGATGACGAACATGCGCTTCGACGCCGCCGCGACGATCTTCTCGCGCAGCAGCGCGCCGCCGCCGCCCTTGATGAGGCGCAGCGAGGCGTCGAATTCGTCGGCGCCGTCAATGGCGAGGTCGAGCTCCGGCGTCTCGTCCAGCGTCGAGAGCTTGATCCCGAGCCCCTCCGCCCGGGCGCGCGTGCGCTCGGAGGTCGGCACGCCGACGATTTCCAGCCCCTCGCGCACGCGCGCGCCGAGAAGATCGACGAAATGCGCGGCGGTGGAGCCGGTGCCGAGGCCAAGCCGCATGCCAGACGTCACGGATTGAAGGGCGGCGGCGGCGGCGGCGCGCTTCATGGCGTCGGCGGAAAGAGCGGCGGTCAAAACGGGCTCTCTTACTTTGCCTGCGGCGTGCAGACGACGGCGCTCTCATTGAGCACGAAACAGATCGACATCATGCCCGAGCGCAGATCGACGCGAAAGACGCCGCCTTCGCCCGTGTGACGCGAGGCGACGAGCGCGTATTCGCTGAACGTGCCGGCCTTGGCGCCTTCCCCCGGCGGGTAGCAGAGCGTCACGCCGATGGACGAGCCTTCCTTGAGGCCATATTGGCAGGCGCCCACCTCGCCCGTCGCCTTGTCAAGGCGGAAGACGCGGTTGAGATCGGTCTGCGGCGCGGCGAGGAACTCGTAATTGCCGGCGGCGGTCGCGCCGGTCGCCAGAAACGGCGCGGCGCAGAAGGCGAGGAACAGGAAGCGCCGTCCATGGAAATGCTGCGAAAGACGCATTTTGCCACTCCTGTCGCGAATCGGTCGCCGCAGTCTACACGCGCGGGGCGCGCCTTAAGTTAAATTTCAGCCATGACGCTTGATCTGCGCGAGCGGGACCTTTACCTCCGCCGCCATGATCCAGCGCGCGCCCATTCTCGTTTTCGATCTCGACGGCACTTTGGCGGACACCGCCCACGACCTCATCTCGACGCTCAACATCCTGCTCGCGCGCGAAGGCCTGCCTTTGATCGCGCCCTCGGCGGCGCGCAGCCTCGTCGGCGCCGGCGCGCGAGCGCTGATCGAGCGCGGCTTCGCGGTCAACGGCGCGCCGCTGTCTCCGGAGCGGGTCGATCCGCTGGTGAGGGAGTTTCTGGCCCATTACGAGCTCCATATCGCCGACGAAAGCAGGCTTTTCCCCGGCGCGCTGGCGGCGCTCGACCGTTTCTCGGCGGCGGGATTCCGGCTCGCGGTCTGCACCAACAAGCCCGAGCCGCTGGCGCGCCTGCTTCTGGAGAAGCTCGCCGCCGCCGACCGTTTCGCGGCGATTTGCGGGCGCGGGACCTTCGCCATGCACAAGCCCGATCCGCGCACGCTGGCGCTGACGATCGAGGCGGCGGGCGGCGACCCGCGCCGCGCCATAATGGTGGGCGACTCCAAGACCGACGTCGACACGGCGAGAAACGCCGGCGCGCCGGTGGTCGCGGTCGATTTCGGCTATACGGACATCCCTGTGGCCGAGCTTTCGCCCGACCGGGTGATCTCGCATTTCGACGAGCTGTGGGCCGCGGCGGAAGCGATTCTCCCGCCCTCGGCCTTCGGACGCCCTTGACGGGACGCCTTCCCCTCTCTTACACGGAAGACGTTCCGCGTTAAACGCGACGGGCGGCTAGCTCAGCGGGAGAGCACTCCCTTCACACGGGAGGGGTCACAGGTTCAATCCCTGTGCCGCCCACCATTGAAATCAAAGACTTGTTGTGTGTGGCTGTTCAGTGCGAAGCGGCGCAGGTCTCACGCCTTCTTCACAA
>Ga0123398_1099962_pt1 | contig 18636 bp, 16 predicted proteins | sample T5LHNO3metaT_FD_89926 | JGI IMG/M metagenome (GOLD analysis project Ga0123398, IMG submission 89926) | Methane-oxidizing artificial microbial communities from Washington, USA to study methane cycling - T5-LHNO3 metaT (Metagenome... | ecosystem: Engineered > Modeled > Simulated communities...
ATGCCGCAAGGGCTGGGCAAAAATCTTTATCTGACCTTGTCGGTGTTCGAAAACGTCGATTTCTTTGGCCGGCTGTTCGGTCAGCAGCAAGCCGAGCGCGAGCAACGTATCGCCGAATTACTGAAGAGCACCAACCTGGAAACCTTCCGCGACCGGCCTGCCGGGCAATTGTCCGGCGGCATGAAACAAAAACTGGGTTTGTGCTGCGCGTTGATCCACGACCCCGACCTGCTGGTGCTGGACGAACCCACCACCGGCGTCGATCCGCTGTCACGCGCCCAATTTTGGGAGCTGATCGCCAGCCTGCGTCAGCGCCGCGCCGGGATGAGCGTGCTGGTTTCGACAGCTTACATGGACGAAGCCGAGCGCTTTGATTGGCTGGTGGCGATGGACGCCGGCAAGATACTGGCGACCGGCACCGCCGCCGAACTGCGTGCGCAAGCCAAAGCCGATAGTCTGGAAGAAGCGTTTATCCTTTTGCTACCGGAAGCCAAACGCCGCGGCCACCATGCCATCGTGATTCCGCCCCGGCAAAACAATGATCAGGACATCGCTATCGAAGCTCATGATTTAAGCATGCGCTTTGGCGAATTTCTGGCGGTGGACAATGTCAGCCTGCGCATAGCCCGTGGTGAGATTTTTGGGTTTTTGGGTTCCAACGGTTGCGGCAAATCCACCACCATGAAAATGCTCACCGGCTTGCTGCAACCTAGCTCGGGAACGGCCTTATTGTTTGGGCAAGTGGTCGATGCCGGCAATCTGGCCACCCGCAAACGGGTCGGTTATATGTCGCAGGCCTTCTCGCTGTATTCCGAGCTGACGGTCCGGCAAAATCTGGAATTGCACGCCAAGCTGTTTCATCTGCGGGCGGCGGAAATTCCAGGCCGAGTTGTCGAAATGGCCCAGCGCTTCCAGCTCGATGCGGTTTTAGATACCTTGCCCGATGCGCTACCGCTGGGAATCAGGCAACGCTTGTCACTCGCAGTAGCCATGATCCACCGACCTGATCTGTTGATTCTTGATGAGCCGACTTCCGGTGTCGATCCTATCGAACGCGACCGCTTCTGGGAGCTGATGATAGAGCTGTCGCGCCACGACCAGGTCACCATTTTTATTTCCACCCACTTCATGAACGAAGCCGCGCGTTGCGACCGCATCTCGCTGATGCACGCCGGCAAGGTGCTGGCCAGCGATACGCCGGCGGCCTTAGTGAAAGATAGCGGCCAGGCCACGCTTGAGGAAGCCTTTATTGGCTATTTGCACAAAGCTAGCGGCGCAGAGGAAGAAGCCGAGGCATCTAGCGAAGCAGCGGTGGTGGTGTCACCGCAAACCCAAGCTGCCCAAGCCGCTGCCGGCTTTAGTTTGACCCGTCTTTACAGTTACACGCTGCGCGAAGCCTTGGAACTGCGCCGCGACCCGATTCGCGCCTCGATTGCCTTGGTCGGTACCTTGTTTTTGATGTTTACTTTCGGTTACGGCATCACCATGGATGTGGAGGACTTGCGCTTTGCGGTACTGGACCGCGACCAAACCACGCTGAGTAACAATTACGCGCTGGATTTGGGTGGCTCACGTTATTTTCTGCCCAGGCCGCCGCTGGCCGATTACGCCGAACTGGATCAACGCATGCGCAGCGGCGAACTGAGCCTGGCACTGGAAATACCTCCAAACTTCGCTCGCGACTTGGAACGCGGCGATCAGGTCAAGATCGGTGCCTGGATAGACGGCGCCATGCCAACCCGCGCCGAGAATGTCATCGGTTATGTGCAAGCCATGCATCAGGGCTGGCTGTTGGAAATGGCCCGTAGCAGAAGCACCACCCAGCAACCCGCCGGCTTGATGAAAATAGAAACCCGCTTTCGTTACAACGCCGACGTCAAAAGCCTGCCGGCCATGGTGCCGGCGGTGATCCCCATTTTGTTGATGCTGATCCCAGCCATGCTTAGCGCTCTTAGTGTGGTCCGCGAAAAAGAACTGGGTTCCATATTAAATCTATACGTCACCCCAGTGACCAAATTCGAGTTTCTGGTGGGTAAGCAACTACCCTACATTGCAGTCGGTATGCTGAATTTTCTGCTGCTGTCTATCCTAGCCATCTTTGTTTTTGGCGTGCCCTTCAAAGGCAATTTCCTGACTTTGACGGTCGCCGCCCTACTCTATGTCACCGCCTCGACCGGCATAGGTTTATTAATCTCCACCTTCACCAACAGCCAAATCGCCGCCATCTTCGCCACCTTTCTGACCACCTTTATCCCCTCCACCCGCTTTTCAGGAATGATAGATCCGGTGTCCTCGCTGGAAGGCGGCGCCCGACTAATGGGCGAAACCTTCCCCGGCGCCTACTTCCTGACCATATGCCGCGGCACATTTTCCAAAGCCCTGGGTTTCGCCGAACTGGGCCCATCGCTATGGCCTTTGGCGTTGGCAATACCGGTGATTGTTGGCTTAAGTGTGTTGTTGTTGAAGAAGCAGGAACGATGATGAGTGTTACGCAATTCTCACAACCGATGGTGTGGGGCGTGGTTTATCTCCCGTCATTCCGCCCCGAGCATCGCAGCTTTTGGCGAGAATGGCCCGCCAGGGGTGCGGCAAGGATGCCGCACGTTTTCGGAGGGCCAGGGATGGCCCTTCCGAAAACCCTCGCCAAAAGCGAGAAGCGCAGGAAATTGGCGGAATTCCGGGTGGCCTTTCTTTTGGTGACTTTTCTTTGGCCAAACAAAGAAAAGTCACTCGGCCGTCGGTCCGACAAATCGGCAGGAGAGCCGATTTGCATGCGAAGCACCCGCAGGGCGAAAAACAAGGAAGTTTTTCGTGAAACCGACATTAAAACAACCTATAGCGACACCTATACCAAGCCGCCTCGGAATATTGAGTAACAAATGGAAACCCTACTCAACATCTACTACCTAGGCATCAAAGAACTCCGCAGCCTCAGCCGCGACACCATGATGCTGGTAATGATCCTATTCTCCTTCACCGGCCAGGTGTATCTGATTGCAACCGGCGTGCCCCAATCCTTGCACAAAGCGCCAATCGCCATCGTCGACGAAGACCGTTCGCCACTCTCCACCCGCATCATTAACGCTTTCTATGAACCCTACTTTTTAACGCCGGTGATAATCGATCAATACCAAACCGATCACGGCATGGACGTTGGTTTGTATAGTTTTGTGCTGGATATTCCCTCGCATTTCCAGCGCGATATGTTGGCCGGCCGGCAGCCGGCGCTGCAATTGAACATCGACGCCACCCGCATCTCCCAAGCATTCATCGGCAATACCTATATCCAGACCATTTTAAACGGCGAAGTCAACGCTTTTGCTCAAGGTCGTCGGGCCGTCATAACCCTACCGGTAGAATTGGAGATTAGAACCCGCTTCAATCCCAATTTAAGCTCAGTGTGGTTCGGCTCGCTGATGGAAGTAGTGAATAGCATCACCACCTTGTCCATCATTTTGACCGGCGCGGCACTGATCCGCGAGCGCGAGCACGGCACGATCGAGCATCTATTGGTGATGCCGCTGACGCCATTTGAAATCATGTCAGCCAAAGTGTGGTCGATGGGCTTGGTCGTGGTGGTGGTAGCGACTGCGTCTATCATTTTTGTGGTGCATGGCTTACTGGAGGTACCGATTCAAGGCTCCCTGGGCTTGTTTATTTTGGGTATGTTGCTGCATCTGTTTGCCACTACTTCATTAGGCATATATTTGGGAACTTTGGCCCGTTCAATGCCTCAACTGGGGCTGTTGATGTTGATCATCTTGTTACCTTTGCAAATGCTGTCCGGCGGCATGACCCCGCGCGAAAGCATGCCGGTGCTGGTGCAAAACATCATGCTGGCAGCGCCGACCACGCATTTCGTGTCACTGGCGCAGGCTATTTTGTATCGTGGGGCCGGCTTTGGCATTGTTTGGAAAGATTTTTTGGCTTTGATCGGGATTGGCGGGGTGTTTTTTGCGCTGGCTCTAAATCGATTCAGGAATACCATTAGTTCAATGGTTTGAGGATAAGTGTCGCGGAAGCGACGGGGTTTTTCCCGTTATTCCGCCCCGAGCATCGCAGCTTTTAGCGAGAATGGCCCGCAGGGGAGCGGCAAGGATGCCGCTCGTTTTCGCAGGGCCAGGGATGGCCCTTCGAAAACCCTCGCCAAAAGCGAGAAGCACAGGATTAAGGCGGAATTCCGGGTGGCCTTTTCTTTGGATACTTTCTTTTGGCCACGCAAAAGAAAGTATCGCGGTTGTCGGTCCGCGAACCGACATATAAATAATCTGTCGCGATAGCGACTCAACCATATAAGGGATCTGGCACATGACGACTAAGACTACGATTACGACATCGAACACTGCACCTCTAAGCCATGAAGAGCTAAGCAACATCAACGCCTATTGGCAGGCCTGTAATTATTTAGCCGCAGGCATGATTTACCTCCGCGATAACCCTTTGCTGAAAGAACCTCTTAAACCGGATCACATTAAAAACCGACTACTGGGCCACTGGGGTTCCAGTCCCGGCTTGAGTTTTATGTATGTCCATCTGAACCGGCTGATTAAACAATACGATTTGAATGCGATTTTCCTGGCCGGCCCCGGCCACGGCGCACCCGGCGTATTGGCACCGGTGTATCTGGAAGGGACTTATGCCGAGATTTATCCGAACAAGGGTGAAGACGAAGAAGGTTTGTTGCAGTTTTTTAAAGAATTTTCCTTTCCCGGCGGCATCGGCAGCCATTGCACGCCGGAGACACCGGGCTCGATCCATGAAGGTGGCGAGCTGGGCTACAGTATTTCCCACGCTTACGGCGCCGCTTACGACAATCCGGATTTGTTGGTAGCAGTGGCGGTTGGCGACGGCGAAGCCGAGACCGGACCACTGGCGACGTCCTGGCACTCCAATAAATTCCTGAATCCGATCCGTGATGGCGCGGTGCTGCCCATCCTGCATCTGAACGGTTACAAAATTAACAATCCGACCTTGCTATCCCGAATTCCCCATGAAGAGCTGGAACAGTTGTTTCGCGGCTATGGCTATACGCCCTACTTCGTGGAAGGTAGCGATCCGGAAACCATGCACCAATTGATGGCCGGGGTGATGGAAACGTGTGTGCTGGAGATTCGGAGAATCCAACAGGAAGCCCGTACGAGCGGTATTCCTACCCGTCCGCACTGGCCGATGATTATCCTGCGCAGCCCGAAAGGCTGGACCGGACCGAAAGAAGTTGACGGACATAAAGTGGAAGCCTTCTGGCGCGCCCACCAAGTGCCGCTGGCCGGCGTGAAAGACAATCCGGGGCATATGCAGCTATTGTCGGATTGGCTGCACAGTTACAAACCGGAAGAACTGTTCGATAGTAACGGCAAATTGATTCCGGCACTTAAAGCCCTAGCGCCAACCGGTAACCGCAGGATGAGCGCCAATCCGCACGCCAACGGTGGCCTGTTGCGTAAAGCGTTACGGATGCCGGATTTTCAAGATTATGCCTTGGCCTTGGATGGCCGCGGCAAAGTGTCGGCGGAAAATACTCGACCGCTGGGTAAATTTCTACGCGACATTATGAGCGCCAATATGCATAACTTTCGGGTATTCGGGCCCGACGAAAATAGCTCTAACAAGTTGGATGATGTTTACAAAGCCAGCAAAAAAACCTGGCTGGCTGATTACCTGCCGGAAGATGCCGACGGCGGTGAACTGGCGACGGATGGCCGGGTGATGGAAATGCTCTCCGAACATACCCTGGAAGGCTGGCTGGAAGGCTATTTATTGACCGGTCGGCATGGTTTTTTTTCGTCCTACGAAGCCTTTGTGCATGTGATCGATTCGATGTTCAACCAGCATGCCAAATGGCTGGCGATGTCCAAGGCCGTATCCTGGCGCGCGCCGGTGTCCTCGTTGAATTTGTTGATTACCTCGACGGTCTGGCGCCAGGATCACAACGGTTTTACCCATCAAGATCCCGGTTTTCTGGATCTGGTGGTCAACAAAAGCCCCTCTGTGACGCGTATTTATTTGCCGCCCGATGTGAACTGCCTGCTGTCTGTGGCCAACCATTGCCTGCAAAGCACCGACTACATCAATGTAATTGTCTGCGACAAACAAAAGCATCTGCAATACCTGGATATGGACGCAGCGATCAAACATTGCACCAAGGGCATAGGCATCTGGGAATGGGCCAGTAACGACGATGGTGCCGAACCGGACCTGGTGATGGCCAGCGCCGGCGACATTCCGACCAAGGAAGCCTTGGCGGCGGTCGTATTGCTGCGCGAGCACTTTCCACAACTGAAAATTCGTTTCATCAACGTGGTCGATCTCTACAAATTGGTGCCCGCCAGCGAGCATCCGCACGGTCTGTCGGATCGGGATTTTGACAGCCTGTTTACCGTCAATAAACCGGTGATATTTAATTTCCACGGTTATCCGTGGCTGATTCACAGACTGGCCTATCGGCGTCACAATCACGCCAATATGCATGTGCGCGGCTATAAGGAAAAAGGCAGCATCAACACCCCGCTGGAACTGGCAATCCAAAACGAAACCGACCGTTTTAGCCTGGCTATCGATGCGATAGACCGGATTCCGGCTCTGCAAGTGTCGGGTGCGCACGTCAAAGAAAAGCTGCGCGACCGGCAAATCGACTGCCGAAATTATGCTTACCAAAACGGTATAGACCGTCCGGAAGACGATCAATGGCATTGGCCGTATTGAGGCGACTATGAGCTTGAAGATCTATTTGCTGCGCCACGGCGAGACCGCATACAGCCAACGCGGCGCGTTTTGCGGATCGCTGGACCCGGATTTGACGGCTGAGGGCAAGGCAATGGCGCAAGCCTTTGCCGATGCCTATCGCTCGCTTACCTGGAGCGATGTCTTCGTCAGCCCAATGCAACGCGCTATCGCCACCGCGCAGCCCTTGTGCGATGCATTGAGTCTGACCATGCAATTCCGTGCGGGCTTAAGGGAAATCAGCTACGGTGCCTGGGAGGACCAGGAACAAGACTATGTCAATCAGCACCATGCGCAGGACTACCTGCGCTGGCAAACCGATCCGGCCTGGAATCCTCCCACCGGAGGCGAAACGGCCATGCAAATCGCCGCCCGCGCCCTGCCGGTCATCACCGAAATCCAAACCCAATACAAAACCGGTAATGTGCTGTTGGTGTCACACAAGGCAACGATCCGTATTTTGTTGTGCAGCTTATTGGGCATCGATTTGGGGCGTTATCGGGATCGTATCAATGCGCTCGCCGCTTCGGTAAGCATTATCAAGTTCACTGAATACGGGCCGATGCTGGAAGTGCTGGGCGACCGCAATCATTTGCCCGAGAATTTGCGACAACGGGCTGGGACTTGATTTGCCGTCACCGCCAATTGCTGATTTACATCGAAGAAACCAGTAAAGATTCCCGGACGATCAATGGCTTTAAATTAAGGCACCTTCCCCCTTTGTAAAAGGGGGATCGAGGGGGATTTATTCAGAAAATCTCCCCCTAACCCCTCTTTTCCAAAGAGGGGAATAGACCTATTTAAATGGCATATCACAGTAAGGAGAGAAGGAAATTTCTTTGATATTTATCGATCCTTTTAACCGAGCCAACTATCGAGCAGCCTATGAAAAAATCTAACGACAAAGTTAAAGCCGATACCGAAATTTGGTGGCTACAGTCACCTTCGCAACTGCGCACCGCGCGCGCTAACGACATGGGTGGTTTATCGAGTGCCGAAGCCAGTGCAAAATTGGCCGAGTGCGGTCCCAATCTGTTCCGCGATCATCAGCAACAGGCATTACTGTTGCAATTTCTGGCGCGCTTCAAGAATCCGCTGGTGATTTTGTTATTGGTCGCCAGCGCAATTTCTGCATTCACCGGCGAGCTTACCAACTTTGTGATCATCAGCATCATGGTGCTGTTCAGCGTTACCCTGGATTTTGTCCAGGAACACCGGGCTGGCAAGGCTGCGGAAAGTTTGCGGCATTCGGTTTCGGTGAAAGCCAGGGTAATACGCGATGGCAAACCTATCGATGTGCCGGTGACCGACGTGGTTCCCGGCGATGTCGCCCTGCTCTCGGCTGGCGATATGGTGCCGGCGGACGGCTTGCTGATGGAGGCCTGCGACCTGTTCGTCAAACAGGCTTTGTTAACCGGCGAAGCCTACCCGATCGAAAAACACCCAGGCGAGTTACCCGCCGATGCCACCGATATTCAAGATGCCAGCAATGCGGTGTTCATGGGCACCACAGTCATTAGCGGCAGCGGCAAAATGCGGGTGATTAAAACCGGCACGGTTACCGCGATCGGCGCTATCGCCGATAGCCTGACCAGTAAACCGCCGGCGACCGCGTTTGAAGTGGGCACTCATCGTTTTGGCTTGTTGATCATGCGGCTAACGGTTTTGCTGGTATTGTTCGTGTTATTGGTGAATGCTTATTTGGGCAAACCCTGGCTAGAATCTTTTTTGTTTGCTGTAGCTCTGGCGGTGGGTTTGACGCCGGAACTGCTGCCGATGGTGGTTTCGGTCACACTTTCACGCGGCGCGATGCACATGGCCGAAAAGCGGGTGATCGTCAAACGCCTGGCAGCGATCCAAAACCTGGGCTCGATGGATGTGCTATGTACCGATAAAACCGGCACCTTAACCGAAGCAAAAATTCGTTTGGAACAACACGTCGATCCGCAAGGCCAACCCAGTGCGCGAGTGCTGGAACTGGCTTATCTGAACAGTTTCTTCGAAACCGGTCTGAAAAGCCCGCTGGACGAGGCCATCCTCGCACATGAATCCATCGATGTCAGCGCTTGGCAAAAAATCGACGAAGTACCCTTCGATTTCGAGCGGCGGCGGGTATCGGTGTTGCTGGATAAGGGCAATGGCCGCTTGCTGGTGGTGAAAGGCGCGTCCGAAGAAATCATCACCCTCTGCACCCACTACGAACAGCAAGGCAGCGACGTGCAAGTGCCGCTCGATCCCGCCAGTCGAGCCAGGATCCACGAACAACACAACGCGCTGGAGCGGGAAGGCTTCCGGGTGTTGGGCATCGCCTGGCGCGAAGTGCCGCAAGATCATCCGCATGCGGTAGTTGGCGACGAAAGCGAGTTGATCTTTGCCGGCTTTGCCGGCTTCCTTGATCCGCCGAAACAAAGCGCCGGCGCTGCGCTAGCGGCATTAAAAAACAGTGGTGTGACCGTCAAGATCGTTACCGGCGACAGTGATCTGGTGACCCAACACGTCTGCGCGCAGTTAAATATTCCGGTCATCGGCGTACTGATGGGCAAAGACATCGCCGCCATGGACGATCACGCTTTGCGTATCCGCGTCGAAAAAGCCAATCTATTTTGTCGGGTCAATCCGGCGCAAAAAGACCGTGTCATCCTGGCACTAAAAGCGCGCGGCCATGTAGTCGGTTATTTGGGTGACGGCATCAACGATGCACCATCCCTGCATTCAGCCGATGTCGGCTTGTCGGTGGATTCTGCGGTCGACGTTGCCAAGGAGGCGGCCGATATGATTTTGCTGGATCAGGATTTACAAGTTTTGCATGACGGCGTGCTGGAAGGCCGACGTACTTTCGGCAATATTTTGAAATACATCATGATGGGCACCAGCTCCAATTTCGGCAATATGTTCAGCATGGCTGGCGCCGCGCTATTTCTACCCTTCTTGCCGATGCTGCCGACCCAAATTTTGCTGAACAACATTCTCTACGACGTCTCCGAAGTGCCGATTCCTTTGGATCAGGTCGATGCGGAAGAACTGCGTACTCCACGGGTATTGGACATGAACTTCATCCGCAATTTCATGCTGGTGATTGGCCCAATCAGTTCAGCGTTCGATTTTTTGACCTTTTACATTCTATTGACGATATTGAAAGCCGACGAAGCCTTATTCCAAACCGGTTGGTTCGTCGAATCCCTGTGTACCCAAGTGCTGGTCATTTTCATTATCCGTACTCGCGGTAACCCGTTCAAAAGCCGCGCGCATCCGTTGCTGGTCGCCACCTCGCTGTCGATTGCGTTGATTGGCGCCATCCTGCCTTTTACCCCACTAGGCAGTTACTTCGGCTTTGTTCCCCCACCGGCCCAGTTTTATTTAATCCTGGCGGCGATGGCGGTCTCTTATCTGTTCGTGGTGGAACTCGCCAAAAGAGGTTTTTACAGCTGGCATAAAAAACACGGCAAGCCGCAACGCGTCGGTCATCGCTCGATATGAACCAAACCGACTAGCTTCGGCAACACGGATATAGGCATCGCACTTCAAATTTCGCTTTTGCCCCCTCACCCCGACCCTCTCCGGCGAGGGAGCAGATGTGCCAGTATTTGAAGTGCAAAAGGTATAAATTAGGTAGGGCTAAACAACCATTTTTTTGAATCCTAAACGACGCAGCCACTTGCGGCAGCGCCGGCGATGCGGACAATTTCTTTAGCAATATTTTCCGGCGACAACACAAAATCGATACAGCCGCTGGCGATGGCACTCTCTGGCATGTCTGGCTGAATCGCCGTATCAAGCGTCTGTGCAATAGTGATACCGCCTACTTCTTTGATGCCGCATAGCGCGGATGAACACGCGGTTAGCGGTGATTTGTAATCTTTCCGTGATTAATTCGATCGGCATCTTGGTTTAGCGCGGCAGCACTTCATGGAGCTGGGTCGGCATAATGATGATGTGATTGACGATGACAATAGCAACGCCCATGTCGGACGGGAGATTTTGCAATAGCCGAATATAGGCATCCAACCCGCCAGCCGAGCCGCCAACACAAACGATGGGGAAGTTTTTTAAGGTATTAGTCATAGTTGATATCGCCACTTCTGTTACTCAGGTTTAGCGTTGCTATAAACCGGCAATATGTACGCAGTCGAACAGACCGCTGTGGTACGAAGCGGTATATTCGAGGCTCAAGCCTGATTGACATAAGGCTCTCTGCAATAGGAAACTCTGATGGACACCCTGGACAAAGCCTCAAATTACGCACATGAAACTTACGATAAGCTTGCCGATGTTGCCGCCAATACGGCGGAGACACTTGCGGAAACGCGCGACGAGTTGATGGATGCCGAAAAAAAACTGATGAAAAATAGCCGCCGCTATATCCGCGACAACCCGATAACCGCTTTGGGCATTGCGGCAGCGGCCGGCTTTCTGCTGAGTAGCTTGTTGCGCTGCCGTTAAATAGTAAAAAAGCATTGTATATGCGTTGCCGCTTAGCGCAAATTGACACCAAGACTGCCGCGTTGCCAAACAACGCGGTTTCTTTTCGGTCAAAAATGGGTCAGTAAAGCAATCAAAATAATGATTGGAATGGGTATACCCAGCAATAACAGTAAAAGCGAGCGCATGGTTAGTCTCCTGGTTTTGAGTTAAACGATGTTATGAATAGCGTGCCAGCCATCAGCTAAAGGTCTCTATCTACATAGGTTTCGCTATCACGCTGCCTGCCGCCGAACGTCGCAGCCAAACTTGCCACAAACGCACCTAACAACAGCGCCACCACCATCCATAGCGAAGAGTAGGCTGCCAATCTTCTTGCATCGTCAGCAGTCTGTTTAAGGCTTTGCTCGGTTTTGGTCAGCTCAGTTTGTGCCTTGGTAAAAACATTAATCACGCGCTTTTCGGCATCAGCTCCGGACAAGCCGGTTTGCTTGGCGACGACTTGTCCCAAGTATTTTTGATCTTCCGCCGGCAAACCATTCAAGCGCAGACCGTTGGCAAAAATTCGCGACGCCTCGCGCCATACCAAGCCAAGGTCCTTTTCCAGCATGTCGGTGGGTGATTGCACCGACCGGAACAAACTATCGACCCAATAACTGAACTCGCTATCGCCAGTATGCTTACGCTCATCTGCTCCCTTTGACGGCAGATTGGGAATACCGACAGGCGCACGAACACCGGCTAGTTCGGCGCTGGTCGATACCGCTGTAGTATTCGCCGAAGCGCCAATTGCCAAAAGATTGCCGGCTACGGTACCCAATAGCACTGCCGTTACCAACGATGCAATCGCCCAGGCCAGCAAGCCGTGAGCCGTATCCCGGAAGTACACTTCGTCGCTGTGCACGCTGGCCCACCTGACACGCAGCCGCCCAGCCAGATAACCGCCCACGCCGGACGCTAAAATTTGCGCAAAGCTCAGCCAGAGAATCGCGGAAATACCGATAGCTGTTGCACTGACGCCCTGATAGGACCAAGGCGAAATCGCCGGAAAACCCAGGCCCACACCCAAAATCAGCAGGATTAAGGACAGCGCCGCCGCCGTGGCCGCACCGGCAAAAATCGAACCCCAGGACACCCCGGAAGCAGTGGTATCGGGTCTTTCATCCAAAACAGTTTGCTCTAATGTTGTCATGATCACTCCTAATTAGAACCCTTGATAGGGGTATTCCCGGCAAGATGAGCGGCCGGAGTAACCATAGACACAGCGGTTTTTCCCCGGCTATCGCCTCTGGGGTCGGTGATTTGAGTGCCAACGATATTCGAAGCCTTTTCGGGCGAATTTGAAAATTTAGGCTGGTGGCTCATGTCAGTTCTCCGGTTGTGAATGGCAGTGCACAGTAATTCAGGCTTCACTATATCCAGCGTTTGGAATACCTCGCTAAAGCTAGACAGTAAATACCGAGCTCAGATTAGCCTTTAGAGCATGCAGACTCAGTACGCTAGCGCACGTATATCCGCGCAAAGTTACCGGAATAAGGTCGGTACGCCAGCGTACACAGTCTAAAACCAGTCTGTTCGACAGCGCACCGACAATGTTTTCGCTGTCCGATAAAGTTGAAGTGAGTTTGCAGCACCTGTGAAGGTGCCGATTCAAGCTATCGAAGCACTATTCTTATAAAACGCCGGAGAACAAGATGAAAAAATTAATTCCTATAGTAGCCGTGTCCGTTCTGAGTGCGGCATTGGCAGGTCCGCTCTATGCCGATGACGTAAAAGACAAACAAAAAGACCTTCATGAAAAGCAAGAGGAACTCGGCAAAAAACAAGAAGAAGTCAAAGAAAAACAGGCCGAACTTAATCAAGCCAACCAGGAAGTCGCAGTAGAACGCGCCCAGGAAGCCAATAAGTCGATGCAGCAGGTCAGCCGAGCCAGCAAGATCACCGGTGCCAAAGTGAAAAACACCACCGGAGACGGTCTCGGCGACATTAAGGACTTGGTGATCGATCCGGCGACGGGACAAGTCGTCTATGCAGTCGTTTCTTTCGGCGGTGTCATGGGTATGGGCGACAAGCTGTTTGCCATTCCCTGGAGAGCACTGCATTGGACTAGCCCTAAAGATTATTACGTCCTTGATCTGGATAAAGACACCTTAAAAAAAGCACCGGGTTTTGACAAAAAGCATTGGCCGGCAAACTCTGAAAAATGGGAAGAGCAACGCCAGGCGCTCGGTCAGTTTTACCGCGTAACACCTTAACCGTGCATCACCTGCCCCGCATTAGACAGGTGTTGCCATTCACTACGCTGGTGATCATGCTGTCGGCGTGCGGCGAATCGGCGCAGTTGCCGATTTCGGCGGGCACAGGTCTATATCCGCAACTGCCGCCACCCCATCCAAGCTGGATTCCCACAGTCAACATTGCGCAGGCAGTGGGCTGGCCGGACAATACTAAACCGATACCGGCACCAGGCCTGACAGTTAACGCCTTTGCCGGTAATCTCGATCACCCGCGTTGGCTCTACGTGCTACCGAATGGCGATGTGCTGGTCGCCGAGACCAATGCCCCGCAACGGCCCGACGATGGCTGGGGCATCAAGGGTTGGTTGATGAAGCAGGTTTTAAACAATGCTGGTGCCGGAACGCCCAGCGCTAATCGCATCAGCTTGTTGCGCGATGTTGATGGCGACGGCGTGGCCGAGACGCGATCAGTATTTCTGGAAGGGCTCAATTCACCCTTCGGCATGGCGCTGATCGGCAACGATTTCTACGTAGCCAACACCGATGCGCTGATGAAGTTTCGCTATACGGACGGCGAAACACATATCGCTGAAGCGGGCATCAAAGTGCTGGGCCTGCCGGATGGCCCCATCAATCATCATTGGACGAAAAATCTGCTGGCCAGTCGAGATGGGACACGGCTGTATGTGACCGTGGGATCTAACAGTAATGTCGGCGAAAATGGTATGCAGCAAGAATCCGAACGTGCCGCTATTTGGGAAGTAGATCCGCAACACGGCAGTTACCTGGTGTACGCGTCCGGTCTACGCAATCCCAACGGACTGGCCTGGGATCCGGACGGCGGCGCCCTTTGGACGGTGGTTAACGAGCGCGATGAGATCGGCAGCGATTTGGTACCGGATTATTTGACTTCGGTGCCGCCAGGCAGTTTCTTTGGCTGGCCTTACAGTTATTACGGCCAACATTTAGATCAACGCGTACAGCCGCAACGACCGGATCTAGTGGCTAAAGCCATAGCGCCTGACTATGCGTTGGGGCCTCATACGGCCTCACTCGGTCTGGTTTTTTCTCACAGCGCCAATTGGCCGGCGCCGTTCAATAACGGGATGTTCATCGGTCAACACGGTTCGTGGAACCGCGAGCCGCGCAGCGGTTATCGGGTGATCTTTGTGCCGTTTCAGGCTGGTAAACCCAGTGGGGAACCCATCGATATCTTGACCGGTTTTGTTAGCGAAAACGATGAAGCCTACGGTAGGCCGGTGGGCGTCGTTATCGATAAACGGGGAGCCTTGTTGGTGGCTGATGACGTTGGCAATATCATCTGGCGCGTCTCAGCTTTGGCCCCTGAATAGTAAAACAACCCTTACGCTGACCAATTTACGAAATCCCTAGTCAAGCCGTTTTGGCTATCAAATTCACCGCAAACAGGAGACAACAATGTCCAGTGTCGGTTATCAGGAACCTATAGAAGAACTATCCATCGAAACACGCGACATGCACCGAGCCCTGGTATCGCTAATGGAGGAATTGGACGCCATTGATAATTACAACCAACGTGCCGATGTTTGCGCAGATAAAGCACTCAAGGCTATTTTTGAACACAATCGGGACGAAGAAAAGGAGCACGCAGCGATGTTGCTGGAGTGGATTCAACGCCAGGACTCCCGCTTCTCCAACAAACTCCAGGTCTACTTGTTTTCCAAAAAGGAAATCGCGCATTCGGGTGAAGCGGATCAAACCCCAACGGGAGGCACAGTGTGATCCTACTTGGAGAGGCCTAGAGATTTGCGGCAAGGATAAATACTCAGGACAACCTATTGAGAATTCGCCATGGCTGGCACTTCACTCACCGATCTCAAAAAATACTGAAAGCTGCAGCAAACTCAGCGCAATCAGCTGAAGCACAAAGCGAATTGCGTGCCCCGTTTCCCAGTTTATCCGATACTCAGCCCAATTGACGGGTATTGACGTGGGCGTCGCACCAAAAAACACTGCATTTGCTGGCGCCACAAAAACGAAAAATACGACCGGAAATGCAAGCAGCAATGTGCAGCCAGCGCCGAGGGTGAGCCAACACGAACGTTTTGTTTTGCGCAGGAAAAACGCGAGCATAAGCGTGGCAAATATTGCCGCCGGTTCGAGAAGGCCGCCGATGTGCGGCGGACCCCAGGCAACATAGAGGGTCTTTTGAATGGTGATATACAGCGCTGCGTCGTAGAGCATTTTCGCCGGGCGCTCTAGGACATGCGCGAACGCCAGACCGAGAAGTAGCGCCACCAAAAAGATTGTCAGGAAGCGCCAAATATTAATCAGCATGGATTTCTCTCCGGTTTGAATGCTGACCGACAAGCGATATGTCAACGCGTTCCTGAACACCCGGCAAAGCCTGAGGCTAATTACGCTAACTGATTAGTCATTGCCATAGCCTGCCCCGCGCTAAGCAGCGACTCGGGGCAGTCCAGTCGCCCAGTATGAATTTCGATGAACATCAGTTGATCAGACGTAGCGGCTATAGCCAAAGCCTCTTCAAGCTCCGCTTCGGTGTGAACGTCAAAACCAAGTCCACCGCCAAACACCTCTACCAGTTTATGATATTTCCAGGGTTGGAGATCGTTATAGGGATGATCGCTAATGACTCGCTCTATCGTGTACCCGTCATTATTGATCAGAAAGATAACGGGCTTGAGATGGTTGCGGATTATCGTTGACAGATCCTGGCCGGTTACTTGAAAAGAGCCATCCCCCACAAATAACACGACCTGCCGGGCTGTTGCCGCCATAGCGGCACCTAGCGTGGCGCCGATGCTGTAGCCGATAGAACCATAAAAGGTTTGCCCGATAAAGGTGACGCCTTTGGGCATCAGTAATTCGGCGGCACTGAATAGCGATACGCCGGTTTCGGCAACCACAATCGCATCGTCTTCAATAAAATGACTCATGCGATCGAAGAATCGTTTGATGGTCAGCGGTTTTTGCCCATCAGCAAAGTATTGTTCCGAACGGCGATGTACACAGCCATCGGTTGCCGAATGGATATCCAGGCTTGTCGAATCCCGTCTGGTAAGCTTTTCGGTTAGCCCAAGGATAAAGTCATGGAGCGACACGTTTTCGTAAACATGATGTTTGATTCTGAGGGAACGGATGTTGACGCTGATCGTCTTCACCTCATCAAGCTCGGCGGTAAAGCCTCCGGTGTTAAAGTCAGTAAGCAACGCCCCAAACTGTAATATGCAGTCGGCGGACTCGACACGATTTTTTACGCAGTCGCGGCTCCGTTCCCCCTGATATAAGCCGATGAATTGTGGGTGCTGTTCTGACAGAACGCTTTTGCCCAACATCATAGTGGCATAGGGAAAGCCGGTTTTTTCCAGAAAATCTGCAAATGGTTTCTGCAGCTTAAAACGTATCAATTCCACATCGCCAATCACCAGGGGTTTATCTGCATTATTCAGCATTTCCGTGGCTTCGTTGATCGCCTCTTTGAGCACATCGGGATCACTACCGATGTCTTGCGGGAACCGAAACGCCTCAGGATAACGGCATTTCATCATTACCACATCAGCTGGAAGGCTAATATACACCGGTAGTTGATGGGAAAGACACGCCGATAACACCCTGTCGATCTCGGCGGGTGCCATCTCAGCAGAAACCAGTTCGGTCGAGGCGGCCGTAATTTTCTCGTATATTCGCAGTGGAATCTGATAATCGCCTAAGGTGTGATGCAACAAAGGCCGGTTGCGGAAATTAATCGTCGCCGGAGAGCCCGTGATCACCACTATAGGCACTCTTTCCGCGAATGCGCCCGCCACGCCGTTGATGGCACTTAATTCTCCCACAGCATAGGTTGAAGAAAATGCGCCTACACCCCGAATACGTGCGTAGCCGTCAGCAGCATAGGCGGCGTTGAGTTCATTGCAGGTACCGATATAGGTCAGGTCGGTTTTCAAAACCTGATTGAAAAACCCCAGCACAAAGTCGCCCGGCACACCAAACAGGTGATCCACGCCTATCTCTTTCAGTCGAATTATCAGGTAATCTGCAACGGTAATGTCTGAATTGCTCATAGTGCCGACTCCTGATCTTGCTGCGGAAACTGGAGGTCAATCGTAGCCAGATAACGGTCTCAAGACTATCGCTAGAACCTATCCACCAAATATCCTGGCGATAACGTTTTTCACCTAAACAAGAAACACTTAGGCTTCGGTCTGAAATTATTCGTTCAAAGTATTGGTGAAACAGTTGACCAATCTTGCATGGCCTTATCACCTGGACGATCCACCTTAACCTTACCATGCTCGGTTGAGGTTACCCAAGACAGTGGAAAGAAATGATGCTGACCGGCTTCATCTTTTTTCAGTTTGATTGAGTTAGTGCCTTCCATATGATCGACAATGGCAAATTGGCCGTCTTCTGAGCAGACAACGGGCATATCGGGTTTGATCTGGTCTGGATGAATCATTGTGGTTCTCCTTTTGGCTTGATTTGAGCCAGTCATGTTGAAATGTCTGGCTCGAGTTTTTGAGTTGCATGTCGCCGGGCACTCATTAAACAAATTCAAAGTTTTGTTAGATCCCGTTGACAGTTATCGACTATAGAGAAATTAGCGGTTCTGATCCGTTCGGCATACCACATTGGTAGCTGAATTATTCAGAACTGGCGAAAACCAAGAGGCATGCTCGCGGCCTAGCGTTTTTCTTGAAACAAACCGGGCCAATCTTTAGCGGTGGCTTGAGTGGATCAATGCCAAGCATATTTATGGCTTTTCTTGATGTTTTTGTGAAATCGAAACCCTGTTTGTATCTTGCCGACGGTGAGCCATGGATATCTATCTGTCTTAATACCCTCTTCGTCCAGCTGAGCTATAGGTATAAAACGTCTCATATGTTCGAGGTGTCCGAAAAAACCGCAGCGATTTAGTATTTAGCGCTGCACGCCTTAAGAATATTCAAGTTCATGCCATTACCGCGTCTAATAACTGATCCAAGGTACGCATATTAGATTGCAGGTTAGGCAACAACTTTGTTTCGATCAATGAGCGAAGAGCTAGAGGTAGTTGGTAATCGAGCAGAGCTTGCCCATACGCTTTCGAGCAGGAGAATTCAACGTCTCGTAAGGCTTTTATTGCTGAGTATTTACCAAACATATTTACGCCTATCTTGTTGGCGCCGGGAGAAATTTGATCACCCGTACCGGTTGAAATTTGACTAGGGGATGGAGCCGGTTTTTTGAATGGCCGGCCGTGGATAAGTGTAACGGAAAC
>Ga0123398_1037667_pt1 | contig 18587 bp, 24 predicted proteins | sample T5LHNO3metaT_FD_89926 | JGI IMG/M metagenome (GOLD analysis project Ga0123398, IMG submission 89926) | Methane-oxidizing artificial microbial communities from Washington, USA to study methane cycling - T5-LHNO3 metaT (Metagenome... | ecosystem: Engineered > Modeled > Simulated communities...
CGCCGAACGGCCGATATCGGAGAACACGATCAATGCGGCCTTGCGACGGCTGGGCTTCAGTAAGGACGAAATGACCGGCCACGGCTTCAGGGCGTCCGCTTCCTCCATGTTGAATGAATCCGGCCTTTGGAGCGCCGACGCCATCGAACGCCAGTTAGCGCATGTGGACAATGACAGCGTCCGCCGCGCTTACCATAGGGCGGAATATTGGGATGCACGCGTGAAAATGATGCGATGGTGGGCCGATCGTTGCGACGAACTGCGCCGGATGCGATGACGGAGTCATACGAACAGACCCGTGAGCGCCTTGGCGAGTTACTGCGCCAATGGAACCGAGTCGGCCTCTCGCCGGAACGTCTGGACTATCTGGCAAGCGCCGTTGCGAACGCGGCCGTCATGGCCGCCAAGGAATATTCGCGACCGGGCCGGGCCGCTCAATTCGTGCGGCGCGAAGCTGCACGTGCGGCAAAACTGGACGATGCGGCGCTATTAGCCTACGCGCGGTGTGAAGCTGGACCGCCAAGCGACATTTATGTTGACGTGATGCGTGAGGCGCAAGAAGCGGCTTGGCGTCTTGGCTTCGAAACAATGCCTTTAAGCGTCGATTGGCTGAGGCCGGCTATCCGCGCTGTCGCAGAAGGCGCCTCTGCGGGCGCCCCGAGCGAAGCTCAATCAGCGCACGCACGAGCCATCGGCGCCGAGATTGAACCTTCAGGACACCGACGCGGACCCGGCGAGGAAGCGGGTCTCGCCGCACTAATGTTCGACCTCGCGGGCGTTTTCTACGAGCTAACAGGCAAACCCCCACAATCCTCGAATGACGGCGCCGCGCCAAAAGGGACGTTTCGCGGTTTCGTCCGCGAGATTGACAAGCTGATTCCTCACTCTGTCGGAAGCGTTCGCAGACCTCGCGAAGTCCGTAAACGCTGGAAGCGCGAGCGCATCCGGCTCTAATCTCCTTGTGCAAATATGTTCATGGCGAAGGCCGGCGGTTTTGGGCGAACGTCCTAACCGCGCCACGACAACCCGCGTTTTGTGGGGGCGCGATCCGGGAACAACCCCCATGGCCGACGCGAAAAAAGCCATGTCGCCCAAGAGCTTCAGCGAAGCTTTCGGCATTGGGCTGACGAAAACTTATGAAGAAATCCGAGCCGGACGCCTGATCGCCCGCAAGCTCGGGCGCCGGACGATCATCCTACCCGTTGACGCTGAGCAGTGGGCGGCTTCCCTGCCAACAGTCGCAGGCAGGCCCGCCAACAGCGACGCTGCATAACCCCCTTACCTGGAGAATTGAAAATGACGACCACACCTCGTGGCGCACGCCTTGTCGCGTCCACCGCAAATACCGCGCCGGCCGAATCTGCGCGCATCGCGCCGCCAATGCCCGACGATCAACGCGTCGAACATCTTGCCACGCGCGTTCGCGATGGCAAACCTCTATCCGATCTACAACGCGATTGGCTTCCCGGCCGGGGCTCTCGCGAGTCTGCGCCCGCGAGCTTATCGGAGGACCTAGGCCTTCGAGGTTTTGCCGAATATCGCGGCCTCGCGCAGGCCGCCTTAGCTCACGACAGCGACAGACGTGTGCTCGTCATGCAAGCCATCGCACTCGTCAAGGGAGAGGCCGCGCGGCCGGATGATCCGGACTTATTCGTGTCAAGGCTGCGCCGGCTGCGCGGAGCCGTCCCCGCGGAGTTATCGAAGGCGCTGGACCTCGCCGAGACGGCGAGCTTCGGCAATGTCGCCGATCGGCTCGCCGAGCGCATGTCGCCGAAGCGGGAGGGCGCGAGATGACTCCTGAAACGTTCGAAGCCCTTCGCGCCGTGGACGACCGCGCTTTCCTCGAATCGTTTTCAGACGCGATGCGCACCGAAAAACTTTCGCAGGACGACCTCGGAATCTTCGTCGACGAGCTTCACCGGCGCGCAGACAAAAACCGCGCGGCCCTCGCCGAGCGAGACACGCGCAACCGCGCGGCGCTCGCTCTGGCGAAAGCGCCGGCCGCATCTGATGCTCGAAATTGAAAGGACTCCCATGCTTATCCCCCTCGACGACGACACTTACGTTCACGCCGACGCCGTCACCATGGTTCGCCGGCACGACGTTCACGCCGACGACGACGCCACATTCACTATCGACATTCGTGGTCATAAAGCGCCCGCGCTTATCGACGGTCACGACCTCGCGCGCCTCATCCGCGCGAGTGCGCCCGTCGTGCCAGGCGGCGGCTGGTCGTTACTCTCCCACCGTTTCGATATTTGGGGGCTGCCGATCGTCACCGCCAATCCTGTAATCGCATGGCGCATTCTGTCGAAAGGCGCGGAGCCGGTCACCGTAACGCCGCTGCTCCGTGGAAAGGCTGAGGCGCTACTGTCGCCGCATGGAATGGTGCACGTCATCGCGACGGGCGAAGTCGTTAACCATGAAACCTGGGGCCATAGGCTTATACTCGAAAAAGCGCAGCGCGACGGCCGCGTGTTGGACGCTCCTGCGAGCGTGACTGACGATCAACTGCGCGCCTAACAACGGAAAAGGCCCGCGCGCCGGGCATGGCGTAGCGGGCCTCTAAGTCTCAACCTATTCGCGGATGCATTTATGTCACAACCTGAATCCTCGCGCAAGACGATGAACGTGGCGCAACGGCGTGCGCATAACAAAAAAATCGCTCTCCAACTCATCGCCGCGGGCGTCGCGATCTTCCCTTCGAGCGGCAAGACCCCTTTGATTCCCGGCTGGACAAAGATCGACAAAGATTATAGCGACGAAGAATTTCAGGAGGTCGCGAAGCGTTACGCCGAGCAGCACGGCGACACGCCCGCACATGTCGGCGCGACAACCGATGAAGCGGCAATTCGCAAGCTGTGGAGCGCATACCCTGACAGCGTTCCGTCGATCTCCTGCGGCGCGAATGGCCTGCTCGCTCTCGACGCAGACACGAAGCGCGACGGCCCGCGTCAACTCATTGCGTGGGCGGAGCGGGCTGGCGTTGACCTCTCGCAGTTTCCGACTACCAGAACGCAGTCGGGGGGCCTGCATGTCTATATGCTGAACAGTCAAGACGGCCCGCTCGGCAATGCTGCTGGCGCATTTTTCGATCTAGGCGTTGACGTTCGCGGCGCGGGCGGTCAGTGCGTCGCGCCTGGAAGCATTCGCGAAGACGGCAAGGTCTATGCGCAAGAGGACGGCACGCCGAGCCTTGCCGACGCTTTTTGTTTGGGAACGATCCCCCCAATTCCCGACAATATCCGCGCAATGATCGGAAGCCGGTCGAAGATGATGCAGCTCGTTCGCGCCGAAGACGAACGCGCGGCGATCGAGCAACTTGCAACACAGGACTGGCCGACATTCGAGGCGCTGACAGACCCGACCATTGGGAGTTACGACCTCGACGCTCTCGCCGAGAAGGATGACGAATTTTGCGCCTTGATGTTGACGCCGGATGACGACCGCTCGAAAGCCCGGTTCAACTTCGCCAAGTGTCTTCACAGAGAATACGGCGATACTTTCGACGTTCTGGATTTCGCCGCGCTGCTTGAACATTTCAATGACGAGTCTGACGGGGCGTTCGGGGTTTTCGTTGGCGACGACAAGCCGAATACAGGCGAGTTCTCACTACGCTCTATCGCCCGTGATTTCCTGCGTTCGAAGGCCGCGGCAGGCGGAATGATCGTCGACGGCGCGGCGTTTGGAGTTGTCGAAGACATTGACGACTATATGCCCGCGCACGTTGTAGAAGCGCGCGAGCGCCGGAGGGCGGAACGCCAGGCGACGAAGCAAACACGCCGCAAGCTTGCCTTCACGCCTTTCGCCGAAGCGGCGCGCGCCGCCCTTGACGAAGCGGAGTCGCCGCTTGTCGCCGGGCTCCTGGACGAAGGAGCCATGTCCGTAATGTATGGCGAGTCGAACATCGGCAAGAGTTTCGTCGCCCTAGACATAGCCTTTCATATTGCGACTGGCCGTCCGTGGAATGGCCGGGAGACAAAGCGGGGGTTGGTTATCTACGTCGCCGCCGAAGGCGGAAAGCGCTTCGGCAAGCGCCTTGCGGCGCTACGCCATCAATTCGGCGAGGAAGCCGATGCAGCGAAATTCGCGCTCGTCTCATCGCCAATAGATTTGCGCTCGTCAAGCGGCGACACGAAAGCGCTTGTCGAGATGATCCGCGAAGCCGAAACGCACTTCGGAGAAAAGGCGGCGCATATCGTGATAGATACGGCCTCGCGCGCGATGGCGGGAGGCGACGAAAATTCAAGCGTCGACATGGGCGCGTTGGTGAAGCATTGCGATCAAATCAGGGAAGTCGTTTCCGCTCATCTCATGATGATCCATCATACGGGCAAGGACCGGGCGAAGGGCGCGCGCGGCCATTCGTTGCTGCGCGCGGCGACGGACACGGAAATTGAGATTGCCGACGCAAAGATCGTCACTCGCAAGCAACGTGACATGGATTTCGCGCCAGAAATTCCCTTCCGCTTGAAGAAGGTGGACCTTGGCGCTGATCGAAACGGGAAACCGCGGACAAGCGCTGTTGTGAAATTGGGCGTTTCCGGCGCGGCTGCGCAATCCGCGAAAGGGCGAGGCGCGGCGCCGGCGCTCAAAGGCAATCAGGCGGAGCTATTCGCCGTCATCGCCGCAATGGCGACAGAGCGCGGGACCGCTGCGGGCTGTGACGCCCATTCCGTTACGCTTCCTTTCGTGGACGTGCGGGACCGCATGGAAGCCCGGCGCAAGGCGGATGGCGCGAAGGAGCTTGGGGATTCCATCAGGAGCGTGAAGCGTTATCTCGTCAATAAATGCCTCATTGTCGAGCCGGGCGACGGTTTGGTGAAACTGCCCGCGCCGGGCGACGCTTTCGGCGCCGTCGACGACGACGAAGGCGAAAACTAACCCGAGCCGATGCGCGCGGACGGACGCGCCGCGCCCCGATTTTAATAAACGCCTAAATCGCCCATTTAGGCGTTTAATAGCGTTTATCGGGCGTGCGAAAATCCCTCCAAAACAGAGGGGCGTGCGAAAACGGTTTCGCACGGCATTTCGCACGGTTTCGCACGGCCACGCACGGCGACATTGAATGAAATCAGTTAGTTAATAAGGGCGTGCGAAACGGTTTCGCACGGTTTCGCACGGCGGGGCGTCCGTGCGTGCGCGTGCGCGGGTCTAGAAGACCCGCGACGCACGCACGCCCCAAACTTCGCACGGATAAAATTTAACGGCTGAAGGAGGAAGCGCCTGCGAAGGGCGTCATAGAGAGTTGGACGGGTTAGGTTGATTGGTTTAATTTCCGGCTCGGCGCCGGCCCTTGCCCCCGCCGTCGCCTACCGGTAGCATCGAGAAGGCCGGAGAGGGCGAAAGCTCTCCCCCCGCCCCGGTGGGCTATTGGGAGATGGAAGGACTAGTTTCCATCTCCCTTTCCAAACGCTCGCAGGCGGGCGCCGTCCCTCAAAGTCGACTCGTCCCGGATCGTCGTCGCATCCGAGCTTGGGACAAACCGTGTCACGGTTGTTGCCACGACTCTACGAATGCTTCTCTGTTTTCGAGCGGTTGTTTACGCCGATGATAAAATTGCGGCCAGTGTTGGAGAAATAGCAGAGATAGACGACCGAGCAGAGATCAAAAAGGTTCACGGCCGCCGAGTAGTGCCGCCAGAAGGAATCACTGTCAGAAAAGACGCTCTGATTCACGACCGTTATGATGGCGGCAATCGCGAGGCCGTAGAGGCTGCTGACCTCACGGGCGGCCATCCGCCGCCCGAGAAACGCGTTGCAGGAATGGGAGGTTTCGACGCGCGTGAACCGTTCGGGCGTCGACGATGACGATTCGTCGTTGTGCATCGCTCCATCTGACCCGCAAGCCATCTGGCGTAATCGCTCGTATTTTCAGGTGTGCGCCGCCTCGTCATGAGAACGAATGAAGAACGAATAGCCGGCCGCCGTCAAGGGATAGCCTGCGACATTCTGTCGCACTCTCCCAATTTTCGCGTAGTCGATGCACACGATGCAACATCAGCCCGATAGGATAGGCCAATAAATTACAGGCTAATCACTATTATCGTGCAACACCTTGCAATGTATGAACATATAAACGTGTATGTGTGGGCATGGCGTTTCCGATAGGATGGGCCTTTAACCACGATTGACTCTGCCCGAAAAGGCGGCTTACACTCGCGCGAACTTCGATTTTCATACCGCCCGGAGTGGGTTTTTCGCCATGCACTTTCCGTCCGCCGTTACGGCCGCGCTTGCGCCCGACATTGAGGCCCACGAAGTCGCGACTGGCCTGATCGAGCCTCAGATCGACGCCGCCGATTTTCTGGCCCCGACGCTCGAAAATATGGCCAAGCTTCCGCAGCCGAGCGACGCCGCGTGTCAGGTGATCGGCGACCAGGCCGACGCGCTCGCCGTGGTCTGCTTGATGTGGCGCGCCTATTACGTCCGCTGACGCCATGACCAAGACCGCCGGCGCGCCCTCGCTTGCTCGGCCGGATGGCGCGCCGGCGCAGCCGCCCGTTCGCGTCAGCGACGGTAACTCCTACGCCGCGAGCGCGGACGGGCGGCGACTCATTCTCGCGGCCGATCTTGCGCGCGAGCTTCAGGAGATGGTCGCCGCATCCGCAAGCCCGCTGCGCCACGGCGCGCATGTCGACCTTGATCTTTCGGTCGCGAGCGGTCGCGGGCTGCACATGCAGCGGCGCGTCTTCAGGATCAAAGGCGAGTGAGATGGCGGATATTCAAGTCAAGCTCGATACCAAAGAGTTTGAGCAACGGCTTGAATTTGCCAGTCGCGAGAGCATCAACGCCATGAGGCGCGCGGTCGACCGCGCTGCCAGGTCCGCACGCAAGGACGCCATTCGCGAAATGGCGCGCGACATTGGCGCGCCGGCCTCGAAATTCCGTAGCGCCGTTCCGCTCGTCAAGGCGTCGACCGCGTCGAACATCAGCGCCACTTGGACGATTAGCAAGAAACGCTTGTCGCTTCTGGAATTGAGCGGCACGCGTTTCGCACCCGTTCTTTCGACTTTGCGCGGCAAGGCGAGCGGTTCGACCTTCCGCACGACCGGAGGCGGTTCTGCGTCGCTCAGTTTGCCGAAAGCGTTCGTCATGACGGCGCCGAATGGCGCACGGCTGCTCATGGTGCGCAACGGTTCAAAGATCAAAGCGATTTATGGCGCCATGCCGAATACGACGATGAGTCAGGATGACGGCGCGCCGCGTGTCTTGTGGACGAAAGTCGCTGAGCGCGAGCTAGCGAAGAACCTGGGCGCAGAGATGCAACGCGCTCTCGACGGCGCGTCCGGCCCGTCGCCTTCTAGCCTGGGAGGCGACTGAAATGGGGCTCCATTTCGTTAACCTTACCGCGATCCGGGGGCCAGTTAACCTTAACGGGTCCTGTTATGTTATAACATTCAGCCGCCTGCGGGGCGCTGCCGCGTTTTTTCGATCATTTTTCGAGCGTTTTTCGATACTTCACCCGGCCATGAGCCGCCTTGCGGGGGGCGCAGCGCTGCTGCCGAAGGCAGGCGATCTATGACGAAGCGCCGAGTGCGGATTACCGATTTGATGGCGGAGTTTGCGCAGCCGCACAAAACGCTGATGGCGTGGCTGAGCGACGCTGGCGTTCCGCGCGCCAGTGATAAGACCTTCCCCTACGCAGAGGCCGTCGCCGCCATCAAGCTTCGAACCGACGAGCCGGCGACCTTGCGGGACCGCTACGACGCCCGCGGCGTCGACACTGACGACGCCCGGCGCGAACTGATCGAATCGAAACGTGAAGCTGAACGCGAGCGCGCCCGTCGACTCCGTCTCCAAAATGAAAAACTCGCCGGCAATCTCGTCTCGCGTGACGACATCGAAGACGCCGGCCGCGATCTTGTCGTGCGCGCCCGAACCGCGCTTCTCGCGATCGGGACGAAAGTCGCGCCGCGTCTCGTCAATGAACCTTCCGCCGCGACCATCGCAGCAACTATTGACCAGGAAATCCGCGCCGCACTCGTCACGCTCGCCGATCCCGACGCCTTCATTAACGATGTGCTTGGCATATGAGCGCCGACGCCATTCTCCTCTCCTGGTTGTCCGCCTTCGCGCCGCCTGCTCGTGCGCCGATCGTCGAATGGGCGGAATCGAACATCGTCTTTCCGGCCACCAACAACGCGGAGCCGGGACCGCTCGTCTACAAACCATACCAGCGCGGCCTCGTGGAAGCCTTCGCCGACCCTGAGGCCGAAACGCTCGTCTACATGCTGGCCAGTCAGACCGGCAAGAGCACAACTATTGACTCGGCGCTGCTCTACAGCATGGCCTGCGATCCCGGACCTACGCTTGTCGTGCATCCGTCCGAAGGAAAAGCGCTCGATTTCGTCAAGAACCGACTCGACCCCCTCATCAATTCGACGCCGGCCATTCGCGCCATTGTCGGGAAGGGCGGCCGGACAAGCGGCGGAAGCTCCGTTCGTCACAAGATTTTTGAGGGGGGCTCGCTCTCGATTGGCAGTTCCTATAATCCAGACGACCTCGCGGCCCGCTCTATCCGTTATTTGCTTCTCGACGAAATCGACCGCTACGCCACAAGCGCGGGGCAGGAAGGTGATCCCGTCACGCTCGCCAGCAAGCGCACGCGCACCTTCTCAAATCGCAAGATCATCATCGCGTCGACGCCGACCGGCAAAACGACTTCAAGAATCGCGCAATGGTTTTTGCGCGGAACGCAAGAGCGTTACTTCGTCCCATGTCCCGAATGCGGGGCCCTCGATTACTACCGCTTCGATCAACTGAAATGGGCGCCCGGCAAGCCGCAGACTGCTCATATCGTTTGCGACGATTGCGGCCATCATGTCACGGAGCGGGAGCGCCGCGCGGCGATCGAACTTGGGTCATGGATTCCGACTGCCGAGACGACAGAGCGCATTCGCTCGTTTCACGCAAGCGAGCTCGTTTCTTCGTTCTCGACTATGGAAAGCGTCGCTGCGCAATCCGAAGAGGCCGACAAGTCGCCGGAGAAGAAGAAGGCTTTCGTCAATACCGTCCTTGCCGAGACATTCGATTTTGGCGAGGAAATCTCGCTTGACGCCAGCGAACTGCAACTGCGCGCCGAGCCGATCTTACGCCCGTTGCCGAAGGACATTCTTTTCATCGTGGCGGGCGTCGACGTTCAGGCCGAACGGCTTGAAGCTTCGATCATCGGCATTGGCGCCGAGATGCGAGCATGGGTGTTGCGCCACGAAAGGCTGTTGGGAGATAGCGCCGGAAGTGAGCCGTGGAAGGCGCTCGACGTCGCTCTTGGCGAGACTTTCCGAACGCAAGACGGTCGCGTGTTGCCAATCTCGTCATGTGCGATCGACTCAGGCTACAATACGACGCATGTTGCACAGTTTGTCGCCGCGCAACGCAGGAAGCAGCGCAACGTCATCGCCGTGAAGGGCGTGAGCGGTTGGGACAAACCGATTATCCGCAAGGGCGCGCTTCTGCGCGGCCTGACGCAACTGTATCTGGTTGGCGTCGACGGCGTAAAGGCGATGATCCAGCGCCGGCTTGCGATGCAAGAAGATGGGCCGGGATTCATCCATCTGAGCGACACTTTGGAGCCGGCATATTTCGAAGGACTGACAGTCGAGAAGCTGCGAACGAAATTCGTTCGCGGCTACGCGAAGATGGAATTTCACAACACGGCGCGCGGCGGGAATGAACCGCTGGATTGCCTGACATATGCGCTCGCCGTCGCGACAGTCACGCGGCCGTCAGTGGCCACGCAGAATGCAAACACGAAACAGGAATCAATCGCGGAACGCGCCGCTCGCCTGCAAAATCTTGTGAACAACGCGCCGGCTTCCCGGCACTAACAAAAGGACATACACGACATGGCGACGAAAGCTGAAATCATTTCTGACGAGCGTATGCGCATTGCGAGCATTCTCGAATCGCCGGAGGGCAAGGCGCGCCCGCAGAGCGCGCTAAAATTCGCGCTCTATTCCGACATGACGCCGGATATGGCGAAGGATTTTCTGAAGGGCTTGCCCGTTGAGTCCGCCTTCGCCGCCGCGATGGAGCGCGAGGGACCGGTCAATATCGGCGCCCCGCTTGGCGGCCCTGTCAGCCGGGATACGAAAGAGGCGCGCAAGGCCGAAATCGCCAAAGTGGCGACGGCTTATAACCTGTCACGCGGTTACATAACGCCCGAGCAGGCCGCGGCGCGCGGGCTCACGGGGAAGCGCTGACCGATGGCGCGCGCTCCTGCCTCCAAGCCTCGCGGCCGGTCGGCGAAAGCCGCGGCTGCACACAAGGCCGCCCTCGCGACCGCGGCCGCAAAGATGGGCGTCGCCGTCCCAACGTCGACCGCGCTTGCCCCGATCGGCGACGCCGTCGCCCCTTTGTCGCCCCGACTCGATTTCACGCAAGGCACTGACGGCCGCGTTCGCCAAACCTGGAACCGCTATCTCGGGCCGGGAACAACCTTCCTTGGATGGAACGCATACGGCGGTTCTCTGTATCCTTTAGTGGGCGGCAAACCTGCCCGCGAGGCCATGAAGGCCGCCGCCGTTATCGGCGATATGGTCACATCCAACCCCACGCTTTCGACAATCGTCGATACGATCGTAACTCACAGCGTCGGAACGGGTCTAACGCTGTCGAGCAAGCCGGACGCTCGCGCTCTCGGCATTTCGGACACGGCCGCGCGCTCCATCGCGGATCAGCTTGAGCGCCGTTTCAATGATTGGGCGAACGATCCCTGTAGCGTCGACAAGTCAGGCCGCTTCACGCTGACGGATTACGCGAACCTGGTCATGCGCAACTATGTCATTACCGGCGAAAGCTTCGTTGCCTACGACTGGCGCGCTCGCCCGCGAGCGTCGACGCGAACTTGCATGCAAGTTTTCAGCAATCAACAAATCGCGCTCGACGTGACGATGCAGATGGACGGCGAGCGTCATGTTTTCCAGGGAATTGTCTTCAATCGCGACGGCCGATTCCTTGGCGTCATGGCGCGAGAAATGCCGATCGGCTCTTTCGTCCAGACCAACCCGCAGGCCCAATTCATTCCGGCTTACACAAGTTGGGGTCGCACGCGAATCGCGCACTTGTTCACGCCTGTAGACCCCAGGCAGGTGCGCGGAATGTCGCCGATAATCGCGGCGCTTACTGCGATGCTAGAGCGGGAGAGCCTGAGCGAATTTCAGGTTGTCGCCGCTTTGCTGCAAACGCAGTTCGGCATTTCTCTTGAAAGTCAGTTGCCGCCAGCGCAGGCGGCCGGGGCGTTTTCCGCCAGCGATGAGCTTTCGACGAATGACGGCTATTTGAAGTTGAAGGAAGGCTGGTATGCCGATCAGAAGATCAGGCTCGAACCTGGCCAAATCGCCATGCTCGCTCCTGGCGACAAGTTGCAGTTCCATCGCAACGAACACCCGAATGACACTTATGCGGACTTCGACAAGTCGCTTGCCAATCGCGCGGCGCGCGCCGCTGGCGTGGAAGCGGCGGACATTCGCGGCGACTATAGCGATGTGAATTTCAGCGCGGCCAGAATGGCTAATGAAGCTCCGTATCGGCTGAACTTGATGCGCCGAAAAGCCATTGTCGAACGCTTCTACCAGACGACTTTTGAAAACCTGGTCGAAGAATGGATCGAAAGCGGCGCAATCGAACTGCCCGAAGGTGCGCCATCGTTTCAGGAGAGCCGTCGCGCCTATACGGCCGCGAGTTGGTTCGGATTTGGGCGGATTCAGCCCGATCCGTGGAAGCAGATGAAGACCGACATTGACGGTCTGCGAAGCGGGATTATGACGCTTTCCGAAGTGCTCGCCGAGCGCGGCGTCGATTTCGAACGGCATGTTGAAGCCATCGCCCACGAGGTGCGCGTCATGGGGGAAATGGGCTTTCAGCATCCCTATAGCATCGCGGTCGAAGAGGCTGAAGGACGAGAGGCAGAGCAGGAGCCGGACGAAGACGACAAGCCGGCCGCGCCGTCGCGCGAGCCCGAGCCGCCTATCAATCCACAGCCTGCACAACCGCCGCAGCCGACGAAGAAGCGCAAAATAAAGGAAATCCGCGTCTCCCGACCAAGTGAAAGCTACGGGGCCTACGGTTTCAAGGAAATCGAAAAACTCGCTCCCGGCGAGGTTGAGGTCGTCTTTGAGGACGGTGTGACGGCGTATCTCGACGCCGACGAAGTTTTGGGAATTTTACCATGAGCAGCACATTCAATCGCCCGCCGTTATCGCAAGACTGCAACGGACAACCATCGCAAGGCGCTCCCGTTTCCATCTCGGATGACGAAGCGTGCCTGTATCTTCCTGCCTTGCGCGCTGCGTTCTTTCAACTGCTCGCCGGCAACCAGACTTCGCGCGTGAAATTCAATGACCAGGAGCTTGCCTTTTCAAAAGGCGACACGAAGACGTTGCAGATGGAAATCAGGCGCTTGGAAATTTTGTGCGGACAACACGGAAACGCGAGAGCAATCCGCGCTGGCGGCTATCGGCCGTTCACATATCCCGGACGTCGCTTCGGCGGCTGGCCTTTCTGAAGGATAACGTAATATGTCTACCGAACTCATCGCGGGGCGATACACTTCTGACCAGCTTCTCGCCGGCGCCCGCGCGCTCAAATCAGAAGACGTAATCAGCGGCGCCGTCACCCCCAAGGCCGCCTTCTGTGCGGCGGCCGGGATAGACGAAAGGACATTCGTCCCGCCCAACTTCGTGCGTATGCTGTTGGAAAATGCGTCGAAGACGGAACGCGACAAAAGGGAATATCGCGCGGCCGTCATGGCGCTCCCGGAAGCGGCTGAGCGCCCCAAGGCCGCGGCGCGCGTCCTTGAAATGCACGCTAAAAACCCCATGCCGCTGCATCGGGTGCAGGCGTTGCTCGCTTCGCTTCCGAGCGAGGTCGCGGAGCGGCGTGCGGTCGAAGATCAGGCCGCCCAGGCGCGAAAGGCCCTATCCGAGTCGACCGGCCCTGGCCCGACGCTCAAACGCCGCGTCGAAATTCGCATGTCGGCTATTTCCGTGCGCGCCGATTGTGGCGACCAGGGCGCGCGGTCGGAACTTCGCAAGCTGCAATACGCGATGAACATCGTCGCGCAATCGCCGAGCACGCCGCTCTCAAGGGCGCTCGCGCTGGCGGACGTCGACGTCAATTCGATCAAATAGGAGCGCGACGCCATGAGCACGTATTTCACGCCCGTCGTCGTCACCGACCGCTTCGGCCAGCAATTCGTCCTGACGGAGCCCAGCTTTCTCGTCGCTAGTCCTGTCGGAGGAGCGAAAGCGGAAATCGCAAATGGGCCGGGAGAGACGATGGCGGACGTTCTCATCGTCCTGTTCAGAAACATTGGCGCAGCGGACGCGACGGTCAATTCCGATACCGTGCGCCCTGGCGAAGAGAGGCATTTTTCATGCGGCGATAATGGCGCGCTCGCCGCTATCCGCTATGACGCGACCGGGACGGAACTTCTAATCGCTACGGCGCTGTGACAACCAAAGGAGATAAAGACCATGACTGACGTTGTTTCCACGATCAAACTGTCAAAGCCCATCGCCACGCACAAGGGCACGCTCGATTATCTTGAACTGAAAGAGCCGACTGCGCGCCTATACATTGAGAACGGCTCGCCGTTTGAGATTACGACGAAGGACGATCAGGTTTCCTTTTCTTATAACGACAAGGTGCTTGCAAAATTCGCCGCGGCCATGACCGGGCACGACGAAATCATTCTCGGCTCTCTCGCCGCGCGCGATTGGCTGAAACTGCGCACGGAAATCACCAACGTCGTTCTTGGCGTTCTCGGTTCCGATGGCCCTTTCGCCTCGCAGGGCGGCTGATAGCCGTCATGCTCGCGGACTTTCGCGTTGATCCCTTCACGATCGAACGAATGACCTTCGGGAAGATGATTCGCTACATCGAATTGGTCGCGAAGCTGAATAAAGAGCGCAGCGCGTCGTGACGCTGCGCTCGTCGCTGGATAGGAATATGGGACGGCATGGGCAACGTTATCTACGTCGATAGAGTGTTTGACGAAGCGACGCCGCTCATGTCGCGCGCCGATGCGAAGGCGCTTGGCTTGAAGCGATATTTCACAGGGAAGCCTTGCAAACATGGTCACGTTGCTGAGCGAACCGTTTGCAAAAGCACGTGTATAGAGTGCAAATCAGATGATTATTTTCGTCGATATGCTGCGAATCCCGAACGGATGCGAGAGAACGGCAGGCGTATTGCCATGAGATATAAGGCAAAGCATCCTGAAAAGGTATTAATCTCTCAAGCAGTTTGGCGAGCGGCTAACCGGGATAGCGAAAGGGAACGCAGTAGACGTTGGCGCGAAGATAATCCGACGAAGATGCGCGAGGCTAGCGCAAAATGGGCGCGCATGAATCCAGATAAAACGACATCGTATGCCTCTGCGCGGCGCGCTCGCAAGAGTAGCGTCATCGTGACGCCAGATGCCGACTCGATTGTTCGGCGCATGTCGTCGGAAGACACGTTTTGTTTCTATTGCAACACGCTCCTATTGGCGCGTGAGGTTCACGTCGACCATGTGATACCGCTTGCGCAGGGCGGCCCTCATGCGTCCATCAACTTTGTCGCGGCATGTGCAGAGTGTAACACTCGAAAGCATACCAAGCGGCCTTCAGAATGGTCGCGCCTTCCAAGGCGCAAAGCCGCTCGCGCAATCGCTCGCGAAAATGAAATCGCCGAGTGGATTGCGAACTACGTCTTAGGAGATGAATAATCATGGCAAATCCTACCGTCACGGCGATTGTCACGGCCGAAGACAGAGGCGCGAGCGCGACGCTCAAAGCTATTGCCGCGCTGGCCGCTCAAGTCGCGAAAGAATTGGACAAGGGCAATAAGTCGAACCTCGCGCGTCAGTTCTCCGCCGCTGACATTGCCGCACGCGCGCATGTCTCGACATTGGGGCGTATGAAGGTAGCGCTCGCGGAAATCGGCGCATCTATCAAAGCCGCAGGAGCCGCATACGCGGCGTGGAAGTTGCCTGAATTGACTAAAGAGGCTCTTGCGGCCGGCGCGCAGCTTCAGCACGCCGAGATTGGATTGAAGGTTGCAGGCATTCCCGAAGAGGAACTTGTCAAGCTGCGTTCGTCGATCAGCGACGCGCAAATCAGGCTACCTGGCATTACAACTGAAGCGTCGCTCGAACTCGCCAAAGAGTTACGTTCGATCTTGCTGCACGTTTCGGAAGTGCCAGAAATGTTGCCTGTCGCCATGCGGGCGAAGGCGTCAATCGACTCGGCCGATCCGACTGGCGCAAGCTCAGGAGGACTCGGCTTTTTGTTCAAAGGGGCGGAGCTACTTGGTTACGCTCAGAACACGGAGAAGTTCGAACGCTACATCAATGCAGGCGTCAAGGCCATGCAAGTAATGGGGCGTCTAATAAATCCCGAGCAAATATTCGAAATCGCGAAGTTCGAAAAAGCGTCGGGTGTGAAGCTGTCGGAACGATTTCAGTTCACGACAGCGCTTTCTTTGGCTCAGGAGCTAGGCGGGTCCACGGTAGGCCAATCGCTCGATCAATTTCAAAAGACGGTTCAGGGAGCGGTTCAGAACCATCAAGCCCTGAAGGAAGCGCTCGCCCTCGGTCTGGTGAATGCGGGTGACGTTCTTTACACAAAGACGAATGAGGCGAAAGGTCTGAAGCCGGGAAAGACATGGTCCAATGTCGACAAGGCCATGACCGATCCCGACAAATACATTTGGGAAAATGTCGTCCCGGCTTTGCGCGCCAAGGGCTTCGATACCGAGGACAAAATGATCCCGGAATTGCGCAAGTTGTTTCCGGCCGGACGCGCAGCCGACTTTGCTATCAAAACAATTACACAGCAAGCAAGCTTCGAAAATCACGCGAAACTTTACGACGTCGCCCAGGGATTGGGAGCCGCAGACACATATCTGAAGGACGCATCGGCCGCGTTGAAGACGCTCGGCAATGTCGCTCACGACTTTGCGAGTGTCGTGACAGAGCCGATGATGGAAGGCGCCGCGAAAGGATTGTCTGACTTCGCGCTCAGTCTGGCGAAGCTGAAGAACTCCTATGTCGATTGGGCGAAGGCCCATCCCAAGGAGGCCCCCATTGCCGCCGCCGCGGTTCCGGCCGCTGGCCTTACGGCGACCGCGCTGGCCGCTTGGGGCGGCTTCGCCGGTCTGAAGAAGCTTTTGGGCGGGGCTGCGCTGGACGGTTCCGCCGTCGCGCTCACCGGCTCGGCGGCTGCTTTGACTGAGGCGGCCGCGCTCCTGGGCGGGAAGGGGCTCGTAGGCGGGCGCGTGATCCAGGGCGCGGGAGCGGCGTCGGGGGCGATGGCTTCAGCCGCCGCAGGAGCAGGGGCAACGGCCGGCGCGGGCGTCGGCGCTGCGATCAAGGGCGCAATCAAGGGCGGCCTTGCAGCCGCCGCCATGGGCGTTCTGTGGGAGCAGCGCTACAATGTAGAAGAGAAGCTTACCGGCCGCGACGCAAAGCTAAGTCGTGATCTTGTGGAGGCCGTGAACGCGAGGCTTCATCCGACCCATAGCGGGCCGTCATTTAAAGATGTGTTCGAACGGCTGCGCGTCAAAATTCCAGAAGCGCCGCCGCTTCCTGTCTTCGTGCGCTCGCCTGCGACTGCCTTCGCTGAAGATCATGGGCGCACAAGGCCGTTCGTCGAATCCTCCCTTCTGCAAGGCATGAAATATTTCGGGCACGACGCCGGCCCTCAGAAGGTCGACGTGAGCACAACGGTTTCCGGCGAGGTTCATGGCGAGGCGCAAATCATGAATAAGATTGTGGTCGAGCCGTCCCCCTTGCTCACGGCGATCGTGCATGAAGCGCAGCAGGCTAAAGTGACGCTGCAAGGCGCGATTAATGACCTCGGGCGCTCAATGCCGTCAAGCAGCGGCGTCGCGCCTAGACGCGCCGCGTCGCCGCTCGGACTCGGCTCGGGAGGCTTCGGCTTTGGCGTCGCCGGCACGAAATAAGGAACCATAGGCATGAGCTTTATCAACCCAACGAACTGGCGCGGCGCAATGCAGTCTACATCGGCCGCCATAGATGCGGCGATGGGCGAAATGCTGCGCATCATTCCTGTAGATCGAAAGCCGAATCACCAGGGGACGGCGCAAGAGGAACAGGCGATCGTTGTCCGCGGCGTCTTCACGACGCATGCGACACTTGGTTTGTCGGATCACAGCTTCGGCCACCAAAGGTCAACAGACGTCATAGTTGAAACGAGAAAGCCCATCTTCTCATTCGCTCGCGCGCAACTGCCTTGGGGCTTACAACGCGGCGACCGCATTCAGCGCTGTTGCAACCCGGAAGAAATCTATGAGGCGACTCGTATCGAGAGCGACGTTACCTCGCAACGTATAACGGTTCATGTTGTGCAGCTAGGACGCATGGAACAATGATATATCTCGTTATCATTTTCCCAGGCGTCGGCGCCGCATTGCTATTGACGCGCTTTGGCGTTTCGCCGATCGTCGCAGCAATGCTCGCCCTCCCGCTCGCCGTCTGCATATGGTTTGCCGGATGTTTCATCTGTGGCGGAATAATGGGCGTCATCGCCGCGTTTCGCTACAGCTTCAGAAAGGATCGTATCTAACATGGCCACGATGACTCGCGCCCGTCCAACGCCCGCTCGCGCGCAACATTTCTCAAGAGCGAAAGGGGCGGCAAGAGATTTGAGCGATCTTGCGCTTACAGCGCTTGGGCCGGCCGTTGCGCAACTGCGCGAGGCGCGCGATGGAGTGCAGGCTACGACCATTCTTGCGGAGCTTGTGCCGGCGCACATGCACGCGCCTTTGGCGCGCTACGTCGTGCAACATTCGAACAATTTTGAATGGGAGATTGTTGCGGCGGTTATCTCGTTTGTGGGCTTTGAAGCGCTCGCTCGCGTGACGAACGAGAACGCAGCGGAGGCGGCTTTCACGCGTTTTGTTCTACCGCAGATGAACGCCACGATTGCGTAAAACGGTTTCGCCGCCGTGTGGTTCCGAAGGCGAGAGCATGGGCGGGATAGACCTCGGATGTAAAGGCTGTCTCGCCTGCTTCGCAGCGGGCTTCGCCCCCATTTCAATTTTGTCCGGACATGCAGGCGCACCCCCGCGCATGTCATGACAAAATCGTTTAGAAACAGCACTTTACATGCGATCAGCCTTGTGCTTTCATTCTCGCGTCGCGGCGCAAGGGCGTCGTGTTCGAATGGGAGTTACGAGTATGAGTTATGCGTTCTCGACTTATCGTCGTCACAGAAGCAAGCTACGACAAATGTCGTGGCAGGAAAAAGGAACTGCGACGGATCGGCTGATTTTGTGTATTGATCCCGACAGTGTGGAATTTTTGAAGCTAAAAGCGGAGGCCGCCGGCATATCTCTTAGCGGTCTATGCGCACGAATTCTCAAAGCATACATTGGCGCCGTGCGTAATCGAGAAGCAAACTGATGGGGATTATTTTTTAACGTCGCTACGTTGCAGGAGTGAATGCCATGACGTTCCATGATTTTGACACTCAGATTGACGACGCAAACGACGCGGCGACGTTCTTCCTAGAGGAGCAAGTCTCAAAACTCTTCAGCCTATCGAACACTTTCGGCGATGGTTTCGAGACTGCGATACAG
>Ga0123398_1089717_pt1 | contig 18305 bp, 15 predicted proteins | sample T5LHNO3metaT_FD_89926 | JGI IMG/M metagenome (GOLD analysis project Ga0123398, IMG submission 89926) | Methane-oxidizing artificial microbial communities from Washington, USA to study methane cycling - T5-LHNO3 metaT (Metagenome... | ecosystem: Engineered > Modeled > Simulated communities...
CGACACTTCCACCATCCTTGGCAGTCGTATGTTGCGTGGTTGTTATGGCTTTGTTGGCAGGTTGTAGCAATGATGATTTTTCAGATTTAACTCGCTATCTCTCAGAAGTTAAGGCCAGGCCTAAAGAACCTATTAAACCTTTGCCTGAAATCAAGGTGATTGAGCCTTTTATGTTTAAACCGGACGGTTTGCGTGATCCCTTTAAGCCGCTGGAGCAACCGGAACAGGCTCAGGGTATAGATGTTTCAGCGGGTAGCGGTATAAAGCCGGATACCTCCCGGCGTAAAGAAGAGCTGGAAGCATTTCCCTTGGATGGCCTAAGAATGGTGGGTACTATAGATATGAAGTCGAGTTTGTGGGGATTGGTAAAAGCGAGCGACGGCACAATTTATCGGGTCAAGGTTGGGAACTATGTGGGGAAAAATTATGGAAAAGTTATACGGATAGTCAGCGATAAAATTGAATTGATGGAAATAGTCCCTGATAAGCCGGGAACATGGCGTGAACAACCCGCTTCAATAGTATTGACAGAGTGATTTTGAGGATAAAAAATGAATTATAAACAAGGCGGCATTATGGTGAATACCCACAGGGCACAAGATAAAACGTGGCGACCATTATGTGCGCACATTGGGATAGCTTTATTCTTATTTATCTTCCAAATTGCATCTGTTAAAGCCGGCGAGCTGGCGTTATCAGGCATAGACTTCGCGACACAGTCGGGCGACAAGCTGCAAATTGAAATGGAAATGACGGGTCCTGCCATTACCCCCCAGATATTTAAAACTGACAATCCTGCACGTATCGCCCTGGACTTTCCCGGTGTAAAAAGCGTGCTGGCAAAAAAAATGTATCCGATAAATCAGGGGCCAGCGAGCAGCGTTTATGTGGTCGAGGCAGCCGGCAGGGTTCGGGTTGTTGTTAACCTGATTGAGGCAACACCGTTTGAAACCAAGGTAGTCGGCAATAAAGTGCAGCTGACCTTGATTCGTGCAAAGGCTGTGATGCCTGCAAAGCCTGTTGTTGCAAAGGCTGTGATGCCTGCAACACCTGTTCCAACAAAGACGGCTAATTCGGTGGTTGCAGCGTTAATACCCGCGCAAGATATTAGCGGCTTTGATTTTAAGCGTGGCGATAAAGGCGAAGGACGCATACTGGTTTCACTGGCTAATCCCAATACCATTGTTAATTCCAAGGAACAAGGCGGGAAAGTTATCATCAGCTTTTTAAACACCCGATTGCCTGAAAGCCTGGCTAAACGGCTGGATGTTTCCGAGTTTGCGACGCCGGTCAAGTTTATTGATACGGTCTCGTCTGATCAGCAAACCACAATTACCGTGGCCATGCAAAATGAACTTTACGATTATTCCGTGTTTCAAGCGGACGGGTTGTTGACTGTTGAGTTTCGTCCTTTAAGCAATGAAGAGAAAGATGCGCTGGACAGATCGCGTACCAAATATACTGGCGACAGGTTGTCTTTAAATTTTCAGGAGATTGAAATACGTAGCGTTATTGCCATTCTGGCCGAGTTTACCGGACAGAATGTGGTTGCCGGTGATGATGTGACGGGCACGATTACTTTAAAACTGGATGATGTGCCTTGGGATGAAGCCTTAGACTTTATCATGATGACCAAGGATTTGGGCAAGTACGAGACCGGTAATGTCACGTTGATTTCACCCTTGGACAAAATCAAGGACTATAAGAAGAAACAACAGGAAACGGAGAAAGTCGTTGAACAATTAGATCCGCTGGTGACCGAGTATATTAAAATCAATTACGCCAAGGCCGAGAACTTTAGGAATCTGTTGAATGGGCAAGATACCGGCGCTTTCGGTAGTTGCGGAGTAACCGGTACAACTGGAACCGCTTCATCCGGTGGCTCATCTGCCAGTGCCGCTTCCGCCGGCGGTTCTTCGGGTGCGGGGCCGGCAAGCCAAAGTCAGGGGGCTGGGACCAGCGGTACAGAGGGCGGTAATGACAAGTTTGGCTTGCTTTCTCCTCGTGGTTCGGCCGTTGTCGATGCCAGAACCAATACCTTGATTGTTCGCGAGACGACAAAACGTTTGGACGAGGTAAAGAAACTGATACGTAAACTTGATGTCCCTGTGCGGCAGGTAATGATCGAGGCGCGCGTTGTTATTGCCGATGATAGTTTTACTGAAAATTTAGGTGTCAAGTTTGGTGCAGGAAAACAGGCTAATGTAGGCGGTGGTAAATCGTTTGCGGTAGGTGGTTCTGGAACCCAAGGTAACACTAATGCTCAGGTTAATTCGACTGGTCAAATAGGTACGCTAAATAGTCAGCTGGTTGATTTGGGGGTGGAAGCCTTAACGGCTACCCCGCCAGGCGCTTTGGGCATGACACTTGTTAGAGGTGCCGACTATGTGTTGAATCTTGAGCTTCAGGCATTACAAATTGAAGGGAAAGGCGAAATAGTATCCAACCCAAGAGTAATGACCATGGATCGCTGTACGGCAGTTATGATGCAAGGGGTGCAGATTCCGGTTACGACGGCTTCTACGGCAAACCAGCCGGCAACAACTACTTATATTGATGCGGTTCTTAAATTAAATGCAACGCCGCAGATTACCCCCAGCGGATCGGTTATCATGAATCTATTGATTACAAAGGATAACGCGAACAGTACCAGTAATCCGGTATCGGGTAATCCCGGGATCGATAAAAGAGAGATTAAAACCTCGGTGCTTGTTGAAGATGGCGAGACGGTTGTTTTAGGCGGAGTTTATGAGGGCGCTGAATCGTATGGCAAGAATAAAATCCCATTTTTCGCCGATTTACCGGGTATCGGGTTTTTATTCACAAATTCAACAACCAACAAAACGAAGAAAGAATTGTTGATTTTTGTCACCCCAAAAATAATGAAAGATAATGTAGCCAGCGATTGATTGCTTCTACTTGAGGCAAAAAGGGGGCATAATGCCCCCTTTTTTAATGGTTTAACCCGCAAATAAGGCAGGTCATGACGCGATCAGAGAATATATATTTAGTTGGCCTCATGGGTGCAGGAAAAACTACGATAGGACGGCAGTTAGCCAGGGCGCTTAAGTTGCCTTTTTATGACAGTGACAAAGCGATTGAGGAAAGAACCGGCGTAGATATTCCGACCATATTCGAGTTCGAGGGGGAAGAAGGGTTCAGGGATAGGGAGCAGAAAATGATTCAGCAATTGACGCAAATGGAGGGTATCGTACTGGCCACCGGTGGTGGTGCGATTTTGCGCGAGGAGAACCGCAGGCTGTTGAAAGAAAATGGCTTTATAGTTTATCTGCAATGTTCGGTAGAAAGGATTCTGGAGCGGACGCGCAGAGATACGCAACGCCCCTTGCTGAAAACAGATAACCCCAGAGATCGGATAGAAAGTTTATTCGCGCAACGTGAGCCGCTGTATTTGTCTTGCGCCGACTTTAAAATTGACACGGGCGTCATGCAAAGCAAAGAAGTCGTTAGCCACATTTTAGAAGAATACAACTCAGTTAATCGTTAATAAACAAAATCTCGGCACGCCGCTACGCTGCTCCTGCAGTGCTCCACCTCTTGCGTCCATGCGGTCGCATGCAGGTCGGGTTAGCGTAGCGTAACCCGACACATCGAAGCGGCAAATGTCAGGTTACACTATCTAACCCGATCTACAAGCATTAATAAATATGAAAAAATTACTGGTTGAATTAGGTGACCGTAGTTACCCGATCTATATAGGCTCTGATTTACTGAGTCAGTCTGAACTGTTCATAAAGCATATAAAGTCCAAGCAGGTTGTTGTTGTTACCAATGAAACCATTGCCCCCCTCTATTTGAATGCAGTTTTAAAGAATTTGCAGGGCTATACTGTCGAAACAGTGATACTGCCCGATGGCGAACAATTCAAGACTTTAGATTTTGTAACTCAAATTTTTGATAAACTGCTGGTCAGCAAGTTTAGCCGTAATGCCACCTTGATTGCTTTAGGCGGCGGTGTTATTGGCGACATGGGCGGTTTTGCGGCGGCCTGTTATCAGCGAGGCATTCCGTTCCTGCAAATACCCACCACATTGCTGGCGCAGGTTGATTCTTCGGTGGGAGGCAAAACCGGCGTTAATCATCCGCTGGGCAAAAACATGATCGGCGCTTTTTATCAGCCGCAATGCGTTATCGCCGATGCCGATGTTTTGGATACGCTGGACGACCGTCAATTAGCCGCAGGTCTGGCCGAAGTGATTAAGTACGGCCTGATCAGGGACGCTGAATTCTTTGAATGGCTGGAAGACAACATTGATGCGTTACTGGCCAGAGATAAGCAGGCATTGGCTTATGCCATTGAACAGTCGTGCATTAATAAAGCAGAAATTGTCGGCGAAGATGAAACCGAAACCGGCGTCAGGGCGACGTTAAATTTAGGCCACACTTTTGGGCATGCGATAGAAACCGGCGCCGGTTACGGTAAATATCTCCATGGCGAGGCGGTAGCCATCGGCACCTGTCAGGCCGCCGATCTTTCCAGAAGAAAAGGCTGGCTGAACGATGACGATGTCGCAAGAATTATTGCACTATTTAAAAAAGCCAAGCTGCCCGTCGTTCCGCCGGAACAAATTGATTCAGACCGGTTTTTGGAGTTAATGGCGGTAGACAAAAAGAATGTAGACGGTCAAATAAGACTGATTCTGTTACAAAAAATCGGCATGGCAACATTGCCCGTAGACGTAGACCAAGACCTATTGGAGATGACACTTAAAACCTATGGTAGAAGATGATACTTTTACTTATCATGTGAAACAGCAGCCGACCGATCAGGTAAATAAGGCCGCTCAATCCTTGATAACGAAGGAACGAACACAGAAGCTTGATTTATTAATTCACTTGCTTTCAAACCTGACACAAGCCCTTGTTGTCTGCGGTCCGGAAGGCATCGGTAAAACGACGTTGCTTAAGATTTTGCAGGAGCGCAAGACTGAATCATGGCGGTATTGTCTTATACAGGGTAATGCCGACGTAAGTTTTGAGGCGATTCAGGGGCAGCTGTTTAAGGCTCAGTCAAGCAAATCTGTTCAATATGCAGGTCAATATAAACAAGTCGTATTGGTTATTGATAATGCGGGCGAATTAGTTCCCGGCCTGATCGCGGCAATCATTCAATATGCAGCGGCAAATCCCGTTTTAAGAGTGATTTTCGCTTTAACGCATGATGAATTGCAGGTGAAACGAGGTTCGGATCGAGCGATTGATGATTGCCATATCGTTGAAATCCCTCCCTTATCAGAAAAACAGTGCGGTGATTTTTTACAGCATTTGTCAACAAAACCTTATGCAAACTTGTCGTTTAAAGCAATCGGCGACAACATGATAGCGCATATCTACCGGGAGACGCATGGCGTTCCGGGCAGGATTATCGCCGAGATATCCGGTTTATCCTCCGGCGCCAAGCCAGGCGGAAAATTGAAATGGATACTTGTCCTTGCCGTTGCGGCGGCAATTGTTATAGCGTTAGGCGTTCAGTGGCTAATATCATCAAAAAATAATGATAAAAAAGCAACAGCGCCTGTTGCTGTCGAACAGAAAGCGGACAATATCGAAGTTGCTTCTCCACGGCCGGAGTCTCAGATAATGCTCGCGCTGCCGCCCGTTCAGCCGGTTATCCCGCAGCAATCAGTGCTGGCACATGAAGCGAAAGACGCGTTAAAGTCGTCAGTCGAAGGCAATGCAAGCAAGGACTATCAACAGGCTGTTACTCCCACGGTAAAACCTGAGGCAGCAAACACGGCTGTTGATAAGCCGCTAACAAGTGAAACCAGCCCCGTAGCGCCTAAACCGTCTACTTTGAGTGCTCTGCCTCCTGATTCGACCTCCCGGGATGGAGGAAATGCCGGAGCAGTCGCGGCCATGCCGTCGTCAGCGCATCCTGTACCGCTTGGGGCCGAGCAAGAAAAACCAAAGCAAGCGGAGTTAAGTAAAACGCTTAATAATGCCGAATCGCCTGTCGCTCAGAATTCGGAAATTAAAGCCCAATCAGAACCGGTGAAGGCCGTTGAAGTGGACCAGAAGCCCGATAAGAAGCAATCTGATGTCGCGCCGCAGAAAATAGCTGAGCGACTTTGGGCATCGCGAGAAAAATTAAAACAAGCGGAATTGAAGGGAGCGGTTAATAGTGCGGAGCCGTTTACGCCCAATAGGCTGGAAACAACCCAGATACCGCCAAAGCCGGTAGATGTTGCGGCAATCTCTGAGCAGCGAGTCATGGAAACTCCGGCTCCTCAGCAAGTGGAACCTGGTCGCATCAATTCCCTGCCGATTGCGACACTTCCGCCGTCCCCGGCAGTCGGTCGCACGGGTTCCCTACCCGTTGCGACACTTCCGCCATCCTTGGCAGTCGAAGCGCCATCGGCATCGTCAGCAAATAATTTCACGTTGCAGCTTATGGTGTTATCAAAGCAATCGTCTGCGGACGACATGTTCAAAAAATACCCGGCGTTGGCGCCGGATATTAGAGTGATTAGAACGATAGCCAAAGGCAAAGAAAAATTTATTTTAGAGTACGGTTCATATTCCGATACCGAATCAGCCAATAAAGCCAAGCAGTCCTTGCCCTTTGAGTTCCACAGAGCGTTGGTAAGAAAAATAGCTCAATAGAACCTAAGTAGCAGCAACCGATTGATCGCTCATGCGATAAAACATCCTAATTTTAAACCCGACGAATTAAATCCATGACCGCATTAAAAAACGATACCTTTATTAGAGCACTGTTAAAACAACCTGTGGACTACACACCGATTTGGATGATGCGCCAAGCGGGGCGTTATCTGCCGGAATACCGGAAAGTCAGGGAGCAGGCCGGCAGTTTTTTAGACCTGTGTACCAATCCTGAGCTGGCCTGTGAAGTCACCTTACAGCCGCTACGGCGCTTTGATTTTGATGCGGCCATTCTATTTTCGGATATATTGACCATCCCCGATGCCATGGGTTTGGGGCTTTATTTTACCGAAGGCGAGGGGCCTAAATTTAGCAACCCGGTCAGGACGGCGGCGGACGTGAATAAATTGCCGATTCCCGACCCGGAAACGGATTTGCGTTACGTGGTTGATGCGGTTCGGCTGATAAGAAAAAACCTGCAAGGCAGCGTGCCGTTAATCGGATTTTCCGGCAGTCCCTGGACGTTGGCGACCTATATGGTTGAGGGCGGCAGCAGCAAGAGCTTTCAGAAAGTTAAAAGCATGATGTACGAGCAGCCCAAGTTGATGCATGTCATGCTGGATAAACTGGCGCAATCGGTCGCGGCCTACTTGAATGCCCAAATCGAAGCGGGCGCTCAGGCGGTTATGCTGTTCGATACTTGGGGCGGCATGTTAACGACCGAAGATTATGTCGAGTTTTCCTTATACTACGCCAAGCAAGTCAGAGCATTGCTTAAAACAACTGTAGACGGGCAGCAGATTCCAACCATCCTGTTCACCAAAGGCGGCGGGCTTTGGCTGGAAGCCATGGCCGATTCCGGCTATGATGCGTTGGGGCTGGATTGGCAGACCGATATGCAACAGGCTCGCGCCAGAGTCGGTCATCAGGTCGCACTGCAGGGCAATATGGACCCGGTTGCGCTGTATGCCAGTCCTGAAGTCATCACCGACAAAGTAAAAACCATTTTACATAAATACGGCTTGGGGTCAGGGCATGTGTTCAACCTGGGGCACGGCATTTTGCCGGATATGAATCCCGATCATGTTAAAGCGATGGTTGATGCCGTGCATGAGCACAGCCGGGCTTATCATCAGGTATAAGCAGTTAATCTAATCAATAAAGAGGTTACGACGATGAGAATATCGAAAACTTTTTTGGCAATCAGTTTGCTGGTTGCCAATGTGGGCGTCAGTGCCGAGAGCAAGCCTATTGATATCGTGGTTCATAGGAGTCCGACTTGTACCTGTTGCGGCAAGTGGCTGGAGCATTTGAAAGAAAATAATTTCAATGTAGAAGATATCGTCACCAATGACGTACAGTCCATAAAGGATAAATACGGCGTTACCCGGGAAATGGCTTCCTGCCATACCGCCATCGTCGACGGTTATGTTGTTGAAGGTCATGTGCCCGCAAATGACATAAAAACATTGTTGAAAACCAAGCCTAAAGTTGTCGGAATCGCCGTCCCCGGCATGGTTAACGGTAGTCCCGGCATGGAAATGGGCGATACAAAAGACGCTTATAAAGTGATGAGTTTCGACCGCGAAAATCATGCCAAGGTATTCAATAGCTACGAAGGCACGCAATGACTCATGCCGGGCTGTCCATGCCCGCCCCCCTTCCGGCGCTTCGCGTGCAAATCCGCTCCAGGCGGATTTGTCTGGCCGGTGACGTAGGAGGTACAAAAACCATCCTGGCACTGTTCGAGATCGAAGGCGATGATGTAAAGTGCCTAAAAAAAGAGCAATTTTTCAGTACCAACTATCAAACGTTTACCGAGTTATTAGCAGCATTTTTAACTGACGCAGATTGCACGCAGATAGCCGCTGTTTGCATCGGAGTGGCCGGCGTCATTGCCGACGGCCGTTGCGAAACAACCAATTTACCGTGGGTGCTCAGCAGTAAAGAAATTGGTGAGCGGGTCAATACTCAAAATGTCTGGTTGTTGAATGACCTGGAAGCCACCGCATGGGGCTTGTTGGACTTGCCGGAGCATAATTTCGTCGAGCTGAATTCCGATGCACAACGGCAGCAAGGCAACATTGCCGTAATTGCCGCCGGAACCGGCTTGGGCGAAGCAATAATCGCATGGGATGGTGCTAAATATCACATTATTGCCAGTGAAGGCGGGCACGCCGATTTTTCGCCGACTAATGAGCGGGAAATAGCATTGCTCAGGCACTTGCTGGAAAAATACCCTGAGCACATCAGCTGTGAACGCCTCATCTCCGGTGAAGGTTTGGTTAATATTTATCAATTTCTCAAACATATCAACTGCGCACAAACCAACCCGGAAACCGAGCAGCAAATGACCGAGCGAGATCCGGCCGCAGTCATAGGCGAAGCAGGCGTCGCTGGAAGCGATGCGTTGTGTGCTGAAGCGTTAAACCTGTTTTGCAGGTTATATGGCGCGGAATCGGGAAACCTGGCGCTAAAGTGCCTGCCTTATGGCGGTGTTTATCTGGCCGGAGGCATAGGTGCAAAAATCTTGCCCGTGCTGCAACAAGGCGAGTTTATGCAGGGCTTTTTGGCAAAGGGACGTTGTCGGGCCGTCTTGCAGAAAATATCGGTTAAAGTATGCACCAACCCGGAGGTCGCTTTGCTGGGCGCGTTAAGTTACGCCAAAAAAACGGCTAAGTTAGAACTATGAAAATTGACGGTCCTAAAGAAATAAAAGATCAGGATAACTGTCGGTCGATAGCCCCATTTTAAATGGTCTTACAGGGGTACTCTAAGGTACGATAGACACTAATGCCGATGTAGCTCAGTTGGTAGAGCAACTGATTCGTAATCAGTAGGTCGCGGGTTCGACTCCCGCCATTGGCTCCATATAAATCAATGTGTTATTGAATTTTATGGTGCCTTTTTAATATTTATGGGGCAGTGATGGGACAGTTAATAATAAAAGACCACAGTAAACCAGCAAAAAACATCCACCACCAATGCCTCAAGTAAAACCACCAAAATCATAACAAAACTGCTAAGCAATCAAAGTGGTAAAAGCAGTGGTATAGATCATTAAATCATGGATTGACTATAAATAGTTTTTATGAAGAAACTTTCAAGAAAGCAACGGAAAATTGATGTAAAGATTGGCTTAATGCATCGCCAGGGAAGGTCTAAAACAAAAAATGGACATAACAATAATAACGGCTCTGGATTTAGTGGTTCTGATGTAAATAACTGGATTAACCATTATAAATATAATGGTTTAAATATTTCTCTTAATAACAACAGAGTTACCATTATTCTACCTGAAAGGTTAAATTTTTTTCATGATTACGAGTCAACTGTTTTACATCTAAATGCGATTAGAAAGCTGACAAAAAACAAAGCGCCGTCACACAAAGCTTATAAATTAGGTAGCGTTAATTTTGATGATTTAAAGTCTATTTCTACTTCGGCGGCCTTGGTTTTGACGGCGGAGCTGTCAAAATGGGATGATGCAGTTAGAAATAGGTTAAAACCCAAAGTAGAAAATTGGGATCCCAACATACTTTTTAACTTTTATGAGCTTGGTTTCTTTGACTTATTTAAAAACAAGCCTAGCAATATTGAACAGCTTAAGAGTGCGACTACACCAAATAAAAGAATAGTTAAATACATTAAAGGTAAGTGCGGTGATGATCAAAAAACAAGGGTTTTAAAAGAAAATATCACCAATATTATTGGTGATAACATCAATAAATGGATGTTCCTGCATAGCGGTTTATCAGAAGCCATAGTGAATGTATCGCACCATGCTTACCCTGAAAGGCTTGGATTATCAGAAGTTGATAAAAATTGGTACATAACTGGATCATATAATACCTTTACTAGAGAATTGAAAGTAGTATTTTATGATCAAGGTATTGGAATACCAAAATCATTACCTGCATCTGATGTATGGGAAAAGGTTTTAAGTTTTTTATCTAGCTTATCAATAGCCGAAAGAAAAAGAGATGAAGTTCTTCTAAAAGCCGCTGTTGAGCTTGATAGAACGAGTACAGGAGAATCAGATAGAGGAAAGGGGTTGCAAGATTTATTGGAATTCATCCGTCAACGCGGTGATGGATATTTGTCCATCCTAAGCTTAAAAGGCTTGTTTAAGCTGGAAGTCAAGAACGGGATTGAATCTATAAAATCAGAACACTTTAATTATCCGGTATGTGGCACACTAATTATTTGGTGTGTCACTGTATGATTCGATGAATTAAATAGGGCATGATATGAAAACACTTAATATTGGCAAGCAATTCTCTACCGACCCTATAGGGCGATTTAGGACGGATGGGGACAGGAGTGGAGAAACATTCCGAGAAGACTATTTAAAACCGGCAATCGAAAGCCTTGAATCGGGTGAAAAACTTGAAGTCATCATTGATGATGGGATCGAAAGCTACGGATCATCCTTCTTATCAGAAGGCTTTGCTGGCATGGTAAAGTACGGATACATTACCGGCGACGAACTTCTCTCAAAAATTGAAATTAAGTACAGCAATGAAGATTTTGAGTTTTTCAAAAAGAAGATATTAGAGTATATCGGAAAAGTTAAATATAACTCTAAAGTCTATGAGCCTTCAAAAATATGAACGATGATAAAAATGCTATATCTTCGACTTTGGCGTCAAAACTTGACTGTATGTTTTCCACGTCAAGTTATAGTTATGATTACCAAAAAATAACCGATGTCGTAAGAGAAAATTCTTTAATAAACGAAAGTTTGCATAGATCAATAGAAATGGTTAACGCAGTTCTATCAACTCAATTAGAATCTTCTCATGGATCAAAGGTATTTATACCTATAGTATCGGCCTTGATAGGCGCTTTGTCGGCGTATCTTTTTAACCGTTTTCATTGGACAATGGTAGAAAGAAAGAAGAAAGAATCAGAGTCTTTAACAATGCTTTCCACCTTAATTACGGAGCTTGAGACATTAGCTGTCGATTACTGGACTAAAGATTATAATAAAGAAGATCAGAAGAATGAAGTCTACATAAAATCAAGGATAAGACTTTTGACAAAATATATTAGATTGATTAACAAGGATAAAAAAGAAAATAAAGATATAAAAAATGACCTTGAAGCTTTCGAATCTGATATATTTGATTTAACTACCGGAGACGATTTCGAATCGAAAAACAGAAAAGCGTCTAAACAAAAAGCAATGAGTATTTCTTTTCGGTGCTCGGACATTAGGGCTCTTATTTCATATTTTTGCTAAGTATTAAACATCCATCCTGATATTTAAGCCAATAAAAAAGGAAGTTTCGCCTCTTTCTTGTTTAACCGCAACAAGCCTTAATCGCCTATCTTTGACTTATTCAGGCTATCGTTGGGATCTTACGTACCCACAAAGAGAACGCCCCGCAAGTTTTCCTAGCAGGATATTTGGGTCTCAAAGCACCCTCTATAAATCAACACGCTTTCAGAAGTGGGACTTGTGATTCGAGCTATTTTAATAACAATATGCCCCTTAATTGCCCTTTTATTTAATTTTAACTTTATAACTTATTGTAAGTATTAATTTATATTATACTAAGCTACTGATTATGTATCTGTTGTTGCTGTTTTTTGTGTCTTGTTGCAGCCATGCTATCGACACAAAAAAAACGGGCTTGGAAGTGCTACCAACACTCTCAAGCTGGAAAACGGCTTTCAATATTTGCCACTAATCAGCGTTAAATTTTCCAGTAAAAAAATGGCGTACGTAATAATATCAACATGATAGTGGGTAGGCACTGGAAAATTTTAAACGCTCTTTTGTTGTAAAACTGGCAAAATTTAGACGCCGTTTTCCACTCAGGACAAAACCAGCGGCCCGCTGCCTGGGGTCTGATGGTCGGGCTCACTGCCGCTCAGTGCATGTTCATCCTCACCGTCGACCGGTGTCTCGATTTCGAGTTCGGGAGACGCAATCATCCGCCCCTGCATCAACTCATCAATCTGATATTTATCCAGGGTTTCCCAGTCCAACAAGGCATGGGCCATGTTGTGCAGGATGTCGATCTGTTCCTTGAGGATGGTTTCGGCGCGCAGATAATTACTGTCCACCATCAGCCGGATTTCCTTGTCGATGAGCCGCGCCATCTGTTCTGACATCGGTTTGGATTGCAGACCCATATAGCCTCCTTCGCTGTCGCCGTAGTCCATCGGCCCGAGACGGTCAGACAGGCCCCATTTGGTAACCATGTTGCGGGCCAAGTGGGTGGCGCGCTGGATGTCATTTGAAGCGCCGGTAGTGACCTTGTTTTTACCGTAGATCAACGCTTCCGCGACCCGACCGCCGAACAGGCTGGCGATCTGACCTTCCAGTTTGTCCTTGCTGGCGCTGTACTGGTCGCGTTCCGGCAGGAACATGGTAATGCCTAGTGCGCCGCCGCGCGGCATGATGCTGATTTTGTAGACTGGGTCATGCTCCGGCACCAGACGGCCGACAATGGCGTGCCCTGCTTCGTGGTAGGCGGTCATCAGCAGGTCTTCACGGCTCATGATCATCGTACGCTTTTCAGCGCCCATAATCGTTTTATCGCGGGCCTTATCGAGATCGTTCATCGTCACCACCCGCTTGTTATTGCGGGCGGCGAATAATGCGCCTTCGTTGATCAAGTTGGCCAGCTCGGCGCCGGAAAAACCGGGGGTGCCGCGCGCCAGATCGTTGATGTTGACATCGTCGGCCAGAGGAACCTTGTCGGCGTGTACTTTGAGAATCTGCTCGCGCCCCTTAATATCGGGCAGACCGACCTGCACTTGCCGGTCGAAACGGCCCGGCCTGAGCAGCGCTTTATCCAACACGTCGGCGCGGTTGGTGGCGGCGATCACGATGATGCCTTCGTTGCCGCTGAAGCCGTCCATTTCCACCAGCAGCTGGTTCAGGGTTTGTTCGCGCTCTTCCGCGCCTCCCATATTGCCGGCGCCGCGCTGGCGGCCGACCGCGTCGATTTCATCGATAAAGATGATGCAGGGCGCACGCTTCTTGGCTTGTTCAAACATGTCGCGCACCCTGGAGGCGCCGACACCGACAAACATTTCCACGAAATCCGAACCGGAGATCGAAAAGAACGGTACCCCGGCTTCACCGGCAATCGCACGGGCCAACAGGGTTTTACCGGTACCCGGAGGGCCGACCATCAGCACGCCACTCGGGATTTTTCCGCCCAGCACTTCGTATTTACCGGGGTCTTTGAGGAAGTCGACCATTTCCATCACGTCTTCTTTGGCTTCCTCGACACCGGCCACATCCTTGAAGCGCACCTTGACCTGATCTTCAGCCATCAGTTTGGCGCGGCTTTTACCAAAGGCATTTTGACCGCCGCCGGCGCCCTGTTGGAGCTTACGCATGAAATAGACCATTACCGCGATCAGCAGCAAGGTCGGCGCCCACGATTCAAAAAACTGCATGAAAGTAGACGGTATCTGCGGCTTCTGGCCCTTGATTTTGACGTCATTCTCCAAAAGCTCGTCTATTATGCGGACATCGTTAGGATTGTAGGTGGAAAAAACAGTGCCGTTGTGACGGCGACCATCGACATATTTGCCGTCGATTATCACTTCTGTAACCGCATTGTTTCGCACCGCCTCGATAAATTCCGAATAGGGAATCTCGTTTTGTTGATTGTATGAAGAAGAAGTGGGATTAAACACCACAAACATCGTAATGCCGATCACAACCAGTATGAACAACAGCGGGATTAGTAATTTTTTCATGGGGTGTCGCCTCCTAAGGCAAAGGGCAAAGATGCCCTGATTTGATGTTTGGGTTTTTTCGCCTTTCAAGACGGAGGTTGGCCTGGTATTCGTCGCCACCGACCGTGGTATAAAAAAGACCCACATCACCGATTCGCCACTTGGCGAACGAGTCTACAATCACGTTCTTCTTCTCGGAGGTAAGAAAACGCTCGGACTTGGTGTCCAAGGTCAGCACACGCGCATCAAATGTACTGACTTTATTGATGATGAGAGTCTTAAAGTGGAGTCCCGGTGTAAAGCCGCCGGCAACTATTTCCCCGAGACGAAACAGGATGGCTTTACGGCCATCCTGTTTTAGAGCAGTTAGTGGTTAGCCGCGTAGAGCTGTTTGATTTCTTTATACCGGTTTAAAGCATCCGCTAAAGACTCTTTCGCCGCTTGCGGCTCATTGTTCGACAAAGCCGTGCGCGCTTGCTTCAACACATTGCTGGCTTGATTACGTTTTAAATCAAGCACGTTATTGGCAATATCTTTTTGCAATTGGCGGGCATCGGTGACCATATCTATAACCGCTTCGTTGTTCACTCCATTGTCCAGAGCGGCTTTAGCCTCTTCTACTTTCGCAAGCGTATTGTCGATAGCCGCTCTAACGTCTTCATAGGATGGATTCACCCCAGCTGAAGCGGTGAATGACATTGCTGCCATAGATACGGCCATGACAGAAGAAACTAGGATTTTGTTGAATGTGTTCATGGGATAAACCTCACAGTTGATAAATAAAGTATTTCTACCTAACGATTAAAATGAGCTTTTGGTTAAGAAAGATTCAAGTAATCGCTAAGTTGGGTAAAGTCTAACATAACTAGTTCTGGCTAGTACTAATATTTGTTCTAACAGGAACTATTTTTTTATTGACCCTACTTTTTACCCTGCGTTTCCATTGACGCTTATAAAATTACTACCAATGTATCAATTAGTTATACCATTTTCAGGCATTCCTGTTTGCACGCTTGATGGGCTGGTGACTCCGTTCGATTTGAGCTGCAGGGGCGGCAAGTCGTGCTGGAAAACAAGGAATACACCTTAAAAGCTTGGGGAAAGGCTTGATTAGGGTTACCATTTGGTTCTAATTAGAACTAAATAGGTGTAAACGTCATGTCTCCTCCCTTCGCACTTCCTACCGTACTACATGAGTTAGTACGCACACATCAGACTTTTTTAACTTATGCGGCCATCCATGCGCACACGCTGGATCTGACGCTGCCCCAATTTGATATTATTCTGACCTTGGGCAATGCGTTAGATATGACCTTCAAGAGACTGGGCGAGAAAACCTTAATTACTAAAGGCACGTTAACCGGCATTATCAATCGTCTGGAAGATAAAGGACTGGTTCAACGGGTTGCCTCGAAAACGGACGGCCGCAGTCAGATTGTGCGACTAACGGCGGCGGGAAAAGTCTTATTCGAACACGCTGTTCCCGAGCATCTGGACTATGTTCACCGAATATTTAAGGGTTATTCCCCGGAAGACATCGCGACGCTGGAAGTCGCTCTGCTGCGGTTACGTAAGTCGGTCATTGCCGCAAGCTGCGATGGCAGCGGAAAGCTTGTTGATGGAACCGATGGCTGGTGCGCCAAAGTTAAGGATGTCTGTAAAAATTATCAAGATAGTCTGTAAATCAACGCCAAATATTTTCAAGCTATCAACATTGACTGTAAATCAGCGTGCAAAAGTTACCACTTTTAGCATCAATTTTTATCAGCTTTACAGAAAATAAACATTAAAAAACAATGTGATAATAATTTACAGGGTCAATTATGACGCTGTTTACTGGTAAATACTGGACGCTGATTGAGACTTCTGGAGTTCAGTGTAGACAAGCCCTTACAGGCATGATGATCGGGGCATTGGTTTCATGCGCAAAGCTGCGTACGCAAAGGTGTACGTAGGGAAAAGCACTGTAACCAATGTGCAATTCCATGTGAACAAGTTTGTGAACGGAAATAAGGTGTTCACAGAAAGCGAACGGCAATGCGAACAAGAAAAACAGCATCATCAGATTTGGTCGTCAAAAGACAGGTTACCAAAGAAAATAGCAAAAAGGCTCAGTCTAAATATTACCAAGATCGGCTAATCATGCCGGTTTTTTGCGTTTGTCCTATGGGACACTGGCGGGACATTTGCTAATAAATAAGGGCACAAAATGACAACAAGTAGCAACAAAGAAATATAGCCAAGCTATTGATTATTTTATTGTTGTTTTGTGGATTATTGGTTTAACCTGATTTGTAATCAGTAGGTCGCGAGTTCGATTATCGCCCTTGGCTCCATATAATTCAAAGCCTTGCATGAAAATGTAGGTTTTTTATGTCTTATAGCGACGAAACAATTACGCAGCTATGCGCATCTATCATGACAATCGCTGAAGCTAGCGCCGCAACTATGGACATACTCTCTTATTTCAGCGCCTAAAAAATAAGGGGGGCAGAGTAAGCTTATATTTAAGTTTACTCTGACTCCTTGTTCATTGTTGTGAGGTTGATGGCTGTATTATTTACGGGCGCCAGCTGCCTTATCGGGTGTGTCCATAATGCGGTTTAGCAGGTTGGTCTGTTGTGATACTCTATCCGCTTGAGTTAAGTCGATCATACCTTTAAGATCTGAAAAACGTCTCTCAGCTTCTTTTAGGTCTTCTGTTGCTTTAACCAAATCACCCTCTTGTACCGCTGCTCGAGCTTTTTTCAAATAATCATTGGCACGGTTACGATTACGGTCAAGTTTATCGTTAGCATTGATTTCTTTACTTAACTTTAATGCATCTTTGATATTGCTGATAATGACATCGTCGCCAGCTTTGCCACTGTCTGCTGCGCCACCGCTGTTTCTCACTTGAATAGCGTTCAATGCTTCAGCAACTTGGCCTAAAGTAGCCTCAATTCCTTCAATGGGCGTCATTCTATTGTACATACATGCCATACCCAAACAGGTGTCAGCAGTAGCCGAAAAAGATCCTAAAGAAAGTGCCAATGTAGTCGCTACGACAGCGCTTTTTAATAATTTCATGTGATGTAATCCTCGTTGTAGTTATTATTATTAGGTCTGTAACTGCCTAGATATTAAGCATATTTAATTAGTTACATGACAATGTGGACTTTATCATAACTCTTGTGAATATTAGAATGAATTAACGGGTTTCAGGAATTCAGCGCACCTCAAATAAAAGCAATTAACGATCTAAAGTATTTTATTTAGGGTGCAAAATCTTCCCTCTCTTAGTAAATAACCGGGATCCGAGTAAACTTGAATTCGCCTAACGCAACGCTAAGCAGGTCTATGTCTCATAGCTCTACAATGAGGCCGAGGACCCAGCAGCGCTCGTCAACCGGCAGGGACTGATATGTTTTTTCAAAGCCGGCCCGTCGAGCTCCCAATTTGGAGGGAGTAAAATAGCGTCAGTTTTTCCGGTCGGTTAAGCCGTAGTCGTTATTAAAACAATAAGATAGCAGTAATTGCTAATAAATTTCGGTGCTCTTTATGGGCAAGTTTTCAGCGCTTTTTGACAGGCCTGATGTTAGAATTACGATTTCAACAAGTTTAATTTTTAGGAAGAACATGAGCAAAATTACCATCGAACACAATCCTAGCGAAGAGCGATTAAAAGAGCTGGGTGTTGCCAACTGGGAAATCTGGGAAAAAGAAATTTCAAAATTCCCAATAGATTTTGATGAAACTGAATGTGCCTATGTTCTGGATGGCGAGATTTTGGTAACGCCGGCGGGCGGTGAGCCGGTACGAATTCTGCCTGGCGATCTGGTGTCGTTCCATGCAGGGTTGGACAGTCAATGGGAAGTGGTCAAGCCATTACGCAAGCATTACAGCTACGATTATCCCAACGGCATTTAGTCTCCGAATTATGCGCCATGATGGCACCCATGGCGCTTGACGGGAAAGTCGTCCGGAATAAAAAA
>Ga0123398_1100175_pt1 | contig 18172 bp, 18 predicted proteins | sample T5LHNO3metaT_FD_89926 | JGI IMG/M metagenome (GOLD analysis project Ga0123398, IMG submission 89926) | Methane-oxidizing artificial microbial communities from Washington, USA to study methane cycling - T5-LHNO3 metaT (Metagenome... | ecosystem: Engineered > Modeled > Simulated communities...
CGCCACGCGCGGGCGGCGCGCGACGGGCAGCGTCGCGTTGTTCATGGCGGCGGCAAGGGCGAGCTCGACGGGTCCGAGCCGCGTCCCGGCGAAAAGCGCGGCCGCGCCCTCGCGGAAGTCGAGACCCGCCTTGCGGATGTGATTGCCCGCCGTCGCGCCGGGCCTGGCGTGGACGGCGCCGTCCGCCGCGTCGGCGTCCTCCTGCAGCAGAATGGCGTCGGCGCCCGCCGGAACGGGCGCGCCGGTGAAGATGCGCACCGTCTCGCCGGGCGCGAGCGCGGCGCCGTAGCCGTAGCCGGCGGCGCTCTCGCCGACGAGCTTCAGCGGGCCGGCGGCCAGGTCGGCGGCGCGGACGGCGTAGCCGTCCATGGCGGAGACGTCGACCGGCGGCTGGGTGCGCTTCGCCACGAGATCGCGCGACAGGGTGCGCCCCCGCGCGGCGGCGAGCGTCGCTTCTTCCTCGCCGAGCCGCGCGGCGCCGGCGAGCACGCGGGCGAGGGCGTCGTCGACAGAGAGGAGCTTGTCATCGGACATTTCCGTCCTCCCCGCCATTGCTGCGAAGCGAAGCAAATTCAGGGCGGCGATATGGCTCTGGATTGCTTCGCTTCGCTCGCAATGACGGTTCCATGGTTTTCACTGATCTTCCCGCCGCCAGTCGCCGCTTTTGCCGCCTTCCTTCGAAACGAGCTCCACGCCCTCGATGCGCATGGCGCGGTCGACGGCTTTCAGCATGTCGTAGATCGTAAGGCAGGCGACGGAGACGGCGGTCAGCGCCTCCATCTCCACGCCCGTCTTGCCGGTGACGCCCGCCTCGGCTTCGACCCGCAGGCCTGGGAGCGACTCGTCGGGCGCAATATCCACCGTCACGCCCGACAGGGGGAGCGGGTGGCAGAGCGGAATGAGGTCGCTCGTCTTCTTCGCCGCCATGACGCCGGCGATGCGCGCGACGCCGAAGACGTCGCCTTTCTTCGCCTGTCCGGCCATTGCGAGCGCCAAGGTCTGCGGCGCCATCACGACGCGGCCCCGCGCGCGGGCGATCCGCTTCGTGTCCGCCTTGGCGGAGACGTCGACCATATGGGCGTCGCCGCTGGCGGAGAGATGGGTGAGCTTTGTCATGCGGGCGCTTTTGCGCCCTCGCGCCGCGCAAGACAAGGGGGGATTGAAGCCGCGCCGCCGCCTATAGGGCGGTCGTCTCGTCGACGGCTCCTTCCGCGAAAGCGTCGTCGAATTGGGCGACGAAGCCGCCGTCGAAAAGCCGGATGACCGTCGCCGCCTTCGCGCCGACGAAAATGCGGCTTCCCACGAGAATGGTCAGCCTGGCGGCCGCCAGATTGAATTCGACGTTCACGCCGGTCGCCGAGATGTCGTTGATCCGCGCCATGCGCTCCCTGCCGTTCGCGAGGCGCACGGTCGTAAGGCGGGTCAGCGGCACGAAGCGCTGGTGTCGGCGGCTGTCCAGCTGATCCGGCGCGCCGCCGTGGATCGCGAGCCCGTCGAGCTGTTCGGCAAGCTTCTCGTATTTGAGGGCCGAGAGCGCCATGCCGACGACGAAGCCTTCGCTCTCGTAACGCGCGACGACGCCCTCGAAGCGACCGAGATCGGCGATATAGACGATCACCTGGTCGCCAAGTGGCGGCGTCGCCGCCGACGCGATCAGCATCTCGCGCGTCGACATTTCCACGATTTGGCAGCCATGCTCCCGTCGCGACGGCAACATGAAGCGGCCGTCGAGGCCAACGCGCACCATCGGAGGACGCCGTTCGCCGACGCCGACCGCCCCAATCGCAAATCGTGTGGACATGAGAAGCCTTCAAACTCGAACCGCAAGAGTCGAGTAGGAGCGAATGTCCTGATCAAAGGATTAAAGCGCGCCGGCGTCCAAAGGCCCGCGTCCGGCGCGATTCAACTAGAGTCCTGTCTAACCTCATTATTTTGGAAAAACGCTTTGTTAAGCAAATGTCGACATTGACGGGCGCGCCGCGGATGGCCGCAGCCTGCTTCCTGTTCGGGTCCGATGGTGGCGACGGCTTTCAGCCGTTCAGAAGGGCGCGCGTCGCCGCTTCCACGTCCTGCTGACGCATGAGGCTCTCGCCGACGAGGAAGGTGAAGATGTGCGACTTCTCCAGACGCAGGCAATCGTCATGGGTCGCGATGCCGCTCTCGGCGACGATGATCTTGTCGCGCGGGATTTTCTCGGCGAGGCGCTCGCTCCTTTCCAGCGACACGGAGAAATCGCGCAGATTGCGGTTGTTGATTCCGATGAGCCGCGTCTCCAGCGCCAGCGCGCGGTCGAGTTCGCTCTCGTCATGTATCTCGACGAGCACGTCCATGCTGAGATCATGCGCGGCGGTGTTGAGCGCCTTGGCCTCCTCGTCGTTGACGGCGGCCATGATGATGAGGATGCAGTCGGCGCCACAGGCGCGCGCCTCGAAGACCTGGTAGGGATCGAAGAGGAAGTCCTTGCGGAGCGCCGGCAGATGCGTCGCCTTGCGCGCGGCCTCGAGGTCTTCGAGCTTGCCCATGAAGGAGGGGCCGTCCGTGAGCACCGACAGGCAGGCCGCGCCGGCTTTCTCATAGGCTTTGGCGAGCTTCGGCGGGTCGAAGTCCTCGCGGATGATCCCCCGAGAGGGCGAGGCCTTCTTCACCTCGGCGATGAGCGCGATGCGGCGCTGGTTGAGCTTCGCCTCGATCGCGTGAACGAAGCCGCGCGGCGGGTCGTGGTCGCGCACATTGCGCTCCAGCGTCGCGAGCGGCATCCGCACCTTCGCCTCGGAAATTTCCGTGCGCTTGTAGGCTTCGATTCGGTCGAGAATGTCGGTCATGTCGTTCGCCTGAAGGTGTCGCGCGGCCCCGGTGATTCCGACCATTGAATAGCGGATCAAGGGACGCATTCCTATCCCGCAAGAGGTCGCGCCGCCGCTGCGGGGAGCCCTCATCCGATCCTCGCTGACGCGAGGGCCACCTTCTCCCGCAGGCGGGAGAAGGAAACGGCCCGAGATTGAGAGTTACAAATCTAAGCGACCGCGACTCCTTCTCCCGTTCACGGGAGAAGGTGGCCCCCGCGTAAGCAGGGGCCGGATGAGGGCGTCTCACCCCTCCGCGTTCGAATGCCTCACCAGCGCCTCCAGCTTCTCCGCCGCCGCGCCCGTGTCCAGCGCCTGCGCCGCCAGTCGCGCGCCCTCGCGTATGTCCGGCGCCCGCTCCGCGACGACCAGCGCGATCGCGGCGTTCAGCACGGCGATGTCGCGATAGGCGTTCTTCTCGCCGGCGAGCACGGCGCGAAGCGCCCTGGCGTTATGGGCCGGGTCGCCGCCAACGAGCTCCTGCGCCGTGGCGCGGGGCAGGCCGGCGTCCTCCGGCGCGATGTCGAAGGCGCGGATGGCGCCGTCCTCCAGCGCCACGACGTGAGTGATCCCCGTCGTGGTCGCCTCGTCCAGCCCGTCGCCGCCATGCAGCAGCCAGACGCGGCGGGAGCCCAGCTCGCGCAGCACCTGCGCGAGCGGCTCCAGCCAATGGCGGGAATAGACGCCGATCGTCTGGCGCGTGACACGCGCCGGATTGCAGATCGGCCCGAGCAGGTTGAAGATGGTCCGCACGCCCAGTTCCGCGCGCGCCGGCGCGGCGTGGCGGAGCGCCGGGTGATGGGTCGGCCCGGCCATGAAGCAGATGCCGGCGTTCTTCAGGCAGGCGGCGGCCGCAGGGGAGGAAACGCCGACCTTTACGCAGAGCTCGCCCAATACGTCCGAGGCGCCAGAGCGCGAGGACGACGCCTTGCCGCCATGTTTGGCGACCATCGCGCCGGCGGCGGCGGCGATGATCGCAGCGAGCGTCGAGATATTGTAAGTGCCGGCGCCGTCGCCGCCCGTGCCGACAATGTCGATCGCGTCCGGCGGCGCTTCGACGGGCGTCATGGCGGCGCGCATGGCCTCGGCCGCGCCGATGATCTCATCGACCGTCTCGCCGCGCATGCGCAGGCCCATGAGAAAGGCGCCGAGCTGCGCCGGCGTCGCGACGCCGTCGAGAATCAAAGCGAAGGCCGCGCGCGCCTCCTCGCGGGCCAGCGGGTGGCCCTCGGCGAGGGTGGCGATATAGGGCTTGAAGTCGTTCATCGGGCCATCGGCGGCGGGGCTTCGGCAGTCGGTCGCGGGAGAGCGGAGGCCGCCGCCGTCACGCCGCCTTGCGCCGCGGCCCCTCGTTCCATTCCGCCGCGAGGTCCAGGAAATTCTGCAGAATCTTGTGGCCGTGCTGCGAGGTGACGCTCTCGGGATGGAACTGCACGCCATGGGTCGGCAGTTCATTGTGCGAAAGCGCCATGATCAGCCCGTCGGGCGTCTCGGCGGTGACGCGCAGGCAATCGGGCAGCGTCTCGCGCTTCACGATGAGCGAATGGTAGCGCGTCGCCTGGAACGGCCCGTCAATGCCGCGAAACACGGCGTCGCCATGGTGCAGGATCGTCGCCATCTTGCCGTGGATCGGCAGCGGCGCGCGGATCACCTCGCCGCCGAAGACTTCGCCGATCGCCTGATGCCCCAGGCACACGCCGAAGATCGGAACGGTCTCGGCCGCCGCCTCGATCAGCTCCATGCAGACGCCCGCCTCATGCGGCGTGCAGGGGCCGGGCGAGAGGACGATGGCGTCCGGCCCGCCGGCGAGCACCTCCGCGACCGAGACCGCGTCGTTGCGATGCACCGTGACCTTCGCCCCGAGCTGGCCGAAATAATGGACCAGATTGAAGGTGAAGCTGTCGTAATTGTCGATCAGCGTGACGTTTGACATGATGTTTCCGGGCGCGGCGTGGGTTGAATTTCCAATAGGCTGAGGGGGCGCGTTAGGCAACCTTTCCCGCCGGGCGCGCCCTCATCCGACCCCGCTTCGCGGGGCCACCTTCTCCCGCGGGCGGGAGAAGGAGTTGCGTTGCAAAGTTAGTGAATCAGAAATCTTGGCGTTCTCTCCTTCTCCCGTTTTACGGGAGAAGGTGGCCCTCGTGTCAGCGAGGGTCGGATGAGGGCGCGCCGCCGGGGCGATCAGGATGCGATTTCCCGCCGCGGAAACCGCCAGTCCGGCCGGGCGTCCCGGATCATCATGATTTCCGCCAGAGACTGCCGCGTCAGCAGGCCGATGAGCCGGCCCTCCGCATCCACCACGCCGACCGCGTCGCCGGCGTTCAGCATCGGCAAGGCCGCGTCGATCGTCTCATGCGCGCCGATGGTCGCGACCTCCTTCCTGGCGAAGGGAGCGACGGGCGCGCTCGCGTCGGAGACGCGCAGCGCCTCGACGATTTCCGGGCGGGAAAGTAGACCCGCGGGCCGTCCGGCCGGGTCCACGACCGGAAAATCGTCCTGCGAGGTCGCGAGCAGAATGTCGACGGCCTCGCCGACGGTCGAGCCGCGATTGAGCGTCGCGATGCGGTGCTCCATGGCGTCGATGGCGGGCAGGCCCCGCGCGGCCTCGGCCATGGTCGTCATCTGCGACTCGCCCGCCGCCGCCATATAGACGAAGATGGCGATGAAGAGCAGCATGGGATGGCCGAACAGGCCGGCGAAGCCCAGGAAGAGGGCGAAGCCCTGGCCAATCGTCGCCGCGATGCGCGTCGCCTTCGCCTGGCCGAGCCAGATTGCCAGCGCCGCGCGCAGGACGCGGCCGCCGTCCATGGGGAAGGCCGGGATCAGGTTGAAGACGGCCAGAAAGACGTTGGTCGCCGCGAGCCGCTCGAAAATGCTGATCGAGGGGTCGCTGATATGGGCGGCGGCGCCGAGGTTGAAGGCGCCGGCGATGAGGATCAGCGCCGCCGCGATGACGATGTTCACGGCCGGACCGGCGACCGAGATGAGCAGTTCCTGATAGGGCTTCTGCGGCATGGACTCCATGTCCGCCACGCCGCCGATCGGCAACAGCGTCACCTCGGGCGAGACGATGCCGAACTGCCGCGCCGTGAGGATATGCCCGAATTCGTGCAGCACCACGCAGAGGAAGACGGCGGAGATGAACAGCACGCTCTGGCCCGCCGCCTCGGCGCCGCCGCGCTGGAAGGCGGCCAGGCCGATCCAGGCCAGAAAGAGCAGGAGGGTGACGTGAATCCGCACGGCCGTTCCCTTGAACGTGCCGAGCGTGAAGGACCAGCGCATATGGACGCCTCGAAGCGTAAAAGACCATTAAAACATAAGACGCGGCGGGGCGATGCGCCAGAGCGGTCAAGCCGCAGGGCGATCAGGTGAAGAACGATCTCGGGCGGTTAGCCGCCCCATACCTCCCCTTTACGGGGAGGTCGGCGGTCGCAGGCAAGTTTACGCAGCCTGCGTAAACTTGGCTGCGACCGCCGGGTGGGGTTCGCGCCGCCATAACATTGATGGGAGCTTAACCCCACCCGACCCTGCCAAAGGGGAGGGATTCGTTCATGCCCGGGATTCACACCCGATCGCCCTGGGTCAAGCCAGGCTTGTGGAGCCCGATCCATAGCGGAGCCGGAAATCAAAAGCGCCGGCGCGCGCCCGAAGGCGGTCGCCGGCGAAGGCTACGACGAAAGAAGGGGGCGATTAGAGGCGGTAGCGGATCTGATCAGTCCAGAAGCGCTCCAGACGGGTCAGGGACTGGTTGAGATTGCGGAACTCCTCACAGGAGACGCCGCCAATATGCTCGATCGTCGTGGCGTGCTTGTCGTAGAGCTGGGCGACGATGTCGTGAATTTCCTTGCCCTTGGGCGTCAGGCTGATGCGCACCGAGCGGCGGTCGAGGCGCGAGCGGGCGTGGTGCAGATAGCCCATCTCGACGAGCTTTTTGACGTTGTAGGAGACGTTCGAGCCGAGATAGTAGCCGCGGGTGCGCAGCTCGCTCGCGGTCAGCTCCTTGTCGCCGATATTGTAGAGCAGCAGGGCCTGTACGGAGTTCACGTCGCCGCGGTCGCGGCGGTCGAATTCGTCCTTGATGACGTCGAGAAGGCGGCGGTGGAGACGCTCGACGAGGGTCAGCGCTTCCAGATAGACCGGACGGATCTCGCTGATGCGTTCTCCGCGAGCCTGCTGGGGGGCGGTCTTCGTAACGGCGGTCATCTTCTTCTCCATCGTCTGATGCCTCACGCATCTATTGATCGCTTGATAGGCTCAAATTAGAGCGAGCCGAATGAACTTCAGTTTAAATAACAGCCTGAATCCGGCGTTTACCTAGGATTGCCGCTTTTCGGTGAACATACGCTAAATTGCAATGATCGATTTACGCTGAATCCGTCTTAAAGATTCGCCTGTTTCGCCGCGATTTGTCGAAGAATTTAATGAACGCCCGCCGGCCAGGCTAACAAGGCTGATCCTTTCTCCTTGTGGAAAACTCATGATGCGATAGGCTTTCGCCATGTCCGGCGTCAATCCGATCCTCAATACGGATAGCTACAAAACCAGCCATTACCTTCAATATCCGCCGGATACGACGCGCGTCTTCTGCTATGTGGAAAGCCGCGGCGGGGTATGGGACCGCATGCTCTTCTTCGGCCTGCAGGCGGTCCTGAAGCGGGAGTTTCTCAGGCCCGTCACGCGCGCCCATGTCGAGGAGGCGCGCGACCTGCTCGCCGCGCATGGCCTGCCCTTCAACGAAAGGGGCTGGCTGCGGCTCATCGAGAAACATGGCGGCCTCTTCCCGCTCGAAATTCGCGCGGCGCCGGAAGGGAGCGTCCTTCCCGTCCACAACGCCATGATGAGCGTCGTCAATACGGACCCCGAATTCTTCTGGCTGCCGTCCTACGCCGAGACCGCGCTGCTGCGCGTCTGGTATCCGATCACGGTGGCGACGGTCAGTTGGCAGGTGCGCCAGTCGATCAAGGCGGCGCTGGAGAAGACCGCCGACAATCCGGAAGCGGAGCTGCCCTTCAAGCTGCATGATTTCGGCGCGCGCGGCGTGTCGAGCTATGACAGCGCGGCGCTGGGCGGTCTTGCGCATCTCGTGAGCTTCAAGGGCACGGACACGCTCGCGGCGCTCCTCGCGGCGCGCGATTTCTATCACGAGCCGCTCGCGGGCTTTTCCATCCCCGCCGCCGAGCACGGCACGATCACCGCCTGGGGACGGGAAAGGGAGGTCGACGCCTACGCCAATATGGTCGCGCAATTCGGCAAGCCTGGAAAAATCTTCGCCTGCGTGTCGGACAGCTACGACATTTTCGCCGCCGTCGATCATCTCTGGGGCGAAGTCTTGCGCGAGAAAGTCATCGCGAGCGGCGCAACGCTGGTGGTGCGGCCCGACAGCGGCGATCCGGTGGAGATCGTCGCGAAGACGCTGGAGCTGCTCGGCGCGCGTTTCGGGGTCGACGTCAATTCCAAGGGCTACAAGGTGCTGCGCCATGTCCGCGTGATCCAGGGCGACGGCGTCAATCCGGAGAGCATCAAGGCCATGCTCGCGCGCGTCGTCGCCGACGGCTTCAGCGCCGAGAACGTCGCCTTCGGCATGGGCGGCGCGCTGTTGCAGCGGCTCGACCGCGACACGCAGAAATTCGCCTACAAGGCCAGCGCGGCCGAGATCGGCGGCGCGTGGCGCGACGTCTACAAGGACCCCGTCACCGATCACGGCAAGCGCTCGAAGCGCGGATTGCTGGGGCTCGTGAATGACGGCGGCTACAGGACGGTCGCGGTCGACGCCAGCCGCTTCGAGCCGCTCGGCGGCGGCGTCAATGTGCTGCGGCCCGTCTATCGCGACGGCGAATTGCTGATCGACGAGCCGCTCGCCGTCATACGGAAGCGAGCGGCGGCATATTGATCGCGGAGGCGCCGCCGCTTTGGCTTCGAACATGCATGGACGCCGCGCGGCTCGGCTCTCGCGAAGGCTTTCGGACAAGAACGGAGGCGCCGGCCCGCGCGTGAGGGCCCGCCGCATGACGGATGAAGAGGAATGGGTCGTCTGGAACGGCTCGCTGGGAATCCTCGTCACGGCGGCGATCGGCCGGATCGAGCACGGTGAAGGCGGCAGAAGCGCCTGCCTCGCGGCGCCTTATGACGTCGTCGGCCCCTTCAGCCTCGACGAGCTGGAGACGCAGGGGCGGGTCGCCTTCGGCGCGTGTCTCGTCATGTCGCGCCGCAGATGGCGTGAAGACCAGATCGGGCTGCGCATCGAGGGGCGGGAAAAGCGCCGGGCCTTTCTGATTCGGCTGGACGCCGGCGGCGACGATCTGGAGCACCGCGAGGCGCTTGAGCTGCCGATCGAAGGCGCGCTCGATTCGTCGGAGATCAACGCGGCCTTCCGGCGGCTCGCCAAGAGCGCGCATCCCGACGCGGGCGGCAGCAACGAGAATTACCGCCGGATCGCGGAGGCGCGCGACGCGCTGCTGGCGCGCTTCGCGAGCGCCTCATAGCCCTCTGGCTCTCCTTCGCCCGAAAAGCTATCCCTCTTTCGGGGCGGCGGCGCGGCTGCGGGCTTCCGCCTTGCGGCGACGGCGCTCGCGCAGGCGCTGCGCGTCGGCGTCGCGGCCAGCCTCGAAGGTCAGCGCGAAATACATCAGGATCAGGACGGCGTTGACGCCGATGAGCCAGTAGCCGCCGATGAAGAAGCCCGGCATGCTGAGCGTGAGAAAAATCTGCGCGCTCGCGATCAGGAGCCACAATACCCCGCCCCAGGGCGTCGCGAGCCAAAGGCCGACGCCCGCCACGAGATCGAGCACCGCGAAGAAGACGATCGCGAAGGCGGCGTTCTGCGGCATGGCGTCGAAGATCGATTGCGGCGCGGTGAGCACGATGCGCCAATGCATCATGCCTTGCAGGAGCCAGAACAGCGCCACGATTCGCATGAAGCGCGAGAGCAGCACGCCCCATTTCGCCGCCTCGCCCCCCGGGCCGGGGTCGCCGACGCGGATCGGCCGGTAGGGATCGTCGCCGTCATCGTAGATCGTGGGATCGGCCATTGGCGTTTTCGCGAATGGCGAGTAGCGAATGGCGAATAGAATTCCTATTCGCCATTCGCTACTCGCTATTCGCTCCTCTTTCTCGTCGCGAAGCGCACCGCTTCCTCCGCGGCGCGGAACAGCGCCTTGGCCTTGTTCACGCATTCGCGGTTCTCATATTCCGGCTCGCTGTCATAGACGACGCCGGCGCCCGCCTGCACGTGCATCCTGCCGTCCTTGACGATGGCGGTGCGCAGCACGATGCAGGTGTCCATCTGTCCGCCCGAGCCGAAATAGCCGATGCAGCCGCCATAGATGCCGCGCTTGTCGGTTTCGAGCTCGTCGATGATCTCCATCGCGCGCACTTTCGGCGCGCCCGAAACCGTGCCCGCCGGAAAGCCCGCGGCCAGCGCGTCGATGCAGTCGAAGCGCGCATCGTCCAGTTCGCCCTCGACATTGGAGACGATGTGCATGACATGGCTGTAGCGCTCGATCGTGAAGCTGTCCGTGACGCGCACCGTGCCGGTCTTCGAGACGCGGCCGACGTCGTTGCGGCCGAGATCGAGCAGCATGAGATGCTCGGCGCGCTCCTTCTCGTCGGCGAGAAGCTCGGCGGCGAGGCGCTCGTCGGCGGCCTTGTCGGCGCCGCGCCAGCGCGTGCCGGCGATGGGGCGGATCGTCACCTTGCCCTCGGCGACGCGCACGAGAATTTCCGGGCTCGAACAGACGATCTGGAAATCGCCGAAATCGAGGAAGCACAGGAAAGGCGCCGGATTCACGCGGCGCAGCGCGCGATAGAGCGCGAAAGCGGGCAGGGCGAAGGGCGCCGTGAAACGCTGCGACAGCACGACCTGAAAAATGTCGCCCGCGCGGATATATTCCTTGGCGCGCTCCACCATGTCGAGGAAGCGCGGCTTCGGCGTGTTGGAGACGGGCTCCTCGGCGAGCAATTGCGGATCGCAGCCGGCGTCGCGATGGTCGAGCGGCGCCTCCAGCGTGGCGACGATCCTGTCGAGGCGCGCGAGCGCCGAATCATAGGCCGCCTCGGCCGTGACGCCCTCGCGCGGGCGGACGGGCGTCACGATGGCGATTTCGTCCTTCACCGTGTCGAACACGACCATGACGGTCGGGCGCAGCAGCAGCGCGTCGGGAACGCCGATCCTGTCTTCCTTGGCCGGCGCCAGACGCTCCATCTGGCGCACCATGTCGTAGCCGAGATAGCCGAAGACGCCCGCCGCCATGGGCGGCAATTGCGCCGCCGCGGGCGGCACGGCGGATTCGGCGATGAGCTGGCGCAGGGCCGCGAGCGGCGGGGCGCCGCAGGGGACGAAGGCGTTGCTGTCCGTCAGCGCGTCGCGGTTGATCTCGGCTCTGTCGCCGACGGCGCGGAAGATCACGTCCGGATCGAGCCCGATCATCGAATAGCGCCCGCGCGCGGCTCCGCCTTCGACCGACTCCAGCAGAAAGGCCGCGCCGTCGCGCCCGCGCGAGAGCTTCAGATAGGCGGAGACGGGCGTCTCCAGATCGCCGACCAGGCGCGTGACGACGAGACGCGGACGACCCGCGTCGTAATCGGGGCCAAAAGCTCCGAAGTCGGGCTCGAACATGGCGCCGGTCACTGTTCCTTTTCCGCTCCCGTCGCGAGGCGCAGCGCCTTCTCGTCGATGCCGACATTGAGCGCCTTTTCCAGGCCGCCGACATATTGCTCGAGCAGGTCGTTCTGCAGGGCGGGCTTCAACTGCTCCGCGATCGTCTTCGACTCGAGCGACGTCGGGTCGAAGGGCGGGGTCTGAGCGTCCTTCACGAAGAAGATCAGCCGGCCGCCGTCGACAGTGACCGAGCCGGAGCCGCCGGGCGCGACCTCGAAGAACTGCACGATCGTATTGATCGCGAAGTCCGGGCGCTGCGCGCGCTTCACCTCGGTCGCGCGCTTGACCTCGAGGCCGAGCGCCTTGGCGGCGGCGTCGATCGACTGGCCGCCCTTGATCTTCGCCACGATCTCGTCGGCCTTGGCGGAAAGCGCCTTCTGCGCGTTCTCGGCGCGCATGGCTTCGGCCACGGCGTCCTTCACTTCCTCGAAGGTCTTCTGCCGCGCGGGCTCGACGCCATTGACTTCGAACCAGACATAGCCGCCGTCGCGCGTCGCCACGGTCTCGTTGTCGACGCCGACATCGGAGGCGAAGGCGGCTTTCAGCAGATCGGCGCCGGCTGGAATGTCGACGGCCTTGCCGTCCTTGCCATTGCCGGCTTCGTCCACGGCCTCGATCGTGCGGGTCGTCAGTCCGGCGGCCGCGGCGGCTTCGGCAAGCGGCTTGCCCGAGGCGCGCTGATCCTCCACCGCCTCCTGCAGGCGGCGCACTTCCGGCGCGGCGTTCTTCTGGGCGACCTCGGTCTTGAGCTGGTCGGCGACCTGCTCATAGGTCTTGGTCGTGATCGCCGGCGAAATCTTTTTCACGACCGAGACGACCGTGCCGAAAGCAGTGGTCACGGGCTCCGCGACGCCGGGCTGGGGCAGGGCGAAGACCGCCGCGCCGACCTTGGCGTCGCCGAAATCGCGCTGCTCGACGAAGCCGAGGTCCACATCCTTCGGATTGCGCTTCAGCTCGGCGGCGAGCGCGTCGATATCGGCGCCGCCCTTGAGTTTCGCGATCGCGTCCTGGGCTTCCGCCTCGGTCTTGAAGACGAGCTGTCGCACCTCGCGTTTCTCTGGCGTCCCGAAGCGTTTCGCCTTCACCTCCTCGTAGAGCTTGCGGGCGTCGGCGTCCGACACGTCGGCGGGCCTGGCGACGGTCGCGGGGCTGACCTCGAGAACGGTGAGCTTGCGATATTCCTTGGCGCGGAAGGTCTGCTCGCGATCCTCGAAATATTTCTTGAGCTCCTCGTCGGAGGGCGCCGCCGCGTCGCCGGCGGCCGATACCGGCAGCACGAAATAGTCGATGGAGCGCGCCTCGTTGCGGAAGCGGTGGATCGCCTCGATCATCAGCTTCGGCGGCTCGACGCCGTTGATGACGAGATCGGTCAGCGTCTTGCGAAGATAGGCGACCTTCTGGTCCGCGACGAAGCTGCGCTCGGTGAAGCCGGCGTCGCGGGCGATGGCCTTGAACTTCTCGGCGTCGAACTTGCCGGCGGTCTGGAAGGCCTTCTCATTGGCGATCAGCCGCTGCGTCGCCTCGTCGCTCGCGGCCAGGCCGAGCTGCCGGGCCTTCTGGTCAAGGGCGACGTCGGTGATCAGGCGCTCCAGCACCTGGAGGTCCATGCCCGCCTTGTGCGCCTCCTCGGCGGTGACGGCGCGGCGCAGACGCTGCTGGATGCGGCGCAAATCGTTCTGGAAGGCGTTGCGGAACTGCTCGACCGTGACCTCGCCCGCGCCGACCTTGGCGAGGCGCTGGGAGGTGAAGCCTCGGAAGACGTCGCCGACGCCCCAGATCGCGAAACTGATGACAATGACGCCCATCACAACCGCCATGATGGCGCGGCCGATCCAGTTCTGCGATGCGACGCGCAGGCCCTCGAGCATGATTTCCGGTTCCCTCTTCGTGTTTTTCGGGGCGTTCCGCCGCCGTTTTGGCGGCGGACTATAGGGAGGGGCGCGGGTCGTGGCAATCCGCGCGCGCACGCCGTCGTCGGCGCGTCGATTTGCGGCATTGCAGCCTTGGGCTCGGGCGTTCAGCCTGGGCGTTTCCGAAAGCGGGCGGCCGGCGGACCTCGCCGGCGCCGGTTGATGGCTTGAAGGTATTCGAATGGAAGAGACGAAGAACGGAATCAGCGCCGAAGCGGTCGAGGGGCTGGAGAAGATGGGAGCGGGCGCCGTCGCCGCCGAGGCGTCATCCGAGCCCCGCCGCGAGGATCCCCGCCGTCTGCGCGCCGATTCGGAGGCGATCCGGCACGCGTTCGAGACGGGCGAGTTTCCCTACAAGACGCGGCTTTCCAACCGGGTCTATCTCGACCACATGGAGTCGCTGCAGGTCGAGCTGCTCAAGGCGCAGAGCTGGGTCAAGGAGACCGGCCAGCGCATCATCATGCTCTTCGAGGGGCGCGACGCGGCCGGCAAGGGCGGCACGATCAAGCGTTACATGGAGCATCTCAATCCGCGCGCCGCGCGCGTGGTGGCGCTGGAGAAGCCCTCCGAGCGCGAGCGCACGCAATGGTATTTCCAGCGCTACATCGAGCATCTGCCGGCCGGCGGAGAGATCGTCTTCTTCGACCGCTCCTGGTACAACCGCGCCGGCGTCGAGCGCGTGATGAATTTCTGCACGCCCAACGAATATCTCGACTTCATGCGCCAGTGTCCGGAGCTCGAGCGCATGTTCGTCAGTTCCGGCGTCCGCCTTTACAAATACTGGTTCTCGGTGACGCGCGAGGAGCAGTTGCGTCGCTTCAAGGCGCGCGAGACCGATCCGCTGAAGCAATGGAAACTCTCCCCGATCGACCGCGCCTCCATGGACAAATGGGACGACTACACCGAGGCGAAGGAGGCGATGTTCTTCTTCACCGATACAGCGGACGCGCCCTGGGTCGTCATCAAGTCCGACGACAAGAAGCGCGCCCGCCTCAATTGCATGCAGCATTTCCTGTCGAGCCTCGATTATCCCAATAAGGACCACAGCGTCGTGCGCGGGCCGGACCCGCTGATCGTGGGCTCCAGCGCCCATGTCATCGGGCGCAGCGAGCATATTGTCGGCAAATCGCTGACGCTGGATCTGGAGAAGAAGCGCAAGCGGGGGTGAGGGCGCGCGGGAACCGCAAGCCGTCCCCGCGCTTACGCCTCATTTTTGCCCATGCAAAGGCGCGATTTGCCTGTTTCGAGATCGCGCCTGCAGATTTTTGTGACAAAACCTCGTTCAAAATCAACAGCCTGATTGCAGGCAGCCGAGGCTTCGCGTAACGATTGAGACGCTGAAGCTGACGGGGCCGCTCGCCCGAGCAGCGGCTCCGGGGCGCGCGCTTGGCCCGCGGGGCTCAAAAGTTGAATGCGGCGCTCAATCGCAACATCCAAGCGCCTCGAAAAGGAAAAGCCATGCTGCGGTCATACGGCTTTGCAGGAATGATGACGCTCGCTCTTTTTTCCGCGCCCGCCAATGCTTTGGACGTCCTGGATCATGATTATGGCGGCCGCGTCGAACCCTATGTCGCCCGGCTCGCGCAGGCCCAGGCGAGGGGCGAGCCGGTGCGCATCGGACCGGTGGAATGCGACTCCTCCTGCACGCTCTTTCTTGCCGCGCGCCGCTCCTGCGTGTCGCCCGGCGCCGTCTTCGGCTTCCATGCGCCCTGGGTCGGCGGACCGACGGGCGGCGTCGTCGATCGGCAGATGACCGCCGTCTTCGCCTCAGCCTACAAGCCGCCGCTGCGCCGCATCTTCCTCGACCATGTGCGCAGCTCGCGCGGCGCGGCGCCGGGCCCGTTGCTCAGGATCACCGGCGCCCAGCTCGCGAGCTTCGGCTATCGTCTCTGCGGGGAGTGAGCGGGCAATCGGTTTTTTGCCGTACTCGCCGCCTTCCCGTCGCGACGAAGGGAAGGCGGCGGCGCTTCTTTCAGGGATCTTCGACATGTCGGCTTTTTTCGGGGCGACGCAGATTTCGCGCGCGCCGCATTGCGACTCCGTCAGCTTCTGCTAGGTAAAGTCTTTCAATTCGCAGGATTCCCACGCATGATCCGCCGTCCGCTCGTCGCCGGAAACTGGAAAATGAACGGGCTCATCGCCTCGCTCGCCGAAATTGCGGAGATGGGGACGGCTTACGACATTGCGCTGAAGGCAAGAGTGGAGCTGGTGATTTGTCCGCCGGCGACGCTGATCGGGCTTGCGCTGGAGGTTGCGGGGCAGGGCGGCGTCGGGCTCGGCGGCCAGGACTGCCACGCGGCGGCGAGCGGCGCGCATACGGGCGACATTTCCGCCGAAATGCTCAAGGACGTGGGCGCAGCCTATGTGATCGTCGGCCATAGCGAGCGGCGCGCCGACCACGGCGAGACCGACGCCGTCGTTCAGGCGAAGGCGTCAGCGGCGTTGCGGGCGGGACTGACTCCCATCATCTGCGTCGGCGAGACGCGCGCCGAGCGCGAGGCGGGCAATGCGCTCGCCGTCGTCGGCGCGCAGATCGACGGCTCGCTCCCCGCCGACGCGCCGGGAACGATCGTCCTGGCCTATGAGCCGGTCTGGGCCATCGGAACGGGACTGACGCCCACGCCGAACGACGTCGCCGAGATGCACGCTTTCGTCCGCGAGCGGATCGAGGCGCGGCTCGGCGGGGGTAAAAGCGAGACCGTGCGCATTCTCTATGGCGGTTCGGTGAAGCCGGCCAACGCCCGGGAATTGATGAGCGCGCCGAATGTCGACGGCGCGCTGGTCGGCGGCGCGAGCCTCACGGCGAAGGACCTCATGGCGATCGCCGAGGCGTATCGTTGAGAGCGCAACGGATCGGTTACGCGTCACGCACTGGAGCGTATCGAGAGCCGTAATCTGGAGCGAGAGACCGTCATTCGTGCGATCAAAGAGCCTCTCTGGATTGAAGCCGACCCAGTGGACGCGTCATTGACGCGCTTTTTCGCTTTTTCCGACGAAACGCGAACTCGGATGATACGCGTCGTCGCCCGTGTTATCAATGCAGAGGAAGTCCTCGTGGTGACGGCGCTCATGGATCGCAACGCCCGGGACAAGCGTCCGAAGTGAGAAGATGATACCTCATTCGAAAGCCGTCGAGGTCGATATCGAGGCGGACGCCGCCTATGTGGCGTTCCGTTCGGATGCCGTTGCGACGACCGAGGAAATAGAAGAAGGCGTCCTGGTGGATTTCGACGCCGCAGGCCGGGCCGTCGGCGTCGAGATTCTCGCTATCCGCACGCGCGCGGGAGAACGCGAGCCGGCCTCCTGGGCGGCGGGCTTCGCTGAAGGCATTCTTTCACGGCTGTCGGCGGCCGCTTAGATCACGTGATCGACTCCAAGGAATAGAGCGCGCTCCAGGCGGTCTTGCCGCCGCGCGGCGCCGCCGGTATAAGCGCGGCGCTTACCCTTTCAGCACTCCAACTCACGAGGCGATGCGCTCTCATGGCGATCGAACGCACCTTTTCCATCATCAAGCCCGACGCGACCAGGCGCAACCTCACCGGCGCCGTCAACGCGCTCATCGAAGGCGCGGGCTTGCGCATCGTCGCGCAGAAGCGCATCCGCCTGACCCGCGAACAGGCCGAGACCTTCTACGCCGTGCATAAGGAGCGTCCCTTCTTCGGCGAGCTCGTCGACTTCATGATCTCCGAGCCGGTCGTCGTGCAGGTGCTCGAGGGCGAGAACGCCATCGCCCGCTATCGCGAGGTCATGGGCGCCACCAACCCCGCAAACGCCGCGCCGGGCACGATCCGCAAGGAGTATGCGCTCTCGGTTGGCGAGAACTCGGTGCACGGCTCCGACGCTCCCGAGACCGCTGCGGTCGAGATCGCGCAGTTCTTCTCGGGCAACGAGATCGTCGGCTGAGCCGGCTTCCTCGCGGGCGCGGCCAAGCGGGAGATTTTCATCGGCGCCTACGGGCGCCTTTGTTTTTTGTCATCCTTTCGCATTCTATCGCCGCCGCCGGGCGGCTGAAGGTCCACTCAAGCCTCTCGCCATAAGCGGCCGTTCGGGAAGCGCGGGCTCGAGACGAAAGCCCGTTTTCTGTTTCCTTGCGTCTTTTCATCGCCCGCCAAGCTAGGAACAACGCGCGAGCCCATCTGTTTTAAAGGCGCGTGAAGCAAGTCTGGTTCACGCGCATTCGAGCCTTGAAAAGCGCGGACTTTCCGCCGGGCGCGTGATCCCGCGCGCCCGGGAAGCGCGCTTGCGACGACGGAGTGACAGACATGTTGAAAGCGATGATGTTCGCGGCCGCGCTGGCCACGGCGGGAGCAGGCGTCGTCTATGCGCAGGCGACTGGCGGCCCGCTCGGGGCGGGAACGGGATCGGAGCGCGGGGCCGGCGCTATGACGGGGAGAACGGGCTCGACGGCGCAGATGCTGACGACGCTGCCGCAGCACGCGACCGCCGTCTCCAATTGGTACGATCGGAACGTCTATGATCCACAGGACAACAAGGTCGGCGAGATCAAGGACATGCTGCTCGACCGCGAGGGCAGGGTGCAGGCGGTGATCGTTTCCGTCGGGGGTTTCCTCGGGGTGGGCGAGAAGGACGTCGCCGTGGCCTTCGACGCCATCCAGCCAATCCAGCGCGAGAGCAAGTGGTGGCTGACGATGAATGCGAGCAAGGATCAGCTCCGCGCGGCGCCAGGCTTCCGTTTTGACCGTTCGAAACAGGTCTGGACGGTGGCGGCGCGGGATTGACGCGGCGTTTGTATCGCGAGAGCC
>Ga0123398_1025326_pt1 | contig 18073 bp, 14 predicted proteins | sample T5LHNO3metaT_FD_89926 | JGI IMG/M metagenome (GOLD analysis project Ga0123398, IMG submission 89926) | Methane-oxidizing artificial microbial communities from Washington, USA to study methane cycling - T5-LHNO3 metaT (Metagenome... | ecosystem: Engineered > Modeled > Simulated communities...
AGGCGGCAACGGGTGCTGGACACATAAATGCTCAACTCGCTGCAGGTGATCGTATTTCTTCGCTTCTTGCTCTTCAACGTGCATTTGGCATTAGATTCAAAGAGTCAGCCCTTCTAAATGCCAAAGCCGCTCTGAAAGAAGCCAAGATAAAGGGTTTTATCTCAGTAAAAGCAGGCACTAAAGGAGGTCGCAAAAGAGCGGTTCCATGCAGCCCCGCCGGCATCACTGCGCTCGAACAGGCGGTCACTGTCCAGGATGAACGATCAATGGTTCCCAAGACTATGACCTATGTCGAATTCCGTCAGGAATGCTACGCCATAGCCGGTGAAAAGGGGTTTGTTTTTCATTCTGAACGCCATGCGTATGCTCAGGCTCGCTACCGGGAAATTACCGGAGCGCCATCACCAATAGAAGCCGGATGGCCCCGCAAGGAACGATTCAATAAACTTGCTGAATATCTAAATATTAACAAAACAGAGGCGAAGGAAATTGATAAATCGGCTCGTCAGATAATATCAATTGAACTCGGACATTCTCGCGTGGAGATTACAAATGCGTATCTGGGCTGAGGAATTACACCACTCGGAAAGACACGCCTATGCACAAAATCGGTATCGTGAAATTGTTAATGCCCCTTCGCCACTTGAAGCAGGTTGTGAGCATAAAGGCCGAATATCCAAATTAGCTGAATACTTGAATATTCCTGAGTCTGATGCCAAAGATATTGGCCGCAAGGCCCAGTTAAACATCTCAATAGAATTGGGCCATTCAAGAGTGGATATATCAAATGCGTACCTGGGCTGAGGAATTACAAGCGCACACTCACGATTATGTGCGTCGTGGCGGAAAACAGAATCGAAAAAAACAGGTATCACTGATTATTGATTTCCTGGAATACACAGATTCTCAAGAGAAAATAACATCCCTGCACCGACTGGGTAGCCGTCACGTCATTAATTTCTGGAAATCTCATCGAAATCTGTCTGAGAAAACGGCCTATGATTATTGGCTTGGAATCTGCAAGCTATGGGAATGGATTGGTAAACCGGATAAACCACCCAAGCCGCATAAAATAAGCGAATCCACGGACAGTGATGATTCGAATATTGAGTTGATATTTCCGGAGTTTTCTAAGGCTATTAAGTCTGCTCGTGAATTAAAGGGTTTGTCGATACAGAAGCTTGCCAATTTATCGGGGTGTGAGGCAATGGTTGTTAACGAAATTGAAGCTGGCAAATATGATGGCGCGAAAATTTCAGAAGCCCAAAATCTTTTAAGCATTTTGAATATTCAGCTTTCTATTAGAATCCAGTCATGAATTTTATTGTCGACCTATCCAGACAATTAACCTTTAGAATTACATGGAGCGATATTCCAAGAACATATTCGTTTTGGTTTAATTCATATAATGAAATCCAGGGCTTGCTCGCCTCTTATCGATATATTTCAACAAAACAGGTGGATTTAATTAACTAAAACATGTAGATTTATTTAACCAAAACATGTAAATCTATCTATGAGGTATGCAACATGGGTCGCCCACGATTAAGCGAGCAGCAAAAATTAGCAAAAGCGCTTGAGGATCTGCGTCAAATTATCGGATCAGACCATGGCGTTGTTCGTGGTAACCAACTCAAAAACTCGACACGGGTCTTGCTTATTGAAAAAAGGTTTCTGCGTGAAGTTCTGAAGGGCTGGTATTTTGTGTCGGATCCTTCTTCGGATCAGGGTGATACTACCTTGTTTTATGCCAACTTCTGGGAATATCTTGCCCATTATTTGCAGGATCGCTTCGACAATAAGTATTGCCTGACGGCAGAGTATTCTCTGCTTAGACACTCACGGTACAATCTGGTTCCGAGACAGGTGAACGTTATTTTGGCAACCAACCAGAGTCAAATACAGGAGTTGGCATACCAACATTCGCTAGTCATGTACCCCGGTGGGAATAACTTTCCGAAAGAGGAGTACATCGTCAATGTGGAAGGTCTACGATGCATGTCGGCGCCCTATTGCTTGGTAGTGTTGACGCCCAATATATTCCGGACGCATCCCGAAGAGGTGCAACTTGTCTTAGGCACCCTTGATGACCCTGGCGCTATCGCTGCATTGATTGACGTAAATGTCAGTGGGATTGGCAGAGTAATAGCAGCCTCCCGAGCTATTGGTCGAAACGATTTCGCCAACAGCATCGTCAGTCAGCTGTCAGGGATCAATATTAAAGTGACTGAAAATAACCCGTTCGAAACGCCACCCCTTTACATGCTTGGGTCACCTGACAAGACTCCACTTTATGCTCGGATAAAAATGCTCTGGGGCAAGCATCGCCAGACTGTTTTGACCAAGCGCCCAAGGGCGACAGCCTCTGATATTTCAGATGCAGTCTACTTAGATCAGGTCGAAGCCACTAAAATAAATGATGCCTATCACAGCTTATCCATCGAGCGTTACCGGGTGACTCATGAACTCATCGAGAAAGTAGCAAAAGGGTTATGGAGTCCTGAAACTAATCCGGAAGATAAGCAGCAAATCGATGCCATGGCGGCTCGTGGCTATCTTGAAGCCTTCGAGCTTGTGAAGGAATCAGCCGGAGCAGCTTTCACGGAAAGGCGGAACCAGCAGGCAGCCGCTAAGCTATTTGCCGACAGTCATCAGAAATGGTTTCAGAAGCTGTTCATGCCCTCGGTGGATGCCGGGATTCTTAATAGCCGCGATTTGGTCGGCTATCGACGACATATGGTTTTTCTGCGTGGCTCGCTTCATTCGCCACCGCACTATGACTATGTAAGAGACGGCATGACGGCATTGCAAGAGTGCTTTAATGCCGAAGACGATGCCTTTGTGCGTGCAGTATTGGGTCATTGGCTATTCGCCTTCATACACCCCTACATGGATGGAAATGGTCGCATGGCCAGATTCACGATGAACTTGATGCTCGCCTCGGGAGGCTATCCGTGGACCATAATTCGGGTTGAGGATCGCGATCGATACATGGCGGCGCTGGAGTCTGCCAGTGTTGATCAGGATCTTGAACCTTTTGCCACGTTCGTGGCCGATTGCGTCCAGTCATGCCCATGGGATTTCTCTACGCTTGCTGAAGATTGACATCCTCGCCCTGATAAGACTTTACACACTTTTTAGCAGTTTTGAAGGGTTGCTGTCATCCCCATTACCTTTCTTGGCAGAATCCTTATCCATCTTGCTCGGTTTGTGTTGGGTTTAGTGATTTCGCCCTTGAGTTTGGGTATTTCCTGCTCCAGTTCCTTCATAGGCCTTTCAAGGTATTCTTGCGCATCCTGAGATAAAAATCTTCCATGACCTCAATGAATGAGTTTTGTTTTTGCCAAAATCCGGGAAAATCTCCGCCTTTTTTAATTAACATGGCGGGAATAGTCGCCGGTTGACTGGGTTCTATACTTTTCGGCAGAGGCTGCTGTCCCTGCCAAAAGCTTTTTAGGCTGATTTCCTGGGGGAGCTCTGTGAGTACCGGACGAGTATAAAAACTATCCACTGGCATGAGTTCAACAGTGGCGTTGCTTTTAGCGTCACTTAACACTTTGCCTAAGGATGAGTTGGCTAATTCCCGTAACAACTTTTCGGACGCCAGGCCGCGCATTTCAAATAATAAAAACGGATTCTGGTCTAATTGCCCGGCCAAGCGATAGCAAACACCGGCAATATGTTTACACGGGACTTCGTAATCCGGGCAATCGCAGGCTACTTTAAAATCTCGATAGTCTTTAGGTAGTAAATGCACACCGGCTTCAGCAAAGACGGCTTCAATGTTTTCCGGAATTTCATTGAGCAACAATCTGGCAATAAAACTGGCTCGTTGACTGAGTCTTTGAATGATTTTTTGCCATTGAACCTCAGATAAATGGGTCATTTGCACACTGACTTTATAGGTCGGCTCTTTATAAACCCCATAATAGGGATTGGTGTTGCCGCGCAGTTTTGCGTCGACCTTGCCCTTCTGTAATAGCCATTGTTTGATACGGTTGTCGGTGGAATAGGAGCGTCCACGGGCCAGACGACCGCTGTCGGTAAAACCTTCCAGGGCGGCTATAAAGCGTTGTCCCCACCAGGTCTTTGCATATTTGCTCATGTCAGTCTTCCATAATGCTATGTTTATTGAGCGCGATCAGCTCTTTAAATGCCTGGTTGTCGAGCTTGGTTAGCCAGCTTTCGTCATTACCGACTATGCTGTCGGCCATTTTTTGCTTATCGGCAATCATTTGATCAATGCGCTCTTCCAAGGTTCCCAGGGTTACAAATTTATGCACGAAGACATTCTTTTTCTGGCCGATACGAAAGGCCCGATCAGTGGCTTGGTTTTCAACGGCAGGATTCCACCAGCGATCAAAATGAAACACATGATTTGCTTGGGTTAAGGTGATACCGACGCCGCCAGCTTTGAGCGAAAGAATAAAAACCGCAGGACCTGTTTCCGGATCTTGAAAATCGCTGATCATGTGTTCACGTTTAATGCGACTCGTGCCGCCGTGCAAATAATGGATTTTATAGTGTTTCTCCTTGGCCAGATAACGTTCCAGGTGTTCGCCTATTTCGGTAAACTGGGTGAACACCAAAACGCTATCGTCCCGTTCCATTGCTTCTTCAAGCATTTCGCCAATACGTTCAAGCTTATGCGAGCGTTCGGGGGTAAACGCACTACCATCTTGTAAAAATTGCATCGGATGATTGCAGATTTGTTTTAATTTCATCAGCGTGGACAACATTAAGCCCTGGCGCTGAATACCTTCTGCCTCCTCCAATTGCGCAACTACATCGTTTACCACGACTTCATACAAGGAGGCTTGCTCTTTACTGAGATTGCAATAAATCTTGTTTTCAATTTTATCGGGTAAATCTTTTATGATCGATTTGTCGGTTTTCAAACGCCGCAAAATAAAGGGCTGGATAATTTTTTTTAGGATAGCCGACTGTATCGGGTCATTATCACGCTGTACCGGCAACTCGTAGGTTTTGCGAAATTGTGCTTGTTTGCCCAAATAGCCGGGGTTCAGGAAATTAAAAATTGACCATAAATCCATTAAGCGGTTTTCTACCGGCGTACCCGTTAACGCCAGACGGGAATCGCCATTGAGTTTTAAAATGGCTTTGGTTTGCGCTGCTTTTGGGTTTTTAATATTTTGCGCTTCATCCAGGACGATGCGTCGCCACTGCAATCCACCCAGTAATTTACTGTCTTTACGCGCGAGCGTGTAAGAGGTAATCAGCAAATCATGCTGCAAGCACAGCTGCTTGAATGACTTGACATCTTGTTCACGGTCACTGCCATGATGAATCAACGTGGTCAGATGCGGAGCAAACTTTTCAATTTCTTTTTGCCAGTTGCCAATCACGGAAGTCGGTGCAATAAGCAGCGTAGGGCCGGGCTGGGTTAGCTCGCGTTCCAACACTAACACGCTAATGACTTGCATGGTTTTACCCAGGCCCATGTCATCGGCCAGGCAACCGTTTAAGCCTAAGCTTTCCAGATAACGCAACCAGGCCACCCCGCGTTTTTGATAATCCCGTAGTTGCGCGTTGAGTTTTTCAGGATTGGCTATGGGTTCTAATTGGCTGCTGTCGGATAATTTTGCCAGCATCTGTGCCAAGCTATCGTGAACATCCAGTTCAAAACCCTCCTCTTCTTCGGCTAATTTCCTTAATAATTCCTGCACCGACATTTCCGGTACAGTGTCATTTTGCTGTTGTATAAAGGCCAGCATTTCCTGCATTTTATCGCGATCCAGCTCCATCCATTGACCGCGAAAATGTATCAATGGTGTTTTGGCATCCACCAGCTGTTGCCATTCTTCAGGACTTAACGCTTCATCGCCGATGGCCAGCTGATAATGGTAATCTGTCAGCTTATCCATAGAAAAATAGGCTTGTGCACTGGCTGAGGCAGGCTTAGCTTTCCCGCCGGAACGCAAGCGGAGTTTTGCTCGACGACGGCCTTTCGGCGTTAACCAAGCCGGAATAATAATTTTAAAACCGGCATCTTCCAATATCCACGCGCTTTCTTTCAGAAACTCAAAGGCTTCATCCAACAAAAGCTGCACAACATCAGGCTCACTGCCTTCCATGCCCTGCCATAATTTGGGATAAATACGCGCGGCTTGCGCCAGATTAACCAGTATCTGTTGCTCAATCGACTGACCGAATTGCTGATGCAACATTTTATGAAAGTGATCTTTATGTGCCCAAAAATCATCCAAATCCAATTTAAGCGACGGGTCTTTGTGTGAGGATAAAAAGAAAATCAAACACCATTGGTCAATAGCCTCGGCATCGGCTTCCAGTAATTGCAAGCCTAATTGCAAGCTACTTTGCGCCTGGGTTCCCAATAGTTTTTGCTGCCATTGCTGCCAGTATGTAAAGTCATCGGGGAGCCGTTCACAGGTTCTCATCGGCTCAGCGGTTTGCTTATCCAGCAGGATGGTCTCTAAAAAATCATATTGGACTTTTTTAGTGAACACCTGCGGCATCTCAAGTGCTGCTGTGCTTAGCAGTTCATCAATGACCACTTCGGCAAAATGCCGTAATAACGATTCGGGTTGATACTGCTGACTGCAAGCAACCGGCATTTGTGTAACAGCTGCTTGTATCAAACCTTCATAGTGACTGGAAACCGCTTGCCAACGTCGATACAGCTCAATGGTCTTCCCCGTTTTTCGACTCAATAACAGTGGAATATACTGATCTTTGGCGATAATTTGCTTTAACGATTGGCTAAAGTAATACCAAAACAAAAAGTCGCTACCGATACGGCTATTATTGTCGGCCTGGAAACTACACAAAAAATGGATGTTGTTAATAGCTTTTATAGGCGTTTGCAACGGATAAGCATAGACCTGCCAGTTTTGCAGAGTCACCGCCTCATCAGGTTCAACACGCTGCAGTTCGGGTGACGGCAGAGGCTTACCCTCAAAAGTAGGCAAAAGTAGCGACAGTAATGCACCCTGCCCTGCACTAATGGGGGCTGACAGTGTGTCACTTTTTAAAAATTCTAAACAAGGCTTTTCGGGTAAGTGCTGCGGATGTAGCGCATTTTTTACCTGATCCTGAACCTCGTCGCTTTCTACCCACAGGTAAACCCCCCCCGATTGAATGAAGTCTTGTGTGTTTTTGGGAATCCAAGCTCCATGTATTACGTTCATTAAAACTATCGATGTCTACTACGGTTAATAAAAAGAATACGTTATAACTGAGCCACAAAGAACCAGAGGACTCATTCCAATCGGACTTATTGTCCAACAAATAATCATTCCATGATGCCGCATTTTTCACGCGCGGCATTCACCCTATCCCGCATTTCTTTGCCCGGCTTGAAGTGAACCACCACTGTAGCCGCCAAATTAACAGCACCCCCGGTCTTTGGATTACGCCCCAGCTTGGCCAGTCGACGCCGCAAATCAAAACTGCCAAAGCCTCTGATTTCAATGCGCTCGCCCTGGGCCAGGGCATCCGCCATCTGTTTCAGCAGGCAATTGAGCGCCGTTTCCACGTCCCGCGCCTGAAGTTCAGGTAACTTGGCACTAAGCGCCTGCAGCAGTTCTGATTTGACCATCGTTTAACTCCCTTATATAGAGGGTTTATTTTAGCAGGTTATGCCACTGTCGTTAGTGGCGGCCTGAAAGTTTGCGTTGCTGCCCTTATTCCCGTTGGCTTGGGCGGCCTCGGCACCCACCTCATCCCGTTAACACCCTAACCCTCTGCCCTGCCATTCTGTTTTAGCACCGCCCGGCTTAACCTTGCTTTTCCGAGCAAACGGGCTATTTTATGAAAAAATTTTTTCAGTCTATCAATAAGTCAGCTCCCAATCCCTGTGAACGGAATTATTTACACCCTCTAAATACCATCAAGAAAAAACTCCGACACTAAATCTTTAACGCCCTACCTGGTGTATATGAATAGATTATGAATTTAATGTATTCAATTAGGAAACAATTCATATATTCCTATCGCCATTGTCAACAATAGGAATCATAACTATTATTAAGTTGTAGTATGAAAAAAACCATTCAACTTTATATGAGGACTTACGCATGAACGACTTTCAAAAAGATATTTTAACCGGAACGGTATATATAACCGGCCTGCTTGGCTTTATTTCTGGTGAATTCATCATCTCATCCACGCTGTTCGCATCAGCGGCCATTGCCAGTAACGTTAACCTGAACCGTAAAAGAGGAAAAGCTGGTCAATTATCATGCGATTGATTCATCTAACTGAACTGCTTAACCAAGTGACTTGAAGACTTTCAGGGCTTAACGGCCTTGGAAGTCTTTTTGTTTTGCTTCTACTTCACTACTCGCTTAAAACCACTGGTGCTAGTGCTGCTACTTTTGCCAAAACTGAAGCACTACCTCGCCCCGAATTGTCTTTTAATTCAGATGCTCACGTAAGCATTCGGTCGTCATCAGCCCTTGATGGTAATAATCTGCTTCAAGGTATGCACCACCTCAACCAGATCGATTGACCTGCTCAATGTCTTTGGATGCCTCAGGTAGTAAAATTCTGCTGCCGACAATAACCTAGAAATGTTTTTGCTGTGTTAACAATACAGTCCCCGCAATTGTATTTTTTGGGTTTTCACTTGCCCTGGGTTAGAACATGCCTGATACTCTGCCGTCTATACGCTGATTAAGTACCTCAATGATTCAGGAGAACTCACCATGTCGAATTTCATGTATGCTGCATCTGTTCCACCCATTATTCGTAGCCTGACCAATTTGCGGTCAATCCTCGAAAAAGCTGCCACTCATGCCGAGGCAAAAAAAATTGATCCGTCTGTTCTGATCAATGCGCGTCTATATCCGGATATGTTTCCGCTTTCACGGCAAGTTCAGATCGCAACAGATGTTGCCAAAGGTGCAGTTTCACGCCTTGTCGGTTTGGAGCCACCGAAGTACGAAGACAATGAATCGACCTTCCCTGAACTGTTAGCGCGGCTCGATAAGACCATTGCACTACTTGAATCTTGCAAGCCCGAACAGATAGACGGTTCTGAAGACAGAACTATCACACTGCCGATGCACGACAGAACGGTCACCTTCAAAGGTTTGCCCTACCTGTTCGATTTTGTTCTACCCAACGTCTATTTCCACGTAACCACCGTATACGCGATTCTCCGGCATAACGGCGTGGAGATTGGCAAGAAGGATTTCTTGGGCAACATTTACTAACACCCAAGTATGACCGCCTACAAATGGCAGTTCGCAGCACGGCTTCGCTACCACGCATTCGGTTGGAAATCCGATAAACCAATTCAACGCATCAAAGAAGCGTTAACTGAAATCAAACAAGTAGCCAAGAAGGAACCAGCGCTGGCCGCCGAAGGTGCCGTTCTCTTTTTGGAGAAAATAGCGCCTGCTATTGAACAAGTTGATAGCTCATCCGGCGCTATAGGCAGTATGGTCAATCGGGCTATTGAAACCTTGGTGCCGATTATTGCCAAAGCTAGAGTAGAACAGCCGGTTCGAGACTGCTGGCTGGAACGCTTATGGGATGCGATTCAAAATGACCAGATGCCTTACATCGAATCCTTAGGCGACTATTGGGGTGAGCTGTGCATGACACCGGATACGTCATCGCATTGGGCTGATGAGTTTTTGCCCGTGATCGAGCGCATGTGGTCACCTCAGTCTTCCGGTCACGGCCATTTCAGCGGCATGGCTGCCTGTTTCTCTGCGCTCTATACAGCAGGCCGTTATCCAGACTTACCGACACTTTTGGATAAAGCCCCTTTCACTATGTGGTGGTATCGACGCTGGGGCGTGAAGGCGTTAGTCGCCATGGGCAAGAAAGCTGAAGCGATCCGCTACGCCGAAGAAACGAAAGGTATCAATGACCCGGAGTCAGCGATTGCACGCATTTGTGAAGAAATCCTACTGTCATCGGGACTTTACGAAGAAGCATACAACCGCTATGCGCTAGAGGCCAACCAAGGCACTACCTACTTGGCTACTTTCCGCGCTATCGTCAAAAAATATCCCCATACACCAGCCGCAGATATTTTGCGTGACCTTGTAGCCAGTCAACCCGGCTCTGAAGGCAAATGGTTTGCTGCTGCCAAAGACGCGGGCTTGTTTGACTTAGCCATTGAGTTAGCCAGTCAATCGCCGACTGATCCGCGAACACTGGTGCGGGCGGCTCACGACTATGCCGAACAACAACCAGATTTTGCGTTGTCTGCTGGACTCACCGCACTCTACTGGATGTCACGTGGTTATGGATACCAAATCACAGCAACCGATGTATTGGATGCCTATAAATCGCTAATACTGGCTGCCAATCATGCAGGGATTGTCGAAACCCAGATTAAAGCCCGAATTCAAGAAACGATCGGAGCACAAACGCCTGGCAATGCATTCATGCTCTTGACTCTAAATTATCTTTTGAAGAATTAACTGATCAACGAGTTTTAATATTTTGCTTGAACCTGATGAAGATCGCTGAAAGTGCAATCCTTAACATTATTCATCTAACTGAACTGTTTAACCAAGCGACTTGAAGACTTCATAAATGCTCAATTTTGCAGCAGGCAGGGCCGCCGAAAAGCTCAGAAGACAACATTCTGTGACCGGCTGCATCACGGTTTTTATCAGAACCAACCCGTTTAACCCGCAAGAGCCACAATATCAGCGTGCGGCTAGCATCAAGCTCGACGCCGCTACCTAGGGACACCCGCGCTATCATCGCCACGGCCAACCGAAGGCTAAAAGAGATATTCAAATCAGGTTACGGCTATCAAAAGTGCGGTATGCAACTGAGCCATATTCAGCCGGAATCATCGCCCAGCCAGAATGAATTATTCGATTTTGCCGACAACAACTTACCTACAGAGAACCGCCAGTTAATGAAGGCTGTCGATCAGATCAACCGACGCTTTCCGAGGGCTATTTCAGTTGCGGCAACCGGTTTTGATAAGACCTGGAAGTCGAAATCAGACAGGGTTTCACAGCGCTATACAACGGATTGGCGGGAGCTGGTTTGCGTCAAATGTTAAAAATTATCTTGAGTCGATAATCAGCTGGTAGTCCATTCTGATGAAATCGTGCTATTATCAAAAACAGGCTGAATAGAAGCCGGCTGCCCACCTTGGCAAACTCGGACGAGACTATCTTGATATTGTATTTTACATAAATCCTTTAACCAAAGAGGAAATTATCACCAGTGGGTAGTAAAATAGTCTCGAAATTAAAGGGTTTTCTAACATGAACACTATAATCTTCACCCCATCAAGCAGTGTCGAAAAACTTAAGCAAAAAGCTCGAAAACTCAAAAAAGAGCAAGGTTTGTCCCATCACGAAGCGCTTGATCAAATAGCAAAGCAGTTTCGTTATCACCACTGGCATCATGTAACCGAAATGGCCGCCATTACGGAGCCAAGCGAAACTGCTTACCGTCACGGCTTATTAATAGCTTTTGACTTTAAAGAAGCCGAATCATTTAACGATGAATTATTTATTGAAGATAGACTTGCTCCACTCTTCTGCGAAGAAGAATTGTGGAAAATTTATCTTGAAATGGATCATGGTGATGAAGATGACGACTTTCATGAATTACCAGAGCCGGAACAGCGAGAATATTTCCAAGAGTTTATGAATAATTCGACTTTCTATAGGTATGTCGAGAAAAACACACCCAAAAGCATTGAAGATACTTTAAAATTTATAAATGAATATTCTTTCTGGATGCCAACGTATGTTTGGATTAAGGGCAAGATTTGCGATACTTATGGTGCGCCAGCAACAGACCAAGATAGAAATGTTGTTGGTGTTAGATTTTAATGGCAGTGATGGCTCTGATTAATCAGCAATTTTTTCAAAGCCGCTAAACTGCAATGAATCGGCTTTAGCGTCCGCACTTCTAATTAAGGCCGATATTTTTCGATCTCGGCCAGTATCTCTTCCAAATACATCCAAAGCAAAATCCCAGAAGTAAGAAGAAATATGATCGGGTCCGTCACTACAGCCAAAACGACCGTTTTTATGAAACTTGACCCAAATTTCATTTGGTACGCAATGACCTTGTAAACCGATTTTAAGAGGCTCGGGAGACCCAGCGTTTCAACCAGGAATGTAAAGACTAAGTAGGCTATTTTTTTCACAGTTGATGAATTGCTAGGCAGTTGTTTTTAGCAACTGCCAGTCAGGCATGAAATTACAGTTTCTTAATTCACCGCATCTCTCAATACTTTCGCCGGTGTCACCTTCACGACTTTCTTCTCGGGTGAATGGAACATTTCACCAGTACACGGATTCCGTCGTTCAGCGGCAGCTCGCACCACAGACGTTTTGAATTTAGCAATGTCTTGCAGCGTGAATTCACCATTTGCAACAACCTCGTCTTTGATGACGGTTGCAAGGCTTTTCAATACTTCATCAACCTGCTCTTTTTGTTCAGGTTAGTTTCCTGTGCGATTTTGGCGATTAATTCTTGTTTTTTCATTTTTGTGTCCCATTAGAAAAAATTAGTTGAGCCCATATTATCGGACATTTTATTGAACTTAATAGCTTCGAAAGACACCATTTTTCGGCCTATTTTAATTTTTTGAGCATTTTTTAGAAAAAAATCATACCCGAATCCCGAGACCAAAATCCCTGCCAGGCATTACAACCAATGGAACGAGTAAAGCTTAGGTGCCTGCTGGTTTCGATATGCTCGGCTACAACGGTGATATTTTTTGATGTGAAGTGATGAACTAAAGTGTTTCAAAATTGCTTTATTTTCCGCGCTGGACATTCCCAGCTTCAAAAAATTACCGTCAATTTTTAGGACATCAGGTTGCGTGAGAGAAATTCTCAACAGACCATCCATAGATCAGCCTGTTTGTCACTGGCCGACAGAGGATGCTTCACGGAAAATCGTTTCATTCAAAGGATTTTTGGCGTTCCAAACAAGAATTGCTCCGTTTTTGCTCTCCAGCTCTGCAATCTCTGTTAAGTCAATTTCCTTAGACTGAAACCTTAGACTCAATGGATCTAAAGCTCCACACCCTAAACACGGCACAACACACTCCAAAACGGCTTGTCTATGAAGCATACCGCTTTTGTTGAGCGCTAAATTCTGACGACGACTGTCTGTTACGATCAACGAATTTTCTGATGATTCCCCACAAAAAAGACACTCCATGATTTCCATTAAAACTCACCTAATGCAAATAAGACTACAAAACTCATAACGGACGCCTGTCCATCTCAGTAACATAACAGCCTAACACCGAAAACCCATTCTGCCATTCGTTATCCAAGAAGCAATCAAAACAGGCTTCATTTGCCTTATGGATCAATCGATCCAACAGCAAATAAACGATATTGCCAAGCTCGTCTTTCTTGAAATCCAACGCTTTCGCTTCGATGGCTTGGGAGCTGCCTCGAAACTGAATTACAAGCCTCCGTGATTCCTCGTTAAGACTGATTTTTTTAATGACTCGATTGTTTGCCATGATATTCCCCTTATGCCGCCAATTTCTTCAATGAGTCGAGCTTTTCTTTAAGCTCGGGCAATGAGTTGATAAACCTGTAGACGAATGCGTCAAAATGCACAAATTCTTCATCATTACTTTGCTCGGCATAATCGAGACCCGATTCGCTCGCGAGAAATTTCCACTTAATGAGCTGCCCCATGTACTCGTCGATACTGCCTTTCAAATGGAGGAAGCTACCTGATACCTGGCTTTTTTGTTGGGGCCGTATAAGCCGGTAAATCGCTTGGAACTCTTCGCGAAGTTTGTAACTTCGATTGTAAAAAATGAATGAGTTCAATTGAGGTAGGTTAAGGCCATCCTGGGTTACTCCGAGGCTCGCAAGCATGACCTGATCATTTCCTTGACGGATTCTGGTATTCAGTTTCTCGATTCGTTTATTGATGGTTTCCTCTCCGGAAAATACCAGATTGGTGATGTTGCGCTTATCCAGTTCCGCCGATAGTCGATGTAAAACAACTGGGTTTCTGGCAAAGACGATGGGGCGCAATCCCCGATTAACTTCGCTCTCGATCAGATCCAGGCAGGCTATTTCTTTCGTGGTCAGGCGTTGAAAACCTTGTCCGAAACCGGATACCGCACTAGGCACATTAGTCGCTTTGAAGCAGGCCTCCAGTCTCGCAAGGATCATGGTCAAATTAAGCGATTTACCTTCTTCCCCGCGTTCCTGGGCGTAGTTTTTGTACCAGTTCGCGAATTCCTCAACGGTTTTGACGTACAACAGTAAATGATCAAAATCCCAATCGATTTCAATAGGATCTCGTAACTCGGGCACCGGGAATTTAACATACCGGCTTACAGCGGGTTCTTGTTGGACGCGGCGCTTAATCATGGGCGCTACCCAATTTCTAAAATCCTGCAAAAAAGCCGCCTTGATCTTGGGTACTTCGCGCTTGGCGCCCACCCCGGTATCCAAAAACTCATTGGTAGCCCATTCGATCGTTACATAGCGCTTATTAAATTCATCACGGCCAGTGGGTTGGAGTTCGGCGCCATTGAACAGCCTTGGCTCAATAAAACCCCTGCTCATTGAATAGGGTTGATATACTCTCTCTTCGCCAACGGCCCAGGCCGCAAGATTTAACATTTCGCGTGGATAGTTTGGGCTTGGCGTTCCATCCAGGATGTATTTGCACTTTGCGCCAAGCTGCCAAACGGATCGCGTTTGTAGCGAATGATAGTTAGCCAGCAACCCGCCTTCATCACACAGCACGTTAGGTACTTTCTTCCGGAGAAATTTCGCTAGAGTGATCTTTGGGTATTTAGGGTGAAGGGGACGCTTCAAGCGTTCGTAACTGATGATATTAATTTTGCCTAAGCGCTCAGTGTCGGCCTTGCTTTTGATAACCCGGTAATCGGCAATTCCAAGGCTTTTAAGCTCATTAACCATTTCAGGAATGAGCCGGGACTTGAGAACGATTAACGATTTCCCGGTGAGAAGCATTGCCAGGGAAATAGCAAGCCTGGATTTACCCAGAGCCATTTGCCAGCCACAAATACCGCCTGTGGGCTTAAATGCCAGTTCACACAAGTCCTCCATCTGGAAGTCCCAGGTAAGCCATTGGTCGATACCTAACTGCGTTGCTTTTGTCCGCAGCCTGGCGATTTCAGAAGGGAATGCTTTGGCGATGGGCGAATAAATTTCTTCCCAATACCCTTCGCCTAAAGCCTTTTCTTCAGGCTCGAATAGCGAGAAAAAAGTGTCATGTTCGCAGGTAAACTGTCCGCGCCGAGTCGTGACCAAGAAGCCAGATTCAATTCGCTTGGCCGTTACCGCTTCATTCATCGCTATGGCAGCGCCTTTTTGCGTGCGATTGATCAAGGCCATGCGTTTTGCCGTGGCGTTAAATTCAGGCACACCTTTTCTGTAAACAGTGCGCCCGTAAGGAACGCTCATTCTATTGTTTTCAGCAACAGTCCCTTTAATACCGGCTTTTAACTGATCGGTTACGATCGGATCACCGCCCGCGCTTCTAATCGCGTCGCAAACAGAATCCAGCGCCGCAAAAGGATCGTTCTGCATTGCAATAACATCCAGATTAAGCTTGAACTGCCCTGCATACAGCGTTTTCGACGGATACTTGTGCAGATGGTCGGAATAAAGTCGTAGCCGGTACAGGCTGTTTTTAACTCGCGCTTCGGTTGCGCCATCTAAAAAGATCAGCTTGATCCACCGTCCGGCTCTTTTTAACAGCACTGTGTTATTGCCCGTGACTGGTGTGGTAATTACGGGTTTACTTTGTTCAACCCCGACAACCTTAATCGGGTTTCGACTATGACCGATATCGCCGATAGTCCGGCATTCGAATTGATAAAGAGCTGGCGGTACCGAGAATTCACCAATCGCGAGTCTTTTTACCCGAATTGCTTCTGGAGCATTGGCTTTGACGCCGGTTAATTTCCTTCCGAATATTAGCAAATCCGTTTTTACCGCTTTGACGTTTTCGTCTTTGAATGTGTCGCTGGGTAGCTCAAACACAGCCCGCAGTCTGCTGGCCATATCGCTGTTCTGGGAGATAACGTCCTTGGTAGTTTGTGGCACCACGGCTGCTACAATGTCGCAATGGCTCAATGCCTGCACTAACGCATACTCATGCGAGAGGGCGGAAGAATTTGGCCCATGCTTGCCGTAATGGGTAATCCCTGGGCAGGGTTTCAAGAACGGACTGAATAATGGGATACTAAATGGCGGATTAATTAGCGCCGCACTAAATTTTTCAAGCTCGACATTTTCCATGTGAGCATGCAGCACATCGAACCCGTACTCACTCTTTTCGAGAATATCAACGACCTTATCAATCATCTCGCCGTCTGCATCAATACCGAATAAATGAAACTTCTTGGGATCGGCATAACGAAACATGCCGGCACTGCCGATGCTGTTATCAAACAAACTGTAGCGCTGTTCGCCAGGAAAAGCCGGGGATAGTATTTGCCATATGAATTTGCTCAACCAATCCGGCGTCCAGAACTGCGAGAGCGTTTCTTTTCTTTTTTCGTGCAAGGCCGCCAATGATCCAGGTTTTGTGGCAATACTGCCCCTTGACTGCAGATTATCGAGTTCAATAGATAAATATCTATGAATCATTATGCAGCCGCCATAAGATCGGTTTTTTCCATAATATTATCGACTACATCAGATTTGCCGTTGATCGTTAGAAACGCCATAAGCACGTCAAAGGCCTGGCTTGAAAATCGGTATTCGTGTTTGTCTTTGAAGCAATGGATTTCGAGGTGACCACCTTTGCCAAAGATTGTGCGGGAGGGGATTTTTTCGCATTTCCAATGCAGTTTTCCGGCGGCAGAAATGTATTCACTAATCGACGACCCGAACGTTATCCCGGCATCCTCTTCAATAGCATTGAAGGCATTTTTCAAAGTTTCCAGTTTGCTGATTTCTGAATGATTATGAAGGTAATTGAATGCCCAGGTTTTACAAATTATTCGGCTGTTTTTTCGGTATGGCGAATAGTAACCATCCAGGTTCGACAGGTTCATTTGGTCGATGATTTGGCAGGCAAAAATACCAACCCCAGCATCTTTCAACTGCGCCGCCTGCGTAATGATTTCGTCGGCGATACATTCAAAATCAATCTGATCCAGATACTTGTCAATCAACGATTTTTCATCATCCAGAGAGTAATCGTCTGCATTGTTAAACAGTAAAGAAAGCGCTCTGCTTGCTGTTCTACCACCAATGATGCAGTAAAGTTCGGGATCAATCTTTATTTTAGCCGGCGTGCCGTTAGCGTGCTCCTGTGTTAATTTCTGACACAGACTATCAATATAGGTTTTTGCAACAGATTCAAAACATCGGCATAGATGCAGCCTGTTGTCTTTTATCTCAACGCCAAGTGAAGATAAAAAATTGGCGTGATTTAAAAGCTCGTGACGAGATTCAATCATTTCCTGTAGACGGCTTCTAATATTGTTTTTAACTATTTCTGCGGTTTGCATCTTCGTTTCCCTTTTTTCTGTTTTTTTCATCTACCTTAAAACAGCTCAGAAATAACGCAATAGCCTTATTCGCATTTTTTTCGTCTTCTTATCATCTAAATCCGGCATTTTTTCAGCAAAAGCTTTTTTGACAGCATCAATACGGTTTTTGCATTGTTTATAAGCTACCGTATTGACGGCTGCAATCCGTCGGCCAGTTGCTCAACACAAAAGTCGGTTTAGGCCATCAGGCTGGTAAGAATCTCTATTTTTCGTTTCGCTCATTTTTTTGTCCTCTTAGTGATGATGAAATTGTTTTGTATCGATGTGTTTCTTGGGTGACGAAGACGGATGCCGGACGGTTAAAAAAAGGATAGTAATAAGGATAAAAGGATAAGGGCAAAAAAAACATTATTTAATTTCAACACATCAATGCCTTACAAAACTGACCCGCCACCTATACCTACCGAACAGCCTAAAGTTATCCACAGATTTCGCTTTTTCACCCCATCATTTTCTTGCCCCGCCAGCTATACCTACCGAAAAATTGATACCCCGCCAGTTATACCTACCGAAAATTGGACCTCCCGCCACCTCTACCTACCGGTCAAAACGCTCTAAACAGCTCATTTTTAT
>Ga0123398_1042207_pt1 | contig 18060 bp, 17 predicted proteins | sample T5LHNO3metaT_FD_89926 | JGI IMG/M metagenome (GOLD analysis project Ga0123398, IMG submission 89926) | Methane-oxidizing artificial microbial communities from Washington, USA to study methane cycling - T5-LHNO3 metaT (Metagenome... | ecosystem: Engineered > Modeled > Simulated communities...
ATGGTTGCTTGAGTCTGCTCCAGGGTTTCGGGTGTGTTTACGGCTTGCATATTCTTTGCCTAATAATTCAATTACAAAACATTTAGCGGAACCTTCAATAATACCGTTAAACATGTGCAAGTTCAATCATTTAAGCATGATTATAGTGATAGTAGCCAAGTTTTTTATACGCCAATGTACGTATTTTGTTGACTCTTCAAATGAGAATGATTATCATTTGCAAACAGTGCATTTAATCTTAATCACTTTTTAGGAGTGGATGATGAACCAAACCCCTGATAATGCTGCTTGCGAAAAAATCATTTTGGCCGATAGTCTGGGCGTGAGATTGTACTATTGCCCCAATTGCGAAGTGGTCGAACTGGAGCTGGGCTCCATTTCAATCAGACTCAGTCCGAGCAGCATTCAAAGCATCGCCAACATCATGATGAAGGCCAGCTTGCGTCTAGATGCGGTCTACCAACATCCAAGACAAGCAAGAACGACACAAGTGGAGCGCAGGGAAGAGTCTGATCTCAATGAGGTGCAGCGCACCGTGACACCTCAGCTAGTCCATTGATTTCGGCAGATTAACGCAGTAATGCAAAAGCCTTAGCAGCAGCATCGATGGTGTATGTGATGTCTGCGTCGGTATGTGCGGCTGATACAAAACCTGCCTCGAACGCAGAAGGCCCTAAATAGACACCGCTATCCAGCATGCTGTGGAAAAACTGGTTAAAGTGCGCCTTGTTGTTGTCGCGCATAATTTCCGCATAACTACTTGGGCAAGTCTGGCTAAAGTACAGGCCAAACATACCGCCTACACTCTGCGCAGAAAAAGTCACGCCTGCATGCTGAGCAGCTTGCATCAAACCATCCATCAATTTTTTGGTTTGCGCAGTGAGTTTGTCGTAAAATCCAGCAACTTGCACGAGTTTAAGCGTGGTCAATCCGGCAGAGACTGCGACAGGATTACCGGATAACGTACCAGCTTGATACACTTTACCTACTGGCGCTAGGCATTGCATGATGTCTTTGCGTCCTCCAAAAGCGCCAACTGGTAAGCCACCGCCAATGACTTTGCCCAGCGTTGTCATGTCCGGCTGAATGTTATAAAGCGCCTGCGCACCGCCTAAAGCGACACGGAAGCCTGTCATCACCTCATCAAATATCAACACCGCGCCGTGTTTGGTACATAGTTCGCGCAATGTAGTCAGGAATTCCATATGCGGCACGATTAGGTTCATGTTGCCGACCACTGGCTCAATAATCACACAGGCAATTTCATCACCCATTTGTTTGAATATATCTTCTAATTGCTGCGTATTGTTGTATTCCAACGTGAGCGTATGTGCAGCCACACTTGCAGGCACACCGCCAGAATCCGGCTCACCAAATGTCAGCAAACCAGAGCCCGCTTTTACCAGTAAGCCATCAGAATGCCCATGATAGCAACCCTCAAACTTAATGATTTTATCGCGCCCGGTAAAACCACGCGCTGTGCGAATCGCACTCATGGTTGCCTCGGTGCCGCTGCTATTCAAACGCACTTGCTCCATGCTAGGCACAAGCTTATTAATCAGCTCTGCCATTTCCAACTCTAAGCCAGTCGGTGCGCCAAACGATAAACTATTGGCCGCCGCTGCCTGTACTGCTGCCACCACCTCGGGGTGCGCATGCCCTAAAATCATCGGGCCCCAAGAGTTGATGTAATCAATGTATTCTTTACCATCGACATCCCACAGCTTGGAACCCAAACCTTTTTTAAAAAATACCGGTGTGCCGCCTACCGAGCGAAATGCACGCACCGGTGAATTCACGCCACCGGGAATAAGTTGTTGAGATTTTTCAAACAGGGTTTGGTTAGTGGTTGTCATAGTAGAAAATGTTAAGCATGAAATAATTGGGTGTAACGTTGGGTTATGTGACGAATATCGTCGTCATAAAAAATATCCGTAATCACTGCAAGCGCATCTGCGCCGGCATCAATGACTTGATGAGCATTGTCGATATGAATGCCGCCTATGCCCACCAGCGGTAACTTTACCTTTTGCTTAGCCTCTGCAAACAAGCTCAGCGGCGCATGTACGGCATTCGGTTTGGTTTCGGAAGCAAAGCACGCGCCGAACGCCACATAAGACGCGCCAGCAGCTTCTGCCTGAATGGCTAGATCTAACCAGTTATAGCAAGACGCACCAATGATTTTATGCGGGCCCAGCAAGCGACGCGCTGCGCTTAAGTCACAATCTGAAGCGCCCACATGCAAACCATCCGCATCAATTTGCGCACACAGATCCAGATGGTCGTTAATAATGAGTGGCACACCGAAGCTGCGGCATAGCGCCAACAGCGCAGTCGCCTGACGTAGCAGTAACTGCTTGTCTGCAAACTTGTTTCGATACTGCACAAGTGAAGCGCCACCTTCCAGTGTTAAACGCACTTTCTCACACAGCAGCTCTACTTCCAAGATATCCGGCGTGACTGCGTATAAACCTTTAATGTTGTAGCGAGATGGCTTTGTCATTTGGATTGTCATCTTCACGCGCCCAGAAGAATCTATCTGGGATAAATTGCCCCATGCCTGGGCGGAATGCGTGTTTGAGCGTTTGCCATGTGTATTCTTGCGCTTCCTGCACCGCTTCTTCCATGGTCAAACCATGCGCCAAACAGGCAGCAATGGCACTGGTCAACGTGCAGCCGGAACCATGATAGCTACCAGCCAGACGCTCCCAATGGTAGGCTTTAATCAAGCCATTGACGCCAGACATTTGCATGCCATACAGGGAGTTCACCACATCAGTCGAGCGCTCATGTGTGCCGGTAATGAGCACGTACTCGCAACCCATTTCCAGCAAACGCTGCGCAGATTCATCTAAAGTAGTATGTTTGACCTCTTCGCCTTCATCGTAATAGGCCAGCCGACGCGCTTCTAAACTATTGGGTGTAATCAGGGTGGCTTGCGGAAACAACAGTTCGCACATGGCGGCCTGCATTTCCTCATTACTCAACTCATCGCCACGGCCAGAGGTCAAAATCGGATCTATCAACAATGGAATATCAGGATAATCCGCCACAATTTCCGCAATCACCGCTACATTTTCTACACTGCCGAGCAAACCCAATTTAAAAGCAGCCACCTGTACGTCTTCCAAGATGGTGCGGGCTTGATCATTGATCCAATCTGCATCCAAAGGCATGACACTTTCCACGCCCACAGTATCTTGTACAGTAATGCCTGTGATGACTGACAACGGATGGCAGCCTATACTGGCCAACGCCAATACATCGGCTTGCATGCCTGCACCACTACTAGGATCTGTGGCGGCAAACGTCATAACGGTGGGAGGGGTAGGTGCCATAATGCTCTCTAACGAAGCGTAATAATTAAAAAAAGTATCGCAATAGACCAAGTAGCAATTGCTACAAAGTGCTTATTATCCTACATAAATGCAATTGACTCTAATGTTAACGCGCTGCGTATATTGGCTAAATATCGAACACCTGCTCGGTAATTGAAAAAGGCTGAATTGTGGTATGCATTTTTTTTGCTAGATTACGCTCTTGCTTGTAAAAAGCAGTAAAAATGTGATTCAACACACGCTCGTAGTTAATTTCTTGCGAAAGTGGTTTCCACTGCATATTGTCTAAACAATAATTGGTGTAGCGCTTATATTTTTGCGTTAAATCGTCATCGCCATGTTCCATTTGAAAATTGTACGAAGCCACGGTTGCACCATAGCGATTCGCCCAAATAAAAAAGGCTAATTCTGGAATCGATAAACTATTCGGAACAGTTAAGTTATTTTCGGCAACCGCCTGTGTAATACATTCTGCAATAAATGCAATCAGGTGATTAATCCTGTCGTCTAAAATACCATTCAGTTCCGGACTGACCGCCAACCTGTTCACTTCGGAATTTGCAATAAAGATACATTGATAATTAATGGGTTTGAGTCGGTGACACAACACATGTGTTGCGTACAGCACCAATAGGCGCTCCCTAGAAAGGGCATCATAGCCTTTTGCCAATTCCATCAGACCGGACCAATAGTTAAGCCCTTTGATGCCTAAATAAGTAATGAGCGTTTCTTTAGAGGGAAATTGTTTATAAAACGTCCCTCTGGAAACACTGCTTTGACTAATGACTTCTTGCAGCGTTAAGCCATTAATCCCTTTTTTGGCGACGATTTCCTCGGCGATCAAAGTGATTTCTTCTAACCGCTTTTCATCTACTTGCCGCTTGCGAGATCTTTTTTCCATGACCAAATCAACCTGAAGAATTTAACAAAAATATACAATCGTATAAATAGCTGTGCTAATATATACACATGTATAATAATGGCGCTATTTTTAAGCTATTAACAATAGTTTACATTTTAATGCAGATAACGGCACTAAGACCGATTAGCTTTTGATGATTAATTTGCACATACCAGCTATTGATTTATTGAAGAAATTTCCACTTGAGGGAGTGATTTTGAATAAAGTAATGACATCGCATACTCATACAGTAATGCATCTATCAGCATATACACGGGCTAATGGTTAGCCTAGTTCAATCAAAACATTTGCGCCTGCAAATAGCTTACTTGTTTACAAAAATCTCCACACTTTAGCAAACAACCATTTAAGATCAAGGACAATAGATGTCTAGCTCGAAAACGCCTTCTTTAGATGAAGTTACCATTGCGTACATCCGGGCAGGCAATGTGTATATCAACGCCAGAATTACTGGCGGATTTTTTGCTAATCTCAAAGGACTCTTATCTGGGCCGCCATTAAACGATAGAGAAGCGCTAGTACTTTCCCCTTGTAATAGCGCGCACACCTGCGGTATGCAATACGCCATTGATCTGATTTTTTTAAACAAACAATTCCAAGTACTTAAAATTGTACATGCGCTACAACCTTGGCGTTTTACTTATTGCAAAGAAGCCACCCACACCATGAAAATGCGAGGGGGCCAAGCCATCAATTTGGACTTGCAAATAGGTCAAACGTTTATTTTTTACCCGACGACGACTGATTGAAATCACTCAGCAGCTGGGCACAATCGGAGAATTTGGAGCGGCTGACGGGAATCGAACCCGCGTATCGAGCTTGGGAAGCTAGCGTTCTACCATTGAACTACAGCCGCAAAAATTGATTTTTTACAGGACGCTATTTTACTGTATTTTAGAGGTGCTGTAGCGGTCATCTATACAATTAAGTAGCAGCGTCGTTTGCTTAAAACTCTAGTGGATCGATATCCAGCGCCCAGCGTATTTTAGAAGATGACGGGTGCGCGCGTAATTGTGGTATCCACACATGCAGCAAACGTTGTAGGGTTTGGCGTTTTTCTGCCTGCAATAATACATAGGCTCTCTCCAAGCCTTTTAAGCGCTCCATCTGCGGCCGAACCGGATCATATAGCGTCACTTCGTTGGCATGTTGCCTTGCATAGGCGGCGGCACTGTTTAAAAACTGCTGTACCTGCTGATAATCGCTGGCTTCGGCTTTCAGCAGCACAAAAAAGCGGCTGGGCGGTAACTGCATGGCTATGCGCTCTTGTAGCAAGGTATTGGCATAAGCGGCATAATCTTGCGCACGCAATGCATGGAACAAATCATGCTGCGGAAACGCTGTCTGAATTAACACTTCTCCTGCCACAGCAGCCCGGCCAGCGCGACCAGACACTTGCATCAACTGCGAAAATAAACGTTCACTGGCTCTAAAATCAGGGCTGTATAGCGCAGTGTCTGTGTCTATCACGCCGACCAAAGTCAGATTAGGGAAATCATGCCCTTTTGCCAACATCTGTGTGCCCACCAAGATATCAATCTCGCCTGCATGTACCTTGCTCAATAATGTGGTCAAGGCATCTTTGCTACGCATGCTGTCGCGGTCTACACGCGCAATACGTGCGGTGGGGAAAAGTGATTCCAACGTTTGCGATAAACGCTGTGTGGCTTGACCAATGGGTTTTAAATCTGCGTTGCCACAGCTTGGACATTGCAACGGAATCTTTTGCTCGTGCCCACAATGATGACACTTTAATCGGCGCTGACTTAGATGGACGACCAGCTTGGCCGAGCAGCGTGTGCAACTGGAATGCCATAAACAAGCCGAACAATGTAGCACCGGGGCATACCCGCGCCGGTTAATAAACAGTAAACTTTGTTCGCCCCTGGCTAAGCGCTTGCGCATGGCCTCTATCAGCAAGGGGGACAAGCCATTCTCGAGTGGTGATTTTGCTGAATCTATGCAGAAAATCTTGGGTAGCTGCGCCTGTGTAACCGCGCGCTGCGTTAAAGTCAGCAAGCCATAACTTTGTTTCTTTTCTGGCTGCGTGGTGGTGTTGGAAGTTGTGGCGTTATACCAAGTTTCTAACGAGGGCGTTGCACTCCCCAATACAATCGGAATATTCAACTGCTTGGCGCGCACCATCGCTACATCGCGTGCATGGTAACGCATGCCTTCTTGCTGCTTGTATGAACCATCGTGTTCTTCATCCATCACCATCAGCTTTAAATGGGGCATGGGGGTAAACACGCTTAGCCGTGTACCAATCACAATTTTGGCTGCACCGGATTTTGCCGCCAGCCAATTTTGTAAGCGCTCACTCTCACTCAAATTACTGTGTAGCGTCACAAGCGGATATTGACTTAACCGACTCCTAAATCTTGCTTCTAGCTGTGGTGTTAAATTGATTTCTGGCACCAGCACCAGCGCTTGCGCATGTTCTTCCGCCAGAATATTGGCTAGCAATTGAATATAGACTTCGGTTTTCCCGGAGCCGGTAATGCCATATAGCAACCATGGCTTAAATTGTTTGGGCGCGGCTAAAACCGCCTGAATCGCATACTGCTGTTCGGCATTGAGCGTTGGTGCCTGATGCGAACTTGGCACAGAAGGGCGAATAGCGATGACTTCTTGCGCCTGAATAAATCCTTCTTCGATGAGTGGTTGCACCCACTTGCGCCAACCTGTCGCAACCTCCGATAACTGTTGTTCTGACAGGCTGTGCTGTACAGTCAATGCAGTCACAATGCGCTGCAGTACAATTTGGCGCTTTTGAATGCGTTCCGGTGGAATCGGCTTTGCGTAGCTGTAAACAAACGTTTTACGCGATACCGCAGGTTTGATTTGGCGCAAGCGCAGCGGCAATGCGCTAATCAGCATTTGACCTAACGGGTAGTGATAATAAGCTGCACAAAATTTCAGTAACTGATAGGTTTGCGTATCTAGTGCAATATCATCAAACACATGCATCACGGTTTTTAGCTTATCCACCGGCACTTCGCTTTGTTGATGGATTGCCAGTACCACACCGACCAATTGGCGGCCAGCAAATGGCACCACCACGCGCTGCCCCACCTGCACCTGAAAGCCTGCATTCAGGTAATCAAATGTGCGGTCTAAAGGTACATCCAAAGCAACACTTATAATGTTGGGCTCGATTAGTGGTGCTGACATGAATTCGGACAAGTAGGATTAATCATAGGAAATGGAAAATAGCGTGAATCACTACTTAATTAAGGTTAAAATAACGTTTTCTACACCAAATATTGTTTAAATAGTCATTAAACAGCGAAATCACCCATCTTGAAACAAATTATCTCAGATTTATTACGCCAAGCAGCAAAATCTATTGTCGACGACACTGCCAATCTCACCATCACGCTCGATCGCCCAAAATCCAGTCAGCATGGCGATTTTGCCAGCAATTTGGCCATGCAATTGGCTAAACCATTACGCCAAAACCCACGCGCAATCGCCGAGCGCATTATTCAAGCGCTTCCTGCTAGTGAGTACATTGCAAAGGTAGAGATTGCCGGCGCTGGTTTTATTAACTTCTTTTTAAGCGCAAATTCCAAACAGGCCGTGGTCGTAGATATCTTAAAGTCTGGCACCGCATTTGGCACAAGCAACGCAGGGCTGGGCCAAAAAGTGCAGGTGGAGTTTGTCTCTGCCAACCCAACGGGCCCACTGCATGTTGGGCATGGCCGTGGCGCAGCAGTGGGCGATTGTTTATGCCGCTTGTTAGATGCCAATGGCTGGGCTGTGACACGTGAGTTTTATTACAACGATGCCGGCGCGCAAATTGATAATTTAACCAAATCAGTGTTGGCACGTGCACAAGGTGTTGCCACTGACAGCACGGAGTTTCCGGCAGATGGCTACCGTGGTGACTATATCATGGACATTGCACAGGCTTTTGTTGCAAAAAGCACTGTGGTTGCCGACGACATGGAAGTGACTGCTAGTGGCGATTTAACGGACACAGATGGTATACGCAAATTTGCAGTGGCGTACCTGCGTCACGAGCAAGACATGGATTTACAAGCCTTTCAAATCAAATTTGATGTGTTTTCATTAGAAAGCGCCTTGTACACCACGGGTAAAGTTGAGCACGCCGTCAGCGCTTTGATTCAGAGTGGCCATACGTACGAGCAAGACGATGCGCTGTGGCTACGTACTACCGATTTTGGCGACGACAAAGACCGCGTGATGCGCAAAAAAGAAGGTGGTTATACCTATTTTGTGCCGGATGTGGCCTACCACTTAGATAAATGGAACCGCGGCTTTAAACGTGTGATCAACGAGCAGGGCGCAGACCATCACAGTACCATTACGCGTGTACGCGCAGGCCTGCAAGCTTTAAATGTGGGCATTCCACAAGCTTGGCCAGACTATGTGCTGCACCAAATGGTCACCGTGATGCGTGGCGGGGAAGAGGTCAAACTATCCAAGCGTGCTGGCAGCTATGTCACCTTGCGCGACTTGATTGAAGAAGTAGGCTGCGATGCCACGCGTTACTTTTTGGCAGCACGCCGTGCCGACTCACAATTAGTGTTTGATATTGATTTAGCGCGCGCACAAACCAACGACAACCCGGTGTATTACATTCAATATGCGCATGCCCGTATTTGCAGCGTGCTTGCACAGTGGGGCGGTGAAGTGAGCGCATTGCAACATGCTGATTTAAGCCCACTCGACACTAATAGCGAGACTACGCTGATGCAAAAACTGAGTGAATATCCAGAAGTAGTGAGTAATGCCTGCCAAGAGCTATCACCGCACAGCATTGCCACTTACTTAAAAGAGCTGGCGAGTGACTTACACAGCTATTACAATGACACCAAATTTTTAGTGGATGACGTGCCGACAAAACTAGCACGCATGGCACTGATTGCGGCCACCCAGCAAGTATTGCGCAATGGGTTAACCTTATTAGGTGTTTCCGCACCAGAAAAAATGTAGAGGAAATAGCATGAGTAGAGATTACAAACCAAGCCCACAAAAAAGCAACGGTGGCAGTAAAGGCAGCCCTTTCTTTTCTGGCTTATTGGTTGGCTTATTGTTAGGCGTGGGTGCATCAGTTGCGCTCACCTTATATCTAAAAGGCGATGGCAATCCATTTGCCGAGCAAAAGGGTGAGCAGGTAGTCAAACAACAAAAATCTTCCAAGCCTAAGATATCTGAAGAAACGGTGAAGCCTAATGCTGCTGATGGCCAAGGGTTACAAGATCCCAATAAATTTGATTTTTACACTATCCTGCCTGAGACCGAAAGCAAAGTGACTGAGCAGCAGGTCAAAGACAATACGACGATTAAATCCGATAGTTATTTCTTGCAAGTGGGCGCGTTTGAAAAAGAAGACGACGCGGACAATATGAAAGCAAAACTGGCACTGCAAGGGTTTGAAGCGGTAGTACAAACTGCGGAAATTCCTAGTAAGGGTGTTTGGCATCGCGTAAGAGTAGGGCCATTGAGTGATGTCGATCAAATCAATAAAATCCGTGGTGATTTAATTTTGAACGGATTTAATGCAGACCTTATCAAAGTACATACGGAAACAAAAACAGAGTAGGGTTGTCATCTAAACTCAACGAAGATACGTTACTCTGATGAACCATTTGTATTGACGATTTATTCATCTAACTATTAATCTTAGGAAAATACCTTAGGAAAACCCATGAAAACATTCCTCACCAGCTTACTACTATTATTAAGCACCCATGTAATGGCAGAAGAGCCGCAAACAGGCCAACAATTTGATGCCGTTGCCCAAATTATTCCAACCGATACACCAGCCAAAATCGAAGTGATGGAGATTTTCTGGTATGGCTGCATCCACTGCTACCAAATGGAAAAGCCATTGAATGCATGGGTTAAAAAACTGCCTGCCGATGTGTATTTTAAACGCGTACCAGGCTTACCTAATGCAAGTTGGGCGCCGATGGCCAAAGCTTTTTACGCCATGGAAACACTAGGCGTTTCAGAAAAATTGCATGCGCAGTTATTTGATGCCATTCACAAACAAAAAGTATTGAATCCTGCCGATGAAAAAGCAGCGATTGAGTGGGTAATCAAAGCCAGCGGTTTAGATCGCTTAAAAGTTGAGCAAGCGTTTAAATCTTTTACTATTAACACGAACTTGAACCGTGCTGCGCAGCTGTTCAGAGCCTCTGGCGCAACAGGTGTACCAAGCTTGATTATTGATGGTAAGTACATTACTTCTAGCACCATGAGTGGCGGCAATGAAGAAGCGTTGAAAACAGCCGACTTTATTATTGATAACGTACGTAAAGACCGCGCTGCTACAGCAAAGAAAAAGTAATGCCGCACCAGTTTAAGTGTGAATTATAAAAAAGCCCGTGAATACACGGGCTTTTTTATTGCGCTGAGATAGTCCTAGCCAATCCTAGTGCTAATGCTGCTTTCGCCTTAATAATAAACGTCCAATGTAAGTTTCCGGTAACTCTAAGCCCGTCACCAAATAGCTCATATTACGCATATCATTGAGCAAGAAATTCTGCGTGGATTTTGCACTGTCCTCGCCACAACACAAATAGCGGTCGCCTGGCTGCACTTCCATATTTAAATCCGGCAGCAAGATTTTTTCATCACCACGTACCAGCATAATCGGCACAATCGCTAAGTGCTCCGTACCATTGGCCGGGTTTAACAATAGGTGTTGCAAACGAATGGTGTGGCCTTGTTCTAGCAACTGGCAAATAGCACTGGCATGCGTAGGCAATATACGCACACCCCAAGTATCGGGCGCTTTTTCTCCCACCGCCATCACCAATCGGGCAATTACCGCATTGGCCCAACTATTACTTTGCATGCGTGATAAGTTTAAAAATGCGGCCAACATGGGCGATACCATATAAGACAAACAGGCATGCGCAATAATGTCACTGGGCTGCATGGTAATGTCCGCATTAAAATGTGAAAACAGCGGCTCGTTTAGGCGGCGATTTTTACGAATCACCACAAACAAATTCGGATTGATTTCCAGAGCGGTCATCACAATCGATAAATTGTTAATGTCATTATCCGTACCGGCCACAATGCCCACGGCATCCTCTATGCCTGCCTCTTGCAGCACATGTGCTTCAACGCCGCTGCCGACAATACACGCTTCACAATTGGTGCCCTTGGGGTCTGCCTCAATAATCCGGATATTCAGATTCTCTTGTTGCAAACTCTTGACGACCGCCTTACCAAAGCGGCCGTAACCACACACAATCCAATTACCTACAGGCACCGCCGGTGGATTTTTGACAATGTCGCCGGGCACGCTGGTCAGCCATTGGTGCAATAAATAAGTGCCTAGCGAATTCACTTCCATCGCCAAGTGCTCACCAAAAATCTTATAGGGATTAATAATATGATCCGTGCCAAATGAAGCCATATTGGCCGCCACTACATCGTTTTCTACACGCGCCAGCATCCGCAATTCCGGCTTAATCAATTTCACCGCGACTGCAATCGCTAAGTTGGCGTGATCATCATCGGTCAATGCAGCCACGCCCTGACACATCGGATTATTTAGTCCTGCGCACAATAACACATCCGGATTTTTAGCATCTGCGCATAAATTAGGCACATTGAATTGATAATCCGTCATCCCCAGCTCATGGATGCGTTCTTGGTTAATTTCTACCACCACTACACGCAACTCGTTTTTGTCTAAAGCGCGCACCAGCTCACTGCCGGTTTCTCCATAGCCACAAATCAAATAAAACGGCTCATGCAAATGGGTGATTGCACGCTTAAAACTTGCCGCAGTAATCGCTTGCTTTAAGGCTGGGTCTTGAAACAAAGAAATAATAGTACCAATGGCATAGAACCAAGCCACGACTGTCAGGTAGATGCTGAAGGTCATCCATATGCGCTGATCATTGGTAAATGGATAGGGGATCTCCCCAAAGCCAATGGTGGTGGCGGTGTAACTTAAAATGTAGAACGCTTGAAAGAAGGTGAGATGAATGGCTTTACCCACCTCGTTCACGCCGGGGATCAGCACAAAGCCAATCAGCGCAATGGCGTAGCTCACCACCAATAGCAATAAAGGCGCACGCATGCGCCTTAAAATTAAGAAGATGATGTTATTGAGATTCACGTCTCGCGCCGACTAAGCCACAACCATTAACGGCGTAACGTAACAGTCTCATAAATGAGCAATACCACTGAAGTGATATTGGCTAAAAACGCACCGCCTGAGAGCGATACAACGCCTACGATGACCTCCGGATTTGCACCACTATCACCTGCTGCTGCCCAGATAATGGCGGCGGCAATCAACTGAATATCCGCCACCAAGCTTGTGGCCAAATGAATCGCGCCAATCTGTGTTCTATCGCCAAATTTTAGAATGGTGGCAATCAGATTCACCACAATGGCAACGTATAGCTCATAGTGCAAATGGTGGTTAGGGTTATCAATATCCCCCACAAAAAAGCCAAAATTCAGCGTCATTGCTAAGATAATAAAAAACCCGAAAATGACTTTCTCTAAATTCATATTCTCCCCAATCTTTTTATCGAGACAGCGCGACTGTTTGCCACATTCTAACCCAAACCATTCAACTTACACACTCACCCATGTACCGCGCACTATCCCTTATACTGATGGCATGAAGAAAATATTTATCACAGGCGCCTCCAGCGGCATTGGTCAGGCGCTGGCTATCGAGTACGCTAAACGTTATCAGTACACAGGATTAACTATTGGGTTAGTTGCAAGGCGTAGTGAGCACTTACAATCACTCACGGAGCAGTTGACCAAACAATTCCAAGCCAAGTGTTATCCTTATGTATGTGATGTACGCGATGCAGCTGCTTTAAGTACTGCCGCACAAGATTTTATACAGCAAGCTGGTGCGCCCAATATTGTGATTGCCAATGCTGGCGTGAGCGTAGGTACGCTGACTGAATACGCAGAAGACATCAGCGCATTTCAAGCTGTGATGGATATTAATGTGATGGGCATGGTGCATACTTTTCAGCCGTTTATTGCCGCTATGCAGCAAGCCCGTGCAACAGGCGCGCAAGCACAATTGGTGGGCGTTGCCAGCGTGGCCGGCATACGTGGCTTGCCTGGGGCCGGTGCTTATAGCGCCAGCAAAGCCGCTGCAATCACTTACCTAGAAAGTTTGCGCACCGAGATGCAACATCACGATATTGCTGTGACCACCATCGCCCCTGGCTATATCCGCACGCCAATGACCGATATTAATACTTACACCATGCCGTTTTTAATGGATGTAGACGTGTTTGCCAAGAAATTTGTAGATGCCGTGGAACAGCAAAAGCGCTTTACCGTCATCCCATGGCAAATGGGCGTGGTGGCAAGGCTGCTACGGCTTATTCCACCTGTACTATGGGATAGACTGACTAAACACGCGCCGCATAAAAGTCGTGCTTTATGAGTATAGTGTAAATAGATAGGGTTATGGATCGGTACATACGAGTAACATTTGCAGACGTCATCACTCTGGTTCCTAAGAGACCGGGTTTGTATGAAATATATACTCTAGATGGAATTGCATTGAAGGTTGGCATTAGTTCCAATCTGAGGAAAAGACTCATTCAACATGGAGAGTCAAAGCAAAAATATCTTCTCTGTACAAGTGGTGATTGGTCAGATCCTAATAGCGTGACTAGCAAGCGATCAATACTCACGAAGCATCTTTACTTCTCTCAAGCGGATGGATATGACCTCAAGCTGGAAAGCGACCGACGCCGATTCTTAAAACAAGAATGCTATATTTTGTTTCTTGCTACAGCTAGTCGAGAAGAGGCACGAGACCTAGAGCGGCGGTTAGAAGCCGAAGGGAAATTCCAGTTCGTAGGACGTGCTCGCAACACTGTTGTGGGTAATTTATAACTTTAATTTCCATTCCCATTTGCATAACGTACGTTTTAACGTACAATTACTTTCTGTTTTGGAGAAATCAACCATGCAAACTCTCACTGCTAGCGAAGCACGCTCTAATCTTTATCGATTAATGGACGAGACTGCTGCGTCACATCAGCCGATTACCATCTCTGGCAAACGCAACAATGCGGTATTGGTCTCCGCCGAAGATTGGTCTGCGATTCAAGAAACTTTATTTTTGTTATCCGTTCCGAATATGCGTGAGTCTATTAAACAAGGCATGGACGAACCCATAGAAGAATGCAGTCAGGTGCTCGATTGGTAGCTTGGACATTCGCTTTTACTAAACAAGCACAAAAAGATGCACAAAAGCTCGCGCAATCCGGTTTAAAAGACAAAGCGCAAATTTTGTTGGAAATCATTGCGCAAAACCCTTTTCAAAATCCACCACCTTATGAAAAATTAGTAGGTGATTTGTCTGGCGCATATTCTCGACGCATCAATATCCAACATCGGCTAGTGTATCAGGTGCTCTCTGAAATACACACTGTCAAAATATTGCGTATGTGGACGCATTACGAATAAAACAAACTGGACGTAGTTTGTCTCAAATAAGCTGAGTACTATGCATCCCGACGTAGACAGTACAATCAGTATGGCAAGTCGGGATAGCAATGTAATCAGCTTATCATCTAGCAATAGGTCTGTAGCGAATCCGTTTAGGCTTAGCCCCTTCTTCACCCAAACGTTTTTTCTTGTCAGCTTCATACTCTTGATAGTTACCGTTAAAGAACGTCCATTGCGAATCGCCCTCGGCCGCCAGAATATGCGTGGCAATACGGTCTAAGAACCAGCGGTCATGCGAGATGACCATGACGCAACCAGCAAACTCCAGCAAGGCATCTTCCAGCGCGCGTAAAGTTTCCACATCTAAGTCGTTAGACGGTTCATCCAGCAACAATACATTGCCGCCAGAAATCAACGTTTTGGCTAAATGCAAACGCCCACGTTCACCGCCAGAGAGTTGACCAACGATTTTTTGTTGATCGCCGCCTTTAAAGTTAAAGCGGCCAATATAGGCACGGCTTGGCGTTTCATAGCGGCCAACTTGCAGAATATCGGAACCGCCAGAAATTTCATCAAACACCGTTTTGCTGTCACTCAAGGCATCACGGCTTTGGTCTACATACGCTAACTGCACGGTTTGGCCAATATTCACTTCACCGCTATCGGGTTGTTCTTTGCCAGTAATCAATTTAAATAGGGTAGATTTACCCGCGCCGTTAGGGCCGATGACGCCGACAATCGCACCCGGTGGAATACTAAAATTGAGGTTATCTAGCAACAAGCGGTCACCAAAGGCTTTGCTCACGTTTTTAAACTCTATGACTTGGTCGCCCAAACGCTCACCCACAGGGATAAAAATTTCCTGTGTTTCATTGCGTTTTTGGTATTCCGCACTGGCGAGTTCTTCATAGCGGGCAATACGCGCTTTGCTCTTGGCTTGGCGTGCTTTGGGGTTTTGGCGCACCCACTCTAATTCAGTATTCAAGGCTTTACGGCGTGCCGACTCTGTTGATTCCTCTTGTTTTAAACGCTCTTGTTTTTGGTCTAGCCAGCTTGAGTAATTGCCTTTCCAAGGAATACCGTGGCCGCGGTCTAGCTCTAAAATCCACTCAGCAGCATTATCTAAAAAGTAGCGGTCATGCGTGACGGCCACCACGGTGCCAGGGAAGCGCACCAAAAACTGTTCTAGCCATTCCACTGACTCTGCATCCAAATGGTTGGTGGGCTCATCCAGCAGCAGCATATCTGGTTTAGAGAGTAACAGTTTGCATAGCGCCACACGACGCTTTTCACCCCCAGAAAGCGGGCCAATTTTGGCGTCCCACGGTGGTAAACGCAGTGCATCCGCTGCGATTTCCAATTGATGCTCTACATCGGAGCCACTGGCGGCGATGATATTTTCATATTTGGCTTGTTCTTCTGCCAGCTTGTCAAAATCGGCATCGGGCTCAGCATACGCAGCATAGATTTCATCTAGCTTTTGCTTGGCCTCCATCACAGCGCCCATGCCGCTTTCCACTTCCTCGCGCACGGTTTTGTTGGGGTCTAGCTGTGGCTCTTGCGCCAAATAACCAATAGAAATATTGGGCAAATGCTGCACTTCTCCCTCAAACTCTTTATCCGCTCCGGCCATGATGCGCAGCACCGTAGATTTACCTGCACCATTCAAGCCGAGCAAACCAATTTTTGCACCCGGAAAAAACGATAAAGAAATATCTTTAATAATTTGGCGCTTAGGCGGGACGATTTTGCTCACACGGAGCATGGACATGACATATTGGGCCATCTATTTAATACTTTCTATTCAATTAACTACGCCATTACAGGCCTAGTAGCGTTAAGGTGTTTCTTTGGGTTTCCACAAATCCAAATATTGCTCCGAGCTATTGAGCAAGTTCTCTTCCATTTCTTCATAGCTATCGCTTGGCGCGGGTACATTGTTGCTAATTGCGCTGTAGCCTAAGCCTAAACGTCCGCCTATGATTTCAAACCCTAAAAACTCTATGATGGTGGGGTACATATCAAAATGTAGCACTTCGTCACGGTTTTTTTGTATGGGTCTGCGCGAGATAAATTGATTATAAATGTGGCGCTGTTTTATTGTATCAATCTTTTCAAACACAGGATTTTCCATGGCTAAATGGTCGCCCATAATGACCACTTGTGTATTTTTTAAGTAACCGCGCTTTTTCATCCATTGCACAAACTCAGCCACGTTGCCCGACGTACATTGCACAATGCCAGAGAAATCATGCACGCCTTGCTTGATACAGGTGCTTGAATAATAACCATCCGGGCCATGTGTATCAATGGTGGTCAATACAAAGCTATAACGCTTTTTTGTGGCATGCAATTGGGCTAGCTTAGTTTTGGCATGTTTAAGCAAAGTATCATCGTACAAGCCCCAATAGTTCATTTGCTGCTTACTTAGCCTGCCCTTGAGCTCTTCCCGGCCATACACTTCATCGTAATGATGGTCTTGAAAGAACTTACCTTTGCCAGAAAAGGGCAGGGCATCGCTGCCCATATAGACATTGTAATACCCAAACTGATGCAAAATATCGCCTAAGCACACCGCGCGCGGTAAAAAGCTTTTGATGTTTTCACCCACGCCATTACCATCGTACAAGCTCACACTCTTAAGCGGCAGGCCACATTGCGTAGCGGTAATGCCCGCAATGGTCCACCCAGTACCTGGCGCTTGCCGGTATTGATTAAAACTCTCGCCGCCTAATGCATCTAGCTTTGCCAGTAGGTTCTGCCCAAATAGCGCTTTATCTCGATATGCATTTTCCAAACTTTCTACATAAATCAGTACGAGATTTTTAGGCGCTTTGGCTTGGATTTCGATCTTTTCCGGATACACATAGTGCGCAGAAAAGTAATCCTTACCAAATTGGTGATGAATAAACGCAAGGATAGAAAACTGCATAGAGAAATAAATAATCCCCGCCACCAACATATAAGCGGGCGCGCGATGCCCAATCACCCAATAGGTGCCTTTGAGTAAACGTAAATTAAGCTTGCCGGCCATTTGCGCAAGAAAATAATGCTGATGGTTTTGACTTAAAAATAAGGCAATCGCGGTGTCTATCAGTACAATCAATAGTGCCAGCCCGATGGGCCAGACTAAGCAGGTTTGGACAAAGCTGTGAATCAGTGCAGTATCGGTATCGACCAAGCCATCCAAGCCAAACTGCAGGTGATACAGCACTTGCTCCAAGGGGGGTGCACCGAAATTTTCGCTAACCCAATATGCCAAAGCAGCCAAAAAGAACGCCACAAAATAGATGAAGAATCTAAACGATGACCGTAACGTATGCCTAAAACGTAAATGAAATTGGTGAATGAAACGCAACATAG
>Ga0123398_1032587_pt1 | contig 17977 bp, 16 predicted proteins | sample T5LHNO3metaT_FD_89926 | JGI IMG/M metagenome (GOLD analysis project Ga0123398, IMG submission 89926) | Methane-oxidizing artificial microbial communities from Washington, USA to study methane cycling - T5-LHNO3 metaT (Metagenome... | ecosystem: Engineered > Modeled > Simulated communities...
AAAAAAGTGGTAGAGGCAAAATTAGGCACGCCCGCCAAAAAGCAATTGTCTGTAAAGCCAACGAATGCTGGGACTATGCTAGGTAAAAACGTAGAAGAAAAGAACTCCAAACCAGTGAAAGTGGAAATGTGGTACTACAAGAACATTGTGAAATATGACCCAAAACGTACCTACAAAGAAACTGAAATTACCTTTGTGAATGATAAAGTCATGAATATTGGTTTTTTCAATAACCGTTAATACGTCTATCCTGATTTTCCAATAAGCCTGCAATTGCAGGCTTATTTTTTGTGCCCGCACCACGTTTAATTAGGCTGAAAGTAAAACGCAGTACAATAACCTCATCTTATTTATCAATCATCTATTTTCTTAATCATTATGTATTTTCATGGATACTGACCGCAATGAAGCTATACGAGCAACTGGCTGATAGTATTGCTATTTCTATCCAAACTGGCGTTTTACGCAGAGGGGATAGATTGCCGTCAGTACGTCATACCAGTGTGAGCCGACAGGTAAGTGCTGCCACAGTGTTTCAAGCGTACTATTTACTAGAATCCCGTGGTTTAATTATTGCACGCGAGCGTTCCGGCTACTTTGTGAATGCGGGTGCAACCAGCATTCCTAACCTGCCAGAGCCTAGCGCTAACCAAGAGATAAGCCCATCCGAAGTCGATGTCAGCCATTTGGTATTTGAAGTGTTGGCAGCGATTCGTAGTAAGGCTGTGGTGCCTTTTGGCTCTGCATTCCCCAGCCCATTGTTATTTCCGCTAAAGAGCCTTGGCCGCATGCTGAGTGCTGCCATTGAGCATGCTGACCCTTGGATGAGTATCGATAATATTAGCGCTGGCGATTTAGAGCTAAGACGCCAAATTGCATTGCGCTATATGATTGATGGCATGCAAGTCACCGCGGACGATATTGTGATTACCAATGGCGCACTAGAGGCGCTGAACCTGTGTTTGATGGCAGTGACACGGCCTGGCGACACCGTGCTGATTGAATCACCCACGTTCTATGCGGCATTACAATCCATAGAGCGGATTGGGCTCAAAGCAGTGGAGGTGCCTAGTCACCCCAAGCACGGCGTGGATTTGGTAGCCATGGAGCACGCGATTCAAAGCCATCAACCTAAAGCATGTTGGCTGATGACCAATTTTCAAAATCCGTTGGGTAGCTTGCTGACGAATGAGAAGAAGCAAGCATTAGTCAGCATGCTGGCAAGATACGAGATTCCATTGATTGAAGATGATGTCTATGGAGAGTTGTATTTTGGAGAGCAGCGTCCCACACCGGCGAAAGCATTTGATGGTCAAGGATTGGTGATGCATTGTGCTTCCTTTTCCAAATGCCTAGCACCTGGTTATCGGGTAGGGTGGGTGGTTGCTGGTCGCTTTGCTAAACAGGTGGAACGCCTAAAGCTCACGACAACGATTTCGGCCTCTGTGCCTGCACAGCTCGCGATCGCACGCTACCTGCAAAAAGGTGGCTATGACAAGCACCTGCGCCGATTGCGTCATACCCTGATGGTGAATCAAATCAAGTATATTGAGGCGATTGAACGCTATTTTCCAGAGGGGACACGGCTTACCGTGCCACAAGGCGGATATTTTTTATGGGCAAAACTGCCTGATGGTGTGAATGCACTTAGCATTCATCGCCAAGCGCTGCAGTTAGGGATCAGCATCGCCCCCGGCCCCATTTTTTCTGCCCAGCAACAATTTCAAGAATATATTCGCCTAAATTATGGACACATTTGGGATGCGAGTATTGAACAAGCGCTGATAAAGCTTGGTCAGCTGATTCAAGCTGAAATGAAATAGCATCTCAAGTAGGTTTTAGCTAAAGATCACACAATTTTTGTAGGCTTTTTTATCATCTGATATGGTTTTTATATCAATATCTGATGCTGTTTTTAATCTGTTTTTTTCTTTAATCTAACGCTGCACCTTTCTGTTATCCAAAGGCCAATGTATGCTGAGATCAGAGCTTAAACGCAGTAAAAAAATCATTCCAATTCTTCCACAAGCATCGGAAGAGCAGTATGTCTCTTTATATGCCAGTCAAAGCAAAGTATACCCGCGCGCGATTGCAGGGTATTTCAAAAACTGGCGTTGGGCCATGATATGGCTAACGCAATGTATATTTTATCTGGTGCCTTGGTTAAGTTGGGGTAATCGCCAAGCAGTGTTGTTTGATATTACGGCGCATAAATTCTATTTGTTTGGCTTGGTGCTGTTCCCGCAAGATCTAATCTACCTGGCTTTCATCCTGATTATTTCAGCCATGGCTTTGTTTTTGTTTACTGCAGTGGCTGGTCGTTTATGGTGTGGTTTCTCCTGCCCGCAATCGGTGTATACAGAGATTTTTCTGTGGATAGAGCGCAAGGTGGAAGGTGACCGTTTAGCGCGGATGCGTTTAGACAGTCAACCAATAGGTGTACATAAACTAAGCAAAAAGTTGAGTAAACACGCCATTTGGATAAGTTTTTCCATGTGGACTGGCTTTACATTCCTAGGCTACTTTTCGCCAATTCGCGATTTGATGCAGCATATCGTGGTGTTTAACCTGAGTGGGTGGGAAACCTTTTGGATTTGCTTTTATGGGTTTGCGACCTATGGCAATGCTGGTTTCTTGCGGGAGCAGGTATGTAAATATATGTGCCCATATGCGCGCTTTCAAAGTGCTATGTTTGATGACAATACACTTATCGTTGCTTACGACGAGCAGCGCGGAGAGCCAAGAAGCGGGCGCTCCCGCCATGTGAAGGCCGAAGCAGTGGGGTTGGGTGATTGTATCGATTGCAAGATGTGTGTGCAGGTATGCCCGGTGGGGATTGATATCAGAGACGGCTTGCAATACGAATGCATCAGTTGCGGCCTGTGCATTGATGCCTGTAACGACATCATGGATAAGATGGAGTACCCACGTAACCTGATTCGCTTTTCAACTAAAACTGATATGGAGCAACCGCAACTATCTACCTCTATTCTGCGTAAAGTATTGAGGCCGAGAGTGTTGATTTACAGTGCGATACTACTGGTAGTCTCAATTGGGCTGGTAGTTTCCTTGGCTGTGCGTACTCCGTTTAAAGTGGATGTGGTGCGTGACCGTGGCGTGATGGCGCGGTTTACGTCAGATGGGCATATTGAAAACGTGTATCGCCTGCAAATTACCAATACCACAGAGTCAGCACATGATTACAAAATCACAGTGGATGGCATTGAGCAGCTTTCGGTGATTGGGCAATCCACTGTAAAAGTTAATCCGGCCAGTGAGCAAATGTTCCCTATCAGTTTGCAATTGCCTGATGGAAAAATCACCAGTGGCACGCATCCGATTCGCTTTACCATCAAAGCTACCTATTTGCATGCACTTGTGGTGGAAGAGTCTATGTTCTATGTGCCTAGATAACCATTCAATCAAGCAACATTGCGTTATATCAATATGTTATTTAATACGGCATTTAATATTGTGCTATGCAAATTGTAACCAAGTGTAACAGTTGGCAAAAACCGTATTATTTAATTGAGGTACATTATGTATATTTATATAATGTGCAGCTTGATTTAGATGGTTAAACACGTGGTTAGGCGTGAACCGTATGTTTAATTATCCTTTGGGATTCCAACCTTGAACAATGCAGCCTACATAGGATTAGACGAGACCGACGAATGGGCCAAGTTTAGTCATGCACTTAATTCGCCAAAACAGGTTTGGGAATCTCATATTGTGGTGGATGGCATGCATTGTGCCGCGTGTGCGATGAATGTAGAGCGGGCGCTGACGTCTGTTGCAGGGGTCATCTCTGCCGAAGTCAACGCAACCAGTAAGCGTGCGCGCATTACTTGGTCTGCGGATACCACCAAACCATCTGCTTGGATGGATGCACTGAGCCAAGCTGGCTATGCTGCATTGCCTGCCAATGAAGTGTTTAATCTGGATGCACGCCGTAAACAACAGCGATTAATGCTGTGGCGTATGTTAGTGGCTGGCTTTTGTATGATGCAAGTCATGATGTACGCATATCCTGCTTACATTTCCCCATCGAGTGACATGACGCAGGATATTCAAACGTTATTGCGCTGGGCGTCTTGGGTGCTGACGTTACCCGTCATGTTGTTTTCTGCAACGCCTTTCTTTAGTAACGCTTTCAATGATTTAAAAAATCGCCAAATCAGTATGGATCTGCCGGTGGCGCTGGGCATTCTCATCACTTTTGTTGTCAGTTCTGCCGGCACCTTCCAGCCAGAGGGGTGGTGGGGCCAAGAAGTCTACTTTGATTCGCTCACGATGTTTGTATTTTTTCTACTCACAGGCCGTTGGTTAGAACTTAGAATGCGCGACCGCACCGCCGGCGCGCTGGATGTGCTGATGCGCAGATTGCCCAGCACCATTGAACGCCTCACTACAAAAGGTGAGTTTGAGCGTATTGCTGTTAATCGCTTACTGGTGAATGATGTTGTACGTGTGCTACCCGGAGAAGCATTTCCTGCTGATGGTCAAGTGTTGGCAGGTGAGACGCGTGTAGACGAAGCGTTGTTGACAGGGGAGTCCTACCCACTCGTGAAAACTGTCGGCCAAACAGTCATTGCCGGTAGCTACAATTTGCAGACACCAATAGAAGTACGTGTCACCCAGCTAGGTAACAATACACGTTACGCACAAATTGTCAGTCTGATGGAGCGTGCCTCGATTGAGAAGCCAAGGTTAGCGATGATTGCAGATCGTATTGCCAGACCTTTCTTAATAGGAGTGATGCTTGCTGCCGCGATTGCGGCTATCCTCTTATGGCCAACTGATCATGCGCGCGCCTTGATGGCGGCTGTCGCTGTGTTGATTGTCACTTGCCCTTGTGCGTTATCGCTCGCGACACCGGCTGCCATGTTGACTATCTCCGGCGCGTTGGCGCAAAAAGGTGTATTGGTTAGAAAAATGCAGGCACTAGAGGCGCTATCACAGGTAGATACTGTGGTGTTTGATAAAACCGGCACCCTCACCCAAGATGCGCTGACGATTGCAAGCATAGACACTGCATCAGAGTACACGCCAGTACAAGCACTGGCGATAGCAGCTACGCTTGCCAGTGCCTCGCTGCACCCACTCTCTAAAGCGATTGTGCAAGCAGCTGCGCCGCAGCCGCCAGCGCAAGATTTGCAAACACAAGATTTACACATAAGTGCAGTGAAAGAAGTGCATGGCGCAGGGCTTAGCGCAAATTCTGCAATTGGCGCATTAAAATTAGGCTCTTCAGTATTTTGTGGATTAGAAAATTTAGATAGAATGGCGGCCCCTGTGGTTTATCTTGTTTCTGAGCACGGTTGGATCGCGACGTTTACGTTTGAAGAGTCCATCAGAGCCGATGCTGAGTCATCTATCCGTACATTAATTCAGCAAGGCATCCAAGTGCAATTATTGTCAGGCGACCAAGCCGATACCGTGAGCGCTTTTGGGCAAAAAGTAGGGATCGCGCATGCTCGTGGTGGATGTACGCCAAAAGATAAATTGCTACATATGCAACTACTGCAGCAGCAAGGTAGTCAAGTAGCCATGATTGGTGATGGATTAAACGATGGGCCGATTTTAGCGCTTGCCAATGTGTCGATTGCGATGGGGCAGGCGGTGCCATTGGCGCAAGCGCAAGCGGATTTTGTGGTAATGAACAACCAAATTGGGATGGTAGTGTTATTGCTGAGTCAAGCTAAACGCACCATGCGTATTGTGAAACAGAATTTAATGTGGGCTTTAGCTTACAACATGGTGTGTGTGCCGATTGCCATTATGGGATGGCTCCCAGCATGGCTGGCTGGGTTAGGCATGGCATTGAGCTCGCTTTTGGTAGTGGCAAACGCTTTGCGCTTATCCACATTGCCTACGCAGAACTTATCCGGTTTAGGTAACACGGGTTAACTCAATCATGGATATTTTATTTTTATTGGTACCGCTGTCAGTTGTCCTAGTGTTTTTTATTTTAGGCGGCTTATGGTGGGCAATTAATACCGGTCAATTTGAAGACATTGAGCCGGAAGGTGAACGTATTCTGCACGAAGATTGATTTGTATCAATTTGGATACAGCAATTTTACGGCAAACTGATTTGTAGTCATTAAGTAACTTTGGAGAAGTCAATGCAACTTGAACATGCGCAACCAACCACCTATAACGACAAGGTGGTGCGGCAATTTTCTATTATGGCTGTCGTCTGGGGCGTCTTTGGTATGCTCATGGGCGTTATCATTGCCGCCCAACTGGTATGGCCGGAGCTCAATCTGGGTTTACCATGGACTAGTTTTGGTCGCTTAAGACCACTACACACCAATGCGGTGATTTTTGCATTTGGTGGCTGTGCGTTGTTTGCAACTTCTTTGTATGTAGTGCAACGCACCTGTCAGACGCGTTTATTCTGTGGCAAGCTGGCCTCGTTTATGTTCTGGGGCTGGCAGGCTGTGATTGTGGCTGCAGCCATTTCTCTGCCATTAGGTTATACCCAAGGTAAAGAATATGCAGAGCTGGAATGGCCGATTGATATCCTTATCGCCATTGTGTGGATCTCTTATGCGGTTGTTTTCTTTGGCACCATTGCGCAACGTAAGGTGAAACATATCTATGTCGCCAACTGGTTCTACGGCGCTTTTATTATCGCAGTTGCTTTGCTGCATATCGTCAATAGTGCGGCGATTCCAGCAGGTTATATGAAGTCTTATTCTGCCTATGCGGGTGTGCAAGATGCCATGGTGCAATGGTGGTATGGTCATAACGCTGTGGGCTTCTTCCTAACGGCTGGCTTTTTGGGCATGATGTATTACTTTGTGCCTAAGCAAGCAGAGCGTCCAGTGTATTCATACAGCTTGTCTATCGTACACTTTTGGGCATTGATATTTACCTACATGTGGGCGGGTCCGCACCACTTGCATTACACCGCGTTACCAGACTGGACACAATCATTAGGCATGGTGTTCTCACTGATTCTACTGGCACCAAGCTGGGGTGGCATGATCAATGGCATCATGACCTTATCTGGCGCATGGCATAAATTGCGTACAGACCCGATCTTACGTTTCTTGATTGTTTCGCTTTCTTTCTATGGCATGAGTACATTTGAAGGCCCAATGATGGCGATTAAAACGGTGAATGCTTTATCACATTACACCGATTGGACTGTTGGGCACGTGCATTCTGGTGCGTTAGGTTGGGTTGGATTGATTTCCATGGGTTCACTGTATTACATGATTCCACGCCTGTTTGGCCAAAAACAAATGTACAGCGTCAAAGCGATTGAGTTGCACTTTTGGTTAGCCACAATCGGCATCGTGTTGTATATCGCTGCTTTGTGGATTTCTGGCGTGATGGAAGGCTTGATGTGGCGTGCCATGAACGCGGACGGCACCTTGGCGTACACCTTTGTAGAAAGTGTAAAAGCTAAGTTCCCATACTACTTTACCCGTTTACTAGGGGGTAGCTTGTATCTCAGCGGCATGTTAGTGATGCTCTGGAATACCTATAAAACGGCCACCAATGGTAAACCAGTGGTGGTGAATATTCCTCCTGTAACTGCGCACGCTTAAGGAAGACAAGATGTCGAATGAACAAAAGAAAGGTGGCTTTAGCCACGAGAAAGTAGAAACCAACAGCTTTTTGTTGATTGTGTTAACACTGATTACCATTGCATTTGGTGGGCTGGTAGAGATCGTGCCGCTGTTTTTCCAAAAATCGACCACAGAGCCGATTCGTGGACTTGAGCCTTACACGGCTGTGCAATTAGCCGGGCGCGATGTGTACATTCGTGAAGGCTGCTACAACTGCCACTCACAAATGGTGCGCCCATTCCATGCGGAAACGTTGCGTTATGGACATTACTCAGTAGCGGGTGAGTATGTGTATGACCATCCATTCCAATGGGGTAGTAAACGTACTGGCCCAGATTTACACCGAGTTGGTGGTCGCTACAGCGATGATTGGCATCGTATTCACTTGAATAACCCACGTGATTTAGTACCTGAGTCTATTATGCCGGCTTACCCATGGTTAGAAACCGCGCAAGTTGATCCTTCACAAATGGCGCCTAGAATGCGTGCACTCCGCACGGTAGGTGTGCCATATACCGATGCACAAATTGCAGCGGCGGCTGATGAAGTGAAAGGTAAGACAGAAATGGATGCGGTGATTGCTTATCTGCAAGTGTTGGGTACCCACCTCAAATAATTAACAGGAGCAGCACATGGAAATTACGACATTGCGTGTATTGGCTACGGTGGTTAGCTTCTTGGTGTTTGTTGGGATTGCGGTTTGGGCTTGGCGCAATCGCGATTCATCAGGCTTTAAAGAGGCAGAATCACTGCCGTTTATAGAAGATTAAGGGAAGTTATTATGAGTGATTTTGTTCATGGGTTTTGGCCGGCGTTTATTACGGCCATCAGTTTAGGCGGTATTTTCGGTTGCGTACTATTGCTCTGGTTTGCTAGCAAAGTGAAAGTCAACGTAGCAGATGATGGTTCTAACGGCCACGTTTGGGATGAAGATTTGCGTGAAATGAACAACCCAATGCCGATGTGGTGGGTGGGTTTGTTTATCATCACTGTGATTTTTGGCTTGTCCTATTTGTTCTTGTTCCCGGGCTTAGGGACGTATGCGGGCAAACTGGGCTGGACGGAGATTAAAGAGTACGAGGCGGAAGTGGCTAAAACTAACGCAGCCATCGCGCCTATTTATGCTAAATACGCGGCAACCTCTGTCGAGGACTTAGCGAAAAATGAAGAAGCAAAAGGGATTGGGCAACGTTTGTTTTTGAATAATTGCGCACAATGTCATGGCTCAGATGCACGTGGTAGTCGTGGCTTTCCAAATTTAACCGATCACGATTGGTTACATGGTGGTAGCCCTGAAAAAATCAAAGAGACGATTGTCAATGGTCGTATCGGTATGATGCCTCCAATGGCTGGCGCACTGGGCACAGAAGATGATGTCAAGAATGTAGCTAACTATGTGTTAAGCCTCTCTGGCAGTATGTATGATTCTGGACGTGCCGGCGCTGGTAAAGCCAAATTTGGTGTATGTGCAGCATGTCATGGCGCGGATGGTAAAGGCAACCCGATGATTGGCGCACCCAACCTAACAGATAATATTTGGTTACATGGCGCTGGCGAGGCGGCCATTATTAAACGTATCCACGAAGGTAAAGTAAACCAAATGCCAGCATGGCAAACCAAATTCACACCTGAGCAAATTCATGTGTTGACCGCCTATGTGTGGGGTTTGTCGAATAAATGATCGATGCTAAATCGCGGGGCGTGAAAGAGACAGCGATTCCACTGGAACAGGTGGTGTATTCGCTGTATCAATCTCAAGACAAGATCTACCCCCGCAGTGTCAGTGGCATATTTAACAATTGGCGCTGGGCCATGGTCTGGCTCACCCAATTGTTTTTTTATGGCGTGCCTTGGTTGGAGTGGGGGCAACGTCAGGCCATGCTGTTTGATATAGAGGCCAAGCGCTTTTATATTTTTGGCTTGGTATTTAATCCGCAAGACCTTATCTACCTTACTTTTCTGCTCATACTTTCTGCGCTTGCGCTGTTTCTGTTTACCGCCGTGGCTGGTAGGCTGTGGTGTGGGTACACATGCCCGCAGACCGTGTATACCGAAATATTTTTGTGGATTGAAGCAAAGATAGAAGGGGATAGAGCCGCCAGAATGCGGCTAGATCAGTCCGGTGCCAATGTTAAAAAAGTCAGCAGAAAATTCTTCAAACACGTTGTTTGGATTGTTTTCTCCTTATGGACGGGCTTTACCTTCGTCGGTTATTTCACACCCATCCGTGAGTTGTCCGCGCATTTAATGCAATGGTCCATGGGCCCGTGGGAAATGTTCTGGGTAGGTTTCTACGGTTTTGCCACTTATGGCAACGCAGGATTCATGCGCGAGCAAGTCTGTAAATACATGTGTCCTTATGCACGCTTTCAAAGCGCAATGTTTGATGATGACACGTTGATTGTGACGTATGACGAGGCAAGAGGCGAGCCACGCGGTGGCCGTAATAAGAAATCGGTTGAGGCCAATGCCAAACTGGGTTCTTGCATTGATTGTAGCTTGTGCGTGCAAGTGTGCCCAACCGGGATAGATATTCGCGAAGGTTTGCAATACGAATGTATTGGTTGTGGTGCTTGTGCAGACGTGTGCGATACGGTCATGGATAAAATGGGCTTTGCCCGTGGCTTGATTAAATACTCCACACAAAATGCCATGCAGCAACACTGGTCTCGTCATCAGATTTTGCAGCGTGTACTCAGGCCTAGAGTGCTGATTTATTCTGCCATTTTGGGGTTGTTGACATTAGGCTTAGCCATTAGCTTATATGTGAAACCGTCATTCCGTGTGGATGTATTAAGAGACCGCACGGTGATATCACGCATTTCTCAAGACAATAAGCTTGAGAATGTATACCGCATAAAAATCATGAATAATGCAGAAGTGACACAGCAGTATGAGGTACATGTACTTGCGGATGCTGCGTTTGAAGCAGAGTTTAGCGAGATGAAATCGCTGCCGATTGACCGTGCACGCTACGTGATGGATATCAAACCAGGACAGGAACGTTCCTTGGTGATGGAGCTCAAAGTAGCGGACGGTGTGTTGAATCGTGGTTCGCATCCGATTGCTTTCCAAGTTAAATCACTGGGTACGCAAGAAACCACGGTAGAAAAATCTGTATTTATTATCACGCAGTAAACTCAAATTAAAGGTGTAGCGAATGAATCAAATGCAATCTAAACGCTGGTGGCAATATGGGTATGTATGGTTACTGATTGCCGGGCCTGCACTGGTGGTGATTGCATCTTTTATTACTGCTTATTTGGCCATTACGCACCCGGATCCTCCCATTGAAGATTACTATCGCAAAGGTATCGAAATCAATAAAACGCTGGATGCCGAACGTGATGGCTTGGTCCCTGCAGTGCAAGGTAGAAACCATGCAGCAACCGGCGTAAAACCTACGCAGCCTGCAAACTAGGGCAAGACACTTATTCGCTCACATGCACGGTAATGCCTAACTGGCGAATTTGATGTGCAAAATCAGCCAGCCAAGCCTTGGGCACAGCTGAAATCCATGGTGCTTCCGGCTGATGTGATGGCCTAGCAACACCGTACACATAGACACCTTCAATCTCACTACGGACTTGTGCCAAGCAATTTAAGTAAGCCTCAACAAACTGCACATCGGGGGGCAAACCATGCCACGCAAACACACAAGTCTGTACCCAAGTAGGGCAGAGTGCAGTGCACGCGCGGAGACGTGACAACTGTTGTTGCGGATTCACATGCACATGGTTGATGCGTTGAATATCGTTGCGTGTGCCTGCATCTAACTTAAACCAGACCTCACCGTACATACCTTGTAAATACGCGATATTGTCTAATACCTGTTTGCGATGCATGAGGCTACCATTGGTGATAAGCCGTGTTTTTACTGCAGGTGGCAACTGATATTGGTGACGCAGTGCCTCAACAACTTCTAACGCTTGGTGCAGCGCAATACAACTGGTAGGTTCGCCATCACCAGAAAACGCAATATCGTTCAATACGCGCATTTCAGGACCAACATGCTGTTGCATAAAGTCAGTATGTATCAGCATGGTCAGCGCTAGATTCAACTCACTCTCTAACTGCCTAACATTGAGCACTGGTGCCATGCCGCGAGTGAGGTTAGGCACTTGGCAATACACGCATTGCCAGTTACAAGCATGGTTAGGGTTGAGGTTAATGCCGAGCGATACGCCGCCAGCGCGTCTGGAGACTACTGGGTAAACATAGGTGTAATTTTCAAAATGACGGTAGTGATCATGTACCGATAGTAGCTCTGATGCAGGCATGGTAGTCACTAAAGGTACATATGTGCTGCTAGTTGTTGGTTCAAATGACCAACTGACTTAGCCACACGACTGCGGTGTAAAAATATTCTTCAGTGCATCCGGGTTGAGAATTTTGACATTGCGTTGCTTGACTTCAATAATGCCTTCTTCGCTAAATTTTGAAAATGTGCGGCTGACTGTCTCTAACTTCATGCCTAAATAGCTGCCGATTTCCTCACGTGTCATGCGTAATACAAACTCAGTTTGGGAAAATCCACGTGCATGTAGCCGTTGCACGAGATTGAGTAAAAATGCCGCAAGGCGCTCTTCTGCACGCATGTTGCCCAATAGCATCATGACACCATTTTCACGCACGATTTCCCGGCTCATGATTTTATGTACATGACGTTGCAACACTGGAAATTCGCGTGAAAGTTCTTCTACGTTCTCAAACGGCATGACACACACTTCGGCGTCTTCCAGCGCAATTGCGTTGCAGTGATGCTGGTCACTGACAATGCCATCCATGCCAATGATTTCACCCGCCATTTGAAAGCCGGTCACTTGTTCGCGGCCATCTTCTGACAGCACAGAGGTTTTAAAGTAGCCGGTACGAATCGCGTATAAAGTAGTGAACGGGTCGCCATGGCTAAATAAATGACTGCCTTCTTTAATGCGTTTTCTGGTAGAGACCACGCTGTCTAACTTCACCATTTCTGCTTGCTGCAGGCCGACTGGCATACACAACTCACGCAAATTACAGTTGGAACAGGCAACTTTAAATAATTCAGGATTCATTGGTGGCGATATCCAAGCTTGGTCTGACAAAGAGCTTACATTATATGCTTCCGTCAACGTGATTGCATCTAGCATGGTGTGATCCTGATGTAGAGATGATGACGGATTATGCTGGATTGTATTTTTCATTGTTTGATGTACATCAAAGAGCTTGCCGATTAATGCTGGCAAAGTAGTGCTTATCTTAAGGAGCACCATCATGACGACAGCCAATTCTATATATGCGGTTTTAGAGGATGTAATAGTTGCGCATTTACCAGAAAACAAATCATCGACTTTGCCAATGATTTCGCCATCACACATTAAGCAATACGATGTAGCGGGGCCACGTTATACGTCTTACCCTACGGCGGATCGCTTTGTAGAAGCGTTTACTGAAGACGCCTATATACAAGCTTTGGCGCAACGCAGAGTGAGTCGCTGGACACAGCCCTTATCTATTTATGTACATATTCCATTTTGCGAATCGCTTTGTTTTTATTGTGCCTGCAATAAAATCATCACCAAGCAACACAAAAAAAGTACGGAGTACTTGCGTTATTTAAGTCGCGAAATTGATTTAAATATTGCCCATTTGGGTCGTGGTCAAACTGTGACCCAATTGCATTTAGGGGGTGGTTCGCCTACATTTTTCTCCGATGAAGAGTTAACCGAATTGATGACCATGATACGGCATCATTTTGAGTTGCCAATTACCGGTGAGTACTCGATTGAGATAGACCCAAGAACAGTGGATGCGCAACGGCTAGCCCATTTAGCCGCATTGGGATTCAATCGCTTGAGCTTTGGTGTGCAGGATTTTGACGAAGAAGTGCAAAAAGCCGTACACCGTATTCAGCCTGCTGAGCAAGTGTTTGACTTAACAAAAGCAGCACGTCAACTAGGCTTTAATTCAATGAATGTAGACTTGATTTATGGCTTACCTAAGCAATCAACCGAGTCATTTAAACGTACCTTGGATCAGGTTGTCGAACTTAAGCCTGATCGTGTGGCTTTATATGCCTACGCGCATCTGCCAGAGCGCTTCAAACCACAACGCCGCATCAGCCAATACGAATTACCCTCGGCTGCTACTAAAATCAGTATGTTATCGGATGCGATTAGTACCTTGATGCAAGCTGGCTACATCTATATTGGTATGGATCACTTTGCATTGCCTACAGATGCGTTGGCGATAGCGAAAAAGCAGGGGCGTTTGCACCGCAATTTTCAAGGCTATAGTACACAAGCCGATAGTGATTTAATTGGTTTGGGCGTCTCATCGATTGGCCGCATTGGCGCGACTTACAGCCAAAATGCGAAAGGCCTGGCAGAGTACTACGATCATATTGATCAAGGGCATTTGCCAGTTGCACGTGGGTTGGCATTATCTCGCGATGATTTGATCAGGCGTGCTGTGATTATGGCTATTATGTGTCATGGTGAATTACAATACGAGTCTATTGAATTATCTTATATGATTCGCTTTAACGAATACTTCTCACAAGAGCTTACTGCGCTGAAAGAAAAAGAACAGGCGGGAATGCTCACCATGGAGCAGGATGGTTTTAAAGTGACTGAAATGGGATGGTTTTTTGTGCGTGCAATCGCCATGGTATTCGATCGTCACCTCCAAATCGATACTAACCGAGCGCGCTTTTCTAAAATTATTTAGTGAACACCTATCGTTGCCTGACATTCCATTTTCATTTGCAGTTGCCACTTTCTTGATGGGTGTTGCAGGCGGCCCGCACTGTGTGGCTATGTGTGGCGGCGCCTGTGCTTATATTCGACAAAACCAATCGCAACCTTACGATTACCTCATATTTCAAGCAGGCAGATTAGTCGGCTATGCCAGCTTAGGCGCAGTAGCGGCTTCTTCAGTCAAAAGTCTGGCTTGGGTGTCAGAACAAACCGCCACCTTGCATCCTTTATGGACATTTTTTCATGTGCTTGTGCTTGCTTGGGGGCTAATGTTGTTATTGCTAGCACGTCAACCCATTTGGGCTGACCAAGTAGGTAAGGGTATATGGGCACGCTTACGCCAAGTTGCAGGTCCCTCTAAAGGTGTGTTTTTCACAGGCATGCTATGGGTGCTAATGCCCTGCGGGTTGTTGTATTCGGCCTTATTAGTCGCTTCCCTGCAAGCCAATCCACTCAATGGTGCTATCAGTATGGCTACCTTTGCAGCGGGCAGCAGTATTTCACTTATTTTAGCGCCGCAACTTTGGTTAAAACTTAAATCGGGTATTTCCTGGTTAACAGATGCAACCAGTATGCGTTTGGCAGGCTTATTGCTGACCTTGGTCAGTGCCACTGCGATTTGGATGGACTTAACACATCAAGTAAAAATTTGGTGTAATTGAGTCCTAAGTTTATTGTGGTTGATGGCCAAAAAAACCTCTAACCTAGTGGAGACTAGGTTAGAGGTAAGTGGAGCAGGTCTAGCGGAGCAATAGGTTAAACTTTTATCGTTAAAACTTTTTACCGATGCCGATACCAACCACCCATGGATTAATATCAAGCGAGTCAATTTTTCTCCATGCATTGCCAGTAACCGTGCCTTTTAACTTCACGTCAGTATCCAGCCATACATATTTAACATCCGCATTAATAAGCCAGCCATCTTTTAAATTAATGTCAAAGCCTGCTTGCAGTGCAGGGCCCCAGCTATCGCTATCAATCTTAATTTTATTGCCGTTGATGGCGCCAGCGCTGCCTTTTAAATTACGGTCTAGCATGATGGTGTAGTTGATGCCTGCACCCACGTAAGGGTCAAATGTTTGGTCAGGATTAAAGTGCCACTGTGCTGTTAACGTAGGGGGCAGCAAGTTGACGCTACCCAATGCCTGGTTGCCTACAACCCCAGCGCGATCACCTTGAATGCTGACATTGTGGCGAGTGCCTACGGCCAAAATCAACTCAGCAGCAATGTTTTTAGTAATGTAGTAAGAAATATCCAACTCAGGAATCACTTTATCGCTCACAGCCAATTCTGCGCTGGGTGTCATGACAGATGCACCAACAACGTTATTCACAGTGCGACCTAATTTGCTGTCTTCATTTGGGCTGACATTCACTGCACGCAAGCGAACTACCCAATCGCCTTCCTCGGCGTGAGCAAAAAAAGGTGTAAAAGATGTGGCAATTAAAAGGCTAATGATTGTTTTTTTCATTTTTTTTGAACTCCGTATGTAAATTAAGAATCTGATGATTTGCATCTTACGTGTGTATTTCTTAAGTAGATTTGATATGGGTCAAATGGAATGCACTTAAATTCCATAAAATACAAGCATGAGGAGAGCGTAATGATTGGGAGCTATGGCATGACAAATTTGAATCAACTAAAAGGCAAAATTCAAGCCTCTTGGACTAAGTTAACGGATGATGATTTTGATACAAATGGATTAAGGCGGCAGCAAATTGTGTTGAAGTTACAAGAGAAGTATGGCTATAAAAAAGAACAGGCTGAAAATGCCTTGAAAGATTGGGAAATAAAGAACAGAAGTTTTCTCTAATTAACTCATGTATTTAGTGTGAGAGTTTGATTGCGACTAAGTACGCACAGAATTTTTATGTGCCTGTGGTATTGCAAACCAAACCAAACCAAACGAAACCATTTTATAGTCCGAACGGACTAGATAAACCGCGTATTTAGTCATCTTGATGAAATCTGGCTAAGACATCCTTACACCCTATTCACAAACGTTTGTTTGATGTTTGTAACGAAGAGGGTTTATGGTTAAAAAGCGAATAAAATCAACAAGTCATCAGCTTGTCAAAACATACACAGCGCTTTTGTCTGCCTCACGATTTTTGCTGGATAACGTGAGCTCACTGCTACGTATCCGTATATTCAATAAATTGGCTTCTGATTCTAGTTGTTCAACTACCGCGCAGCATTCAGCATTCAACTTATCACCACAAGCTTTTATTTTAGATGCCAGCGTTTCTGAGTCTGGCTATGTTGGTACTTGGTATCACGACTACTCACAAACAGCCAAGCCCTTACGCGTCATGATGCTGGGGTTACGTGGCTTTCCGCAGGTGCAGGGTGGCATAGAAACACACGCAGAGCATTTAGCGCCATTGTTAGTTCAGCAAGGGTGTCAGTTGGAAGTGATTGTTCGTGCCGCGTACCAACCGCAGGCAGTGGGCAATGTATGGCAAGGTGTTAAGTTCACACGTTTGTGGGCGCCTAAATCAAAAGGTTTAGAAGCCATCGTACATACCTTTTTGGGTGTGATATATGCCGCCATCAAGCGCCCTGATATTTTGCATATCCATGCCATTGGCCCGGCACTGATGACGCCGTTAGCAAGATTACTCGGCCTAAAAGTGGTGATCACGCATCATGGGCCAGATTACGATAGACAAAAATGGGGTAAGTTTGCCAAGTGGGTACTCAAAGCGGGGGAGTGGGCAGGTATGCGCTTTGCCAATGGCAGAATTGTTATTTCAAATGTCATTCGCGAACTTGTTGCGCACAAGCATGGTGTGCATTCGGAAATCATTCGTAACGGCGTGGTCATGCCTAGCTTAGATACATGTGATTCACATTTGGCGCAGTTTGGCTTGGAAAAGCAGCGCTATATCTTGCAAGTAAGTCGGTTAGTGCCTGAAAAGCGTCATTTAGACTTGATCCATGCATTTACACAAGCACGTTTTAACGGCTACAAACTGGTATTAGTGGGAACATCCGACCATCCGGATGCGTATGTTGCACAAATTGAAGAAGCTGCCCGAGCGAATAGCAATGTTGTACTCACAGGATTTCAAACAGGAGATGTGTTGAAGAGTCTGTACACGCATGCCGCTTTGTTTGTATTGCCATCCTCGCATGAAGGGCTGTCTATTTCATTGTTAGAGGCATTGAGTTACGGCTTGCCCGTGTTAGCGAGTGATATACCTGCTAATAAAGAATTGGAGTTGAACCCAATGGCTTATTTTGAATTGGGCAATATTGAAATATTGACCGAGAAAATGCACTCAAAGTTACATCATCCGCAATCCGAAGAAGCCAAAATGGACAAGCGTGCATGGATAGATAGCCAATATAATTGGCGGAAAGTGGCTGAAAAAACCTATAGCGAATATCGTAGGGCTGCTACTGATTAAGATAACACCCACTATTGGCGCGGCGTAGTTACACCAATCTAATCATGCATCTAAGTTTTAGATCAGGTTTTAAGTTAGATAAGGTTTTAAGTAAGCAGCTAAACATTGCCAATCGTTTAGCATAGTCATTTCACTCGGTTTACTAATTGCGCTACATTATAAGACAGCTGCATTAGTAGACAACCACCTCACTACATCATCTCAGTCACAACATGCCCGTGTGCTAAGTAGATTACGC
>Ga0123398_1098657_pt1 | contig 17937 bp, 16 predicted proteins | sample T5LHNO3metaT_FD_89926 | JGI IMG/M metagenome (GOLD analysis project Ga0123398, IMG submission 89926) | Methane-oxidizing artificial microbial communities from Washington, USA to study methane cycling - T5-LHNO3 metaT (Metagenome... | ecosystem: Engineered > Modeled > Simulated communities...
CAAAGGATTTCTGACATGAAAATACTGGTCGCAGTCAAACGTGTGGTTGATTATAACGTCAAAGTACGCGTGAAAGCAGATGGCTCTGATGTGGATACGCAGGGCGTAAAAATGAGCATCAATCCATTTGATGAAAATGCTATTGAAGAAGCAATTCGCCTCAAAGAAAAAGGCATCGCCAGCGAAATTGTCGCGGTATGCATCGGCAATGCTGCACATCAAGATGTGCTCAGACACGCACTGGCGATGGGGGCTGACCGTGCCGTATTGGTAGAAAACGAAAGCGAGGTACAGCCATTAGCTGTCGCCAAGTTACTCAAAGCCGTGGTAGAAAAAGAGCAACCGCAGCTGATTTTACTGGGCAAACAAGCTGTGGATGATGATGCTGGCCAAGTGGGTCAAATGCTTGCCGCACTCTTGGATTACCCACAAGGGACGTTTGCTTCTGCCATTGAGATTGCTGGCAATGAAGCGACTGTGACGCGCGAAGTAGATGGCGGCACGGAAACACTGGCCTTGCAATTGCCCGCTGTTGTCACTACAGATTTACGCTTGAACGCACCGCGCTTTGTCAAACTGCCCAATTTAATGATGGCGAAAAAGAAAATCATTGAAACGCTTGCAGCGAATACGCTGTCAGACGACATCACACCACGCGTACGCTTATTAAGAGTTGCCGAACCGCCTGCAAGAAAAGCGGGGATTAAGGTCAATAGCGTGACTGAGTTATTAGAAAAATTGCGCGCGCATGAAGGGATATCACTATGAGCACTACCGCTAACAAAACATTGATTTTGGCAGAGCATGATGGCCGCTCCTTATCAGAGGGCGTATATCACGCCGTAGCCGCGGCCGCTTTTTGGAACCAGCCTGTAGAGTTATTGGTACTGGGGCATGATGCAAACTCTATTGCACAGGCCGCCGCCACGATTCAAGGCGTAAGCCGCGTTATCTACAGCGATAGCACAGCATTTGCGCACACGCTCGCTGAAGATGCAGCCAAGCTGATTTCACAATTAGGGCGTGATTATTCCGTTATCCTTGCTGCGCATTCTGCCTTTAGCCGCAATATTCTGCCGCGTGCTGCCGCATTGCTGGATGTCGCCATGATCTCTGATGTATTGGAAATTCAAGCGAACCAAACCTATGTACGTGCCGTGTATGCAGGCAATATTTACACCACCGTACAAAGTAGCGATACATTGCAGATACTGACGATACATAGCAGCCGTTTTCCACAGGCCGCACGCACGCAAGCACCGGCTGAAATCGATACGATAGCAGCACTGCCCGCCACACCTGCATCACGCTGGGTTTCTGAATTCCGTAGCCAATCGGAGCGTCCACCACTCAGCTCCGCTAAAGTGGTCATTTCTGGTGGCCGCTCATTGGGTAGCGCAGAACATTTTGAGCAAATTCTTGCGCCATTGGCCTCTAAATTAGGCGCTGCACTCGGCGCTACGCGCGCCGCAGTAGATGCAGGTTTTGCACCGAATGATATCCAAGTGGGCCAAACTGGCGTGACTGTGGCACCAGAGTTATATATTGCGGTTGGCGTTTCTGGCGCCGTACAACACACTTACGGCATGAAAGACAGCAAAGTGGTCGTGGCGATTAACCAAGACCCTGATGCCCCTATTTTCCAAGTAGCAGACTACGGCTTGGTGGGTGACTTATTTGAAGTCGTGCCATCACTCACTGCCTCCATTCAATCACAACCATAAGAATTTAATTCATGAGCAAATACACTTCTGAACGCGTATTGAGCGTTCACCACTGGAACGATACTTTATTTAGTTTTACAACGACGCGTGACCCTGGCCTGCGTTTTGAAAATGGCCAATTTGTGATGATTGGGCTTGAGGTGGATGGCATCCCCCTCACCCGCGCTTACAGTATTGCCAGCCCCAACTATGAAGAGCATTTAGAGTTCTTTAGCATTAAAGTGCCCAATGGCCCGCTCACTTCAAGACTCCAGCACCTGAAAGTCGGCGACGAGTTGCTCGTCAGCAAAAAACCGACCGGTACGTTGGTGATTCATGACTTAACGCCTGCCAAACACCTTTACTTTCTTTCTACCGGCACTGGCTTGGCGCCTTTCATGAGTTTGATTCAAGACATTGAAGTATATGAGCGCTTTGAAAAAGTGGTGTTAATTCACGGTGTGCGGAATGTGAATGAACTGGCTTACGCAGACTTTATTGAAAACGTACTGCCCAATAACGAGTTTTTTGGTGATGAAGTCAAACAAAAGCTCATTTACTACCCAACCGTCACCAGAGAACCTTTCCGTAATCAAGGCCGACTTACCGATCTGATCAACAGTGGCAAACTGTTTGACGATATCGGTCTGCCGCCATTAAGCCCTGAGCATGACAGAGCCATGATATGCGGTAGCCCGCAAATGCTCAAAGACACAGAAGCGCTACTGGATGCACGCGGTTTCCGTGTATCGCCACGTATTGGCGACCCGGCAGACTATGTGATTGAGCGCGCGTTTGTTGAAAAATAATCAGGAGATCAACTGACGCAGAAAATAACACATGCACTGAAAAAGTGCACAGTGTAAAATCAGCGTCTATTGAATCCAACGAGCTTTACATGATCAGACTATATGATTGGCTGTCTGGCTTTGTACCGGAAGCCATCGTCATTTCCAACCGTGAGCGCTTGCGCGCTGCTATCGGTGCATTTGCAGGTATCGCGCTAACAGCCGTATCTACATACCTTATCACTGGCGAACTCTCCAGTGTCCCTTACTTGATTGCCCCTATGGGGGCTTCCGCGGTACTACTGTTTTCATTACCAGCCAGCCCATTAGCACAACCATGGTCTTTATTAGGTGGCAATCTGGTTGCCGCATTAGTCGGCGTCACCTGCGCCATATGGATTCCCAATCCCATGTTGGCAGCTTCGATTGCTGTGGGCGCCTCCATTTTACTGATGTTATGCATGCGTTGCCTGCACCCCCCAAGTGGCGCGGTTGCACTCACCGCAGTGTTGGGCGGGCCAGCCATTCATGCGCTAGGGTATTGGTTTGTAGCTGCGCCGGTAGCACTGAATTCTGTCATTCTGATTATCACCGCCATCGTTTTTCATACCACCACCCGGCACGAATACCCACATCATGCTCGGCATAGAAAAAAAGAAGCTGCCAACGAAACCATTCCACCAGAATTGCGGTTTGGGTTTACCACAGATGACTTGAATGAAGTATTGAAAGAAAATAACGAGCTGTTGTATATCAGCCGTGATGATCTGGAAAAACTGTTTCAACAAACCGAGATGCATGCGTATCGCAGACGCTTTGGTGAAATCAAATGCCGCGACATCATGTCGACAGAGGTAATTAGCGTAGAGTTTGGTACAGAGCTGGAAGAGGCCTGGGCGCTGATGCGCCAGCATAAAATCAAGGCGCTGCCCGTGGTCAATAAAAGCAACTTGGTCATTGGTATCATCACGCAAATTGATTTTATGAAAAATGCAAACCTTGAGGTGTATGATAATTTTGAAGTCAAACTCAAGCAATTCATCCGACGCACCGCTGGCCATCATGCAGACAAACCAGAAGTTGTCGGTCAAATCATGAGTTCACCCGTAGTCACAGCGAGCGCCGATATGCATATCATTGAGCTGATTCCACTGATGACGCAAGGCCGAGTATTGCACCATATTCCGGTCGTCGATAGTGAGCAGAGGCTTGTGGGTATCGTTACACAGTCAGATTTGGTCTCTGCGCTCTATCACGGGCGATTGGCCAACCTCAGAACGCTGGGCTTGTCATCCTAACAGCGGATTACTTTCGCTTTTGTTGATACAGCAACTCGTCTGCAACACCCAGCAGTTCGCCAATAGAATCAACAGACTCAGAGAACGCAACGCTGCCGATAGACATCCCTACGCTCACTTCGCTGCCATTGGATAACGTCAGTGGCGCAGATACCGCATAGGCCATCCTCGAGGTGATGGTATCTTTAAACTGACTACAGTCGCCACGCACAATCAAACCAAACTCATCGCCACCTAAACGCGCTAGCAAATCTTCTGCCCTAATTTCATTGAGCATGCGTTGCGACACTTCCTGTAACACCTCATCTCCTGCGGGGTGCCCAAAGGTATCATTGATCCATTTAAAATTATCCAAATCCATCAAGTACAACTTAAAGGGAATCTTGCTACGTTTGGCATGTGAGATTTCCGCATTGAGCACACGCTCAAAGTGCACACGATTAGGTAAGCCGGTCAATTGATCTGTCATGGCCAATTTTTGCAGCAGCGTGGCAGTTTTACGGCTTTCTATTGCCAGAATTACAAGTTTGGCAAAGTCTTTTAACAACTGCTTTTCTGCATCGGACAGTGTTCTGGGTTGTGTATCGGCTACGGCAATGGTCCCAAGCGCATAGCCCTGTTGATTGATGAGTGGCGCGCCTGCATAAAATCTTAAATTGGGGGCGTTGGTCACCAGCGGGTTATGCACAAACCGAGCATCTTTTGTTAAATCTTCGCTGACCAGCACCTCATCTGGTCGCATAATGGCATGCGCACAAAATGCAATACTACGATCAAGATGTGTGACACCCAAACCGATTTGTGACTTAAACCATAATCGCTCGGAATCCATCAGCCCAATCACGGCTGCTGGCATTTTCAAAGCATTGGCAGCAACACTGGCTAGCGTATCGAAGTCCATTTCTGGCAACGAATCTAAAATATCATACGCATACAATGACGCAATGCGCTGAGGTTCATTGGCAGGTACTGGGCATGATACTGATTGTCGCATTGAAAGCACTCCTTAACACAGTCACACAGGCTTAACAGCGTGTGAGTCAACGCAGACGCGGCTGATGGCTTCACTTTACACATTTTTAGTGAGCCCATCAAATATTCGCTCACTATTTATTTACCGTATAAATTATTGCATTGTTGTGCTGATACAAAACGGCTGCAATAGTGATTTCAGCGATTAAGCAGTGTGCCTAAAATTAATTGGCTGGAAGTGTGGCTGCATTCAGCAAGCTATCGAACTGTGTAATAGGCACAGGCTTGCTGAACAAATACCCTTGAAATGCTTTACAGCCATTGGCCAGCAATATTTGCAATTGCGCCTCTGTCTCCACGCCTTCGGCAATCACATCCAAGCCCAAATTTAACCCTAGGGTAATAATCGCGCGTACGATGCTAGCATCATTGGGATCAGTCATCACATCACGCACAAAGGACTGATCAATTTTTAGCTGATCGAGTGGCAAACGTTTTAAGTAAGAAAGCGAAGAATAACCCGTACCAAAATCATCTAAAGAGAAGCCCACGCCTTTGGCTTTGAGTGCAGACATTTTAACAATGATGTCTTCTACATTTTCCACCAACATACTTTCCGTCAGTTCCAACTTCAACTTCGTAGGGTCTACACCTGTTCTATCTAGCAGTGCAATCAGCTTTTCTGCAAAATCCGCTTGTAAATATTGACGCGCGCTCACATTCACAGCAAGCACCAAGTGTGCAGTATGCGGCTGTGCGGCCCAAGCCAATAACTGTTTACAGGCGGTTTCAAGTATCCACTGGCCAATCGGCAAGATCAGGCCTGAGTCTTCTGCCAATTGAATAAACTGGCCGGGCATCACCAAGCCGCGGTCAGGATGATGCCAGCGAATCAAAGTTTCTGCGCCAATCACATGCCGTGCACTATCCATCTGCGGCTGGTAGTACAGCTCAAACTGCTGATAGCGAATCCCCAAATGCAAATCCCCCTCAAGGGATACACGGTCATTGACCACCGCTTGCATTTGCGGGTCAAAGAATCGGTAGGTATTGCGGCCGGAGCTTTTGGCTTTGTACATCGCCAAATCTGCACGCCTTAATAGTTCATCCACAGTAGTGGGCTGTTGGTAGTTAAACAGCGTAACGCCAATACTAGGCGAGCTGTGATGCACATATTGCTTTAAATGAAACGGCTTTTTAAAGCTATTGAGTATTTTTTCACACACTGCGCTGGCCTGTACTGCCGCCTCTTGCAGGTTTTCATCAAGCTCGTCAATAATCACCACAAACTCGTCGCCGCCCAATCGACTCACGGTATCGGTTTCCCGCACACACGCCACCACGCGCTGCGCCACCTCAATCAGCAATAAGTCACCCACATCATGCCCGTGCGTGTCGTTGAGTGATTTAAAATTATCCAAATCAATAAAGATAACCGCGCCAGCATGATGTGTGCGTGTGCTGGAAGCAAGGCGCTGTTCTAAGCGGTCAAGCAACAACTGCCGATTGGGCAAGTTGGTCATCGGATCATAAAACGCCAGTTGCTGGATTTTGCTTTCGGCCTGCTTACGCTGCGTAATATCACGCTCTACTGCCACCCAATGGGTATACCAGCCAGTGTCATCGCTGATTGGGACAATATCCAACTCCAGCCAAATCTCTTCGCCGGACTTTTTATAGTTAATCACCTCGGCCCGTACTGGCTGCCAATCCTGAAGTGCCTGTTTGATTTTTCTTAACTCTTCTTTTTGCGTATGCTCGCCTTGCAATATGCGTGGCGATTTACCAATCACTTCTTCGCGGCTATATCCGGTCACCCGCTCAAAGGCATCATTGACGAACAGAATACGCGGCCCACCAGCGTCAATCGGCTCTGCCTCGGTAATCATCACAACATCATTCAGCCTGGCAATCCCGGTCTCCAGTAAGCGTAAATGTTGTTGCGATTGGTGGCGCTCGATGGCAATACCAAGCAAGTGGGAAAGTGCATCCACTAACTCAAGCTCAGCATCGGTTGGCCCCGCCACTGTTTGGTAATACACGGCAAACGTGCCTAGTACTTTTTGTTTGCTCGAAAAGATAGGAGAGGACCAACAGGCTTTTAGACCAAAGTCTGTCACCAAGTGTTGGTAACTTTCCCACAGCGGGTCTTGTGCAATGTCAGTGACAACGACCCGTCTTTTTTCATATGCGGCAGTTCCGCACGAGCCTGCCCGCGCACCAATGGTGAGTCCGTGCAGTTGTGTCACATAGCGAGCGTCCAACTTAATCGAGACGCCATCCGCCAGATGCATTTCGTCATGATCCAGCAACATGACAGAACACAAACAGTGTGGAAACTGCGCCTCTATCAATGCTACTGCGGCATGCAATATCTCATTCAGAGTTGCATCGACCGCAATTTTTTCTAAAATGGCACGCTGCCCCATTTTAAATGCTTCTAATTTCTTACGTTCGGATATATCTTGAAAAGCACCTTGCAATCGGACAATATTGCCATACGCATCGCGCACTGGTTGCCCAATAGTGCGCACCCAAATTCGGCGACCTAAAGCCGTGATTTTTTCCAGCTCCAAGTCGTATGGCTCGCCCTGATGAATACAGTCGTGCACAGCTTTTTGAATGATATGGCGATGCTCTGGCACAAAGTAACTTACGCCCTCTTCAATACTGGGCGTATAGCCGGCCGGCAAATCATGAATGGCCGCGACTTCATCCGACCACAGCACGCGCTGTTCCTCTAGCTCTAAAATCCACCCCCCTAACCTTGCCGCCTCACCGGCAATTTTGAGTAGCTCCTCTGCGTGCTCTCGCCTTAGGACTTCGTCTTGAAGGGCTTTTGTTCTAATACGTACTTTTCTACGAATCTGTAAATTCCATACCGATACAGTGCCTATCAATGCAAGTAACGCCAGCCCTAACCCACCTAACCAGCGTGCAGCACTTGCATCCATATTGCTTTTGGGGTGATAGATAAAGCCATCCAACACATAGCGTTTGGGGATCATGTTGAGGTCTGACAGTGTTTTTGCTATATGCGCCCAACGCTCTTGATTCATATGCCCCACTTCAACAATGTCAGACATCACATAGGGCCTCATGGCATAAGCCTCTCTCAATAAGGTGTCGTGGGTGATACCGTTTTTTGAAACACTTTCTTTTTTAAGAATGAGGTCAGCCAACTCCTCCGGATGGCTAAATGCATAATTCCAGCCTTTTTTGGTGGCGCGCAAAAATGCTTCTACACGCTCAGGATGGGTGCGAATTTCTTGCTCAGTGGTAAACAGAATATCGCCATAGAAATCCACCCCAAACTTTTGTGTACTTAATATGGCAGGCGAATAACCTTGTAATTCCAGCTGTATCGGCTCAACAGAAGCATAAGCAGACATGACATCCACCTTACCTTGCGTTAAGTCATTCAAGTTCCAAGTGTGAGGCACGATCTTCAGCAGCTTCATATCAATGCCCTGCTTATTCATCATCGCTATAAACTGCGCTTCGCCCAAACCATTCGAGAGCATGATGCGTTTGCCAATTAAATCTTGAGGACTAAATATTTGCTGCTCGCGCAAGCTCAACAGCACATAAGGAGAGTGTTGGAAAGTAGAGGCAATTGCAACAATCGGCTTGCCTGCCACACGGTCAATGAGAATATCGGAATCGCCAATGGCATAGGTTGCAGCACCGGCCAGCAGTTGCTTGACAGGCGGCCTTTGCTTGCCACCTTCAATAATCTCCACATCTAGATTTTCTTGCCGGTAGTAGCCTTTTTCTAAGGCAGCATAATAACCAGCAAACTGAAATTGATGGTGCCACTTTAATTGCAGCTTCACTTGACTGCGCGCGTCCGCTTGCATGCCAGTAGCCATAAGCAGACAACCCACACACCAAGTAGTTAAATAAAGCTTAAATTGCAACACGCGCATTGATTCAGGCACCCTAATGAATGATGTACATTCAATTTTGATCACATGTAATACGATATAAATTAAACACGCCACCACCATTGCCCACAGGCATACCCAACCATTCGCTTATACCATTGAAGACTTTACGCGTATTCCATCACAAAGTCTTATCGAATAGCTACAGAAAAACCTGCTTAATATAGCTATTACGCAAATAGTTTACCGTACAAGTCATTTATTGGCATTACTTTGTATCATGAGAATTTGGCAAAGAAACCGATATGTGAATGCAATTGGCATGTGCCACAACAACACATGCCAATTGTTTAAGTCTGAGCCCAGAGAGTGATTAGATCAGTGATGTGTTAGATATGGATGCGTGTGCCCAACTCAATCACACTGTTGCTAGGGATATTGAAATAACTCACTACACTGCCTGCATTGCGCGACATAGTCGCAAACAGTTGATCTCGCCAATGAGCCATTTTTCCACCAGGGCCAGGCACCACCGCCTCCCGACTCACGAAATAAGAAGTGTTATGAGCATACGCCAAGCCATACGATGCAATCAAGTCTTGCAGAATTTTTAGGCAGTACAGAGCGGACTATCGACGAAATGCTCATCAAACTGAAACAATTGATACGTAGACTGGCGCTATTCAACAAGAAAACTTCACAGGAGATTACGATGAAATTATTGAATAAGTTACGTGATTTAAGAAATGAACGCATACAAGCCATGGAAATGCATCGGGCAAATTATGCGCATGAGGCGATTGGTTTAGGCACTGTTACTGTATATGACATTGTGCGTTTACATGCAGAAATGGATACTTACGAACGTTTATACCAACAACGTGTAGAGCGCTAAAAGACTGCGCTAATAAGCGTTTCTGTCTTTAAATACCAGTAAGATGGTACGCACGATAATTTTCAAGTCCAAAGACAAAGACCAGCTTCTCAAGTAGTCTAAATCGAACTCAATACGCGCTTCCATTTTATCGACAGTATCTGTCTCGCCGCGCAGGCCATTCACCTGTGCCCAGCCTGTAATGCCCGGTTTCACTTTGTGGCGAATCATGTAGCCTTTAATCACTTTACGGTACATCTCATTGTGCGCAACCGCATGCGGCCTTGGCCCGACAATACTCATGCGGCCTTGTAACACATTGATGAACTGCGGCAATTCATCCAAAGAAGTCTTACGAATAAAGCGGCCAAACCGTGTAATGCGTACATCGTTTTTGGTGGCCTGTGTGACTTTATCGCCATTCTCTTCTACCGTCATGGATCTAAATTTATAGACCAAAATTTCTTCGGCATCTAAGCCATAACGGCGCTGCTTGAACAACACCGGCCCTTTAGAGCTTAGCTTCACGCCAATCGCCACTGCCAGTAAAACGGGAGAAATCAGTAACAGGATAATCAGTGATAGCACAATATCACTCGCGCGTTTAATAAAGCCGTTGAAGCCAGAGAATGGTGTTTCACACACCGCCACCACAGGAATACCACCGACATCGTCAATACGTGCTTGGATCAAATCAAACACAAAAATATCCGGCACAAAGTAAATAGACACTGTGGTGTCTTTTAAGCCGTCCAGTAAATCGAGCACCCGAGGCTGCGAAGTCATTGGTAACGCGATGTAAATAATATCAATGCTGTTTTTACGCACATAGTCAGACAGCTCGCTGATTCTTCCCATCAGCTGCAAACTATTATGATCTTCCAGCACAGTACGGCTGAGATCGCGGTCATCAAAGAAGCCTTTGAATTGTAGACCTAGTTCCAAATCACTATCCATGCGATCACGTAATTGCATGCCCTGATTACCCACGCCCACAATCACCGCATTGCGCGTGACAGCTTCGCGATACAGGTTACTGGTCAGGTAGCTATCGACCGCAATATGTACCAATAAAATCAGTATGGGTGTGATGAGCACCCAATACATAATCATATTGCGTGGAAATACATTGAGGTAACTGGTGGAATAACCGAAGAATAAAATGACCGCAACGATGAAAAACCAGTCGGTGAGGATACCTATAAACTGCTGCCAGATGGAGGTGTTTTTATACCAAGTGCCAGGAAAGCTAATGGCAAAAATCAGCATGGCGATCAGATAGTATTTCTCATCCAATTCCTCGCCAAAGTACACACTGAGCATGACGAGAGAAGCAATCATCAATACTGGGTCTGCCAGCATCTTGATCAAAGACTGGATAGTCAGTTCTTTACTATAAACTAACGGCTGTGATGACTTCATTATATTATTGAGTAACAAGTTGGTGCGGTTGAATCTATTTTACGCGCACCGCTTCAATTATTCTGTTTTATATCCTAATGGGTTATGAGATTGCCAACGCCACGTATCAGCACACATTTGCGCGAGATCTCTTGATGCAGTCCATCCCAGCAAAGTTTTTGCCAATGCTGGATCAGCATAATTCAACGCAACATCTCCAGCTCTGCGCGGCATGAACTCATAAGCAATTTCAATGCCAGATTCTTTGGAAAATGCGTTCACCACGTCCAATACACTGTAGCCATGACCTGTGCCTAAATTCACCGTCAATAGGTTAGGCGCTTTTTCCAAGTAGCGCAACGCTGCCAAATGCCCCTCGGCCAAATCCACCACATGAATATAATCACGCACGCCGGTACCGTCATGGGTGGGATAGTCATTGCCAAATACTCTTAATTTTTTTAACTTACCCACAGCAACCTGGGCTACATAGGGTAGCAAGTTGTTCGGAATCCCATTGGGATCTTCCCCAATCATGCCGCTCTCATGCGCGCCTATTGGGTTAAAGTAACGCAGGATCCCAATACGCCAAGTATTATCAGCCTGATAAATATCCCGGAGCATATGCTCAATCATCAGCTTAGTTTGCCCATACGGGTTAGTCGCACTCAAAGGGAAATTTTCACGAATCGGCACCGAAGCGGGGTCACCATACACGGTGGCAGATGAACTAAATACGATGGTTTTGACACCAAACTCAGCCATGACCTGCAATAAACTCAAGCTACCTGCCACGTTATTATCGTAGTACATCATGGGCTTTTCAGTGGATTCGCCCACTGCTTTTAAGCCTGCAAAATGAATCACACTTGAAATCGAGTACTTGCTAAACAGGTCTCTCAGGACGGTTTTATCACGAATATCGCCGATAATCGTTGGGAACTCAACACCTGATATCTGTTGAATGCGCGCCAGCGATGTAGATTGGCTGTTAGAGAAGTTATCCAATACGACAATCTCTTGGCCAGATTGTAGCAATTGCAGGCAAGTGTGGGAGCCTATGTAGCCGGCGCCGCCGGTGACTAATACGGTCATAGATAAATGCTAATTCTAGTAATAAGTAATCAAAAGCTTACAAGTAATTGTTTTGAATTACCATAGCCCGTTTGTATCGTATGAAATCAAACAGAATTAATATTTCCAGTAGTGGTCCACCAACAAGGCAGCAAAGATCAAGCTCAAATAAAGAATCGAGTATTTGAATGTTCTTTTAGCCAGATCATCCGAATATTGACGATACAAGCCAATCACATAAGCCAAAAATACGGCATTCAATACCAGTGAAGACACCAAATAAATCAGACCACTCATGCCTAAGCCATACGGCATCAGTGAAACCACCACTAAAATAATGGTGTAGAGCAGGATGTGCAGCAAGGTAAATGCTTCGCCGTGGGTGACCGGCAGCATCGGCATACCTACTTTGGCGTACTCTTCACGGCGATACAATGCTAACGCCCAAAAATGCGGCGGCGTCCAAGCAAAGATAATCAAGAACATAATGAGTGATTCGGGGGATACGTTATTGTTCACCGCTGCCCAGCCCAGTATCGGTGGCATTGCACCAGAGGCGCCGCCAATCACGATATTCATCGGCGTGGCTGGTTTTAAAAACACGGTATAAATCACTGCGTAGCCAACAAAGGTGGCAAAAGTGAGCCACATGGTCAGTGGATTCACGAATAGATATAAAATTGCCAAGCCTACACCACCCAAAATGGTGGCAAATACCATGGTTTCTTTATTGGAAACCTGTCCAGTTGGCAAAGGTCGGCCACGTGTGCGCGCCATCACTGCATCAATTTTGTGTTCAATCAAACAGTTAAAAGCAGCGGCAGCACCGGATGAAAATGCAACGCCGATGGTGGTAGCGATAAGAATATCCCACGGCACCATTCCCGGTGTGGCCATAAACATGCCGATGAGTGCGGTAAATACAATCAGCGCTGTTACACGCGGCTTGCATAGCGCATAGAAATTTTTAACACTGACGCCAAACGCATCTAACTGATTTGCAAAACTCACACTCAATTCAAACTCTTTTCTGTCTTTAATGCCGCATTGCACTAACGCGACTGCGCGGTAATTTTTGAATTCAACAATACGACAATCACAACGAGTAACGCCGCACCAAAGTTGTGGCCAACCGCTAGCACCAAAGGCAGATGCAATAACAGGTTAGCGATGCCCAAACTAATCTGGGCTAACAGCACGCACAACAACGCAATACTTAATGTTTTTAATTGGCCGTATTTTAAACCATTTACTGCCATAAAACCTAAATAAATCAATGTAATGACTGCACCGATACGGTGTGTCCATTGAATCGCAGTAAGGGATGCTAAGGTAAGATTTCCACCATCCGCACTTTCACCTAATTCGCGATGCAAGTGAAACGCATCTTTAAAATCCATGGCCGGCAGCCATTGTCCGTGACAGGTAGGGAAGTCAGTACACGCCAATGCTGCATAGTTAGTACTGGTCCATCCACCCAAAAAGATTTGGGCAAACAAGACCAATAAGGCAACCCGTATCAGCCAGTGATAGCTGGCTGGAATCATATGGCGTCCAATTTGTGTCCCCCAATGCCGGTGCGCAATCCATACTAATATGGCCAGCGTACTCATGCCGCCTAATAAGTGTGCACTGACCACCACTGGTTTTAATAACAGCGTGACTGTCCACATGCCCAATAAGGCTTGAAAGACAATGAGGCCAGCTAAGCCAGTGGTCACCCAAGGCGAGGTGCGAATGGATGATTTGTTTTTCCAGCCCAATATAAACAATGCAAGCACCATCAAGCCCAATACAGCAGCAACATAACGGTGTGCCATTTCCTTCCAAGCTTTCCCAGCCTCTACCGGCGCATGGGGGTACACCGTCTGCGCTTGCGCAATAGCGTCTACACTTTGTGGCACTGTCAAAGCGCCATAGCAGCCTGGCCAGTCCGGGCAACCCAGTCCGGCATCAGACAATCGAACATACGCCCCCAACGACACTAAACATAGGGCAGTGAGCATAGCGATAAGACTTAATCGTTTAAATATCATGATACGTTTATCCCGCCCAAGAGAATTTGAGTAGTCGAACCAAATCTTTCCGAATATTGGCTGCTGGGGTCGTTTGCGGATAGCTCATCATCAGATGACCTAGCGGATCCACAAAATAAATGCGGTTGCCCACTAGCGCATCTTCGGCCTGAATATTAAATTGTTTGGCCAGCGCATCGATACTCTCTACGGATTGATTCAAAATCAGCATATCCGGATACATCGTCTGCATTGCATTCACATCAGCTTGATGCGTTATCAGTACGCGTTGCACACGGATAATGTCTTTATACGTCGACACATGGATTTGACGCATATCGTGCAGTTTATTTAAGCATGATTGCTCACAGGCATTGGCCACATACACCATATTCCATTTGTCGCCCCAAAACTTGGGCAGCGCCGTACCTTTCACATCCAATAAGTGTGCATCGGCCTGAAGTAGGCGTGGTGGTTGCACTAACTCACCAAGACTTTGGCCACCAGGTCGCCAATCCATTTTAATCATGGTGACGACCACAACGATGGGCACGATAAAGAAAACCGCCATCATCAAAAATATCATGCGGCCGCGACGTTGCTGCGCAGCCTCTATATTCAATTCATTTTGCATAATCTACTCTTTTGTTTGCACGCGTTTCACGCTGGTATATAAATAAATCGCTAGGGTAGCGAAAGCAAATCCAAACCATTGATAGGCATAACCAAGATTGGTCATGATTTTACTGGGTGGCATTTGCCAGTTTCTTACAAACCCATCTTTTGCCACGGTTGGGTCCAGTTTGATAATGACATCCAATATCGGAATGGGTGCCAGCTGATGATATTTTTTCATATCCAAATGCTGCCACACCAGCGCCCATGGTTTATTCTGTTCAGCCGCCGTATTCGGTTTTTCTTCAAGCGTAAATATTTTACTAGAAGGAATCCACACCATGCCCTTAATTTCTTGTGTTGTTGTCGATGTATCAAATACAGGTAAGGCTTGGTGATCAGCAGCGCCTACAACCCAGCCACGATTGATCAACACATAGCGCTCAGTACCCTCTATTTTAAAAGGCGTCACGACATGAAAACCGGCCTGACTATCCTCAACCTGATTATCAATCAGTATCTGATACTGCGTCTCATAATGGCCGGAAACCTGCACTTGCTGAAACTGTAATGCTTCAGGCGCGTTCAAATGATCTGTTAACTGTGCAATTTTTTTCGTTAAGCTGGTTTGATATTGGTCTTGAATCGCCTGTTTAGTCGCCGCTTTATGGTATTGCCATAAACCAAGTTTGATAAACAGTGGAATACACACCAGCACAATCAGTGTGCTGATCCAATTTGTTTCAAACCGCCAGTTGCCCTTAAATGAATTGTGCAGAAAGTTAAATTGCATTTTTAATTAGCCAGTCGCATAATCTTTAAAGTAAACATATTGGACATTATCATGTGGATTAAAATTGCAACCGTACTCGTGTTAATCATCATTGTCAGCAGTCTGTTCTCGGCACTGTTTTTTCTAATGAAAGACAAAAGAGGCAATGACCGTACAGTAAAAGCACTAACTGTGAGAATTGGGTTATCCATTACCTTATTTGCTGCCTTGATTATCGCCGCTTATTTTGGGCTTATCGGACACTCGCTTTAACGCAAATGCCAACATAAATAAAAAGGGCGATGCATTGCATCGCCCTTTTTTCATTCTACTGATTACAGCATGTAAACAAAGATAAACAAGCCTAACCACACCACATCCACAAAGTGCCAGTACCAAGCCACACCTTCAAAACCAAAGTGATGCTCAGGCGTAAAGTGGCCTTTCATGCAACGTAATAAGATCACAATCAACATAATCGTACCAATGGTCACATGGAAACCATGGAAGCCAGTCAGCATAAAGAACGTAGCGCCATAAGCACCGCTACCAAGCGTTAAACCCATTTCAGTATACGCATGATGATATTCCATGCCTTGGCAAATCAAGAAAGCAATACCCAGTGCTACTGTTAAGAACATACCAATAATTAATTGCGTACGGTTGTTCTTAATCAAACCCCAATGTGCCCAAGTAATGGTCGCGCCAGAAGTTAATAACAAAATGGTGTTAATCAGTGGCAAACCAGACCAGTGCATTGGCTTAAAAGCAGGGTTTGGTGTGTATTCTGCACCTAGTACATGACCACCCGGACCTTGTGAAGGCCAAACAGCCAAAAAGTCTTTGTAGGGCGTGATGTCTGGTGCGTAACTCGCCAAATCGGGTACAGACAGTACGCGCATGTAGAATAAAGCACCGAAGAAGGCTGAGAAAAATGCCACTTCTGAAGCAATAAAGACCACCATACCCCAGCGGAATGACTTGTCTTCCCAGCTTTTGTATTTACCGGTCATACTCTCAGTAATCACAGTGCCCAGCCACTTGAACATCATGAATACCACAACGGCTAAACCAAAGTACATCATCCAGTGGCCAGGACCTTCAAGGTAAGCCAGCGACTTGCCGCCACGATCCGTTGCGACAGAAAATATAAATCCTGAAGCCATTGATAACAAACCAGCAGAAAGTATTGAAGGATAAATACTTCCGTGTGGCACAAAATATTGATTTTCAGAATGTGTTGCCATGCGCTAACTCCCAAGCATACTAATATTTATATTTAACAACGATTAAACTGCGTATTACTTTACTGCTTCATTACTTACCCGGTGCTTTAAAGAATGAGTATGACAGCGTCAATTCCTTCACATCTTTTGGCAAATCAGGACTGATAAAAAACCTTAACGGCATTTCTTTTGTTTCACCAGACTTTAAGGCCTGATTCACGAAACAAAAACACTCGATTTTCTTTAAGTGCGTTGATGCTTTACCTGGCGTTACACTTGGCACCGCCTGACCAGACACAGTTTCACTGGTCGTATTTTTTGCCACAAACAATACCGTTTCAACCTGACCAGGGTGTAGCGTCACACTCGTTTGCTTGGGATAAAAGTTCCAACCCAAACCAGGCATCACTGCAGACACAAACTGTACCGTCACCATTCTTGAAGCATCTACTTTTGCTTTTGCCAACGTTGCCGCGGTATTGTCAGTTTTACCATTTAAACCGGTAATCGAACACAACACATCGTACAAAGGCACTAATGCAAAAGCAAACAGCAACGAGCCAATGACCACATACAGTACTTTGATGGCCAATTTTTTGTTGGCAGCTTTCTGCTCTGTCGAATGATGCTCAGCCATTGAACCCACACCTACAATGACATTTACCGGTCAAAATCACTGATGCCAAACAGTAAATATCGAAACCACATACCAAACGAACACAATGGCACCAATAATGATGGCAATTTTTTTGTTGCGTGCGTTTTTTAAAGCTTCTTTTTGTTCCATTTAAAACAGGGCTTGGCTGTACCAAGCCCCATATTTCCTTAGTTACTCAACAATAAATTACTTAATAACAGGTTGTTCGTTAAAGCTATGGTATGGCGGTGGAGATGGTAATGTCCATTCCAAGCCTTCTGCACCTTCCCACACTTTATCTGTTGCTTTTTGACCGCCTCGAGCACAACTGATGATGTTATACACAAACAACAATTGCGATAGACCCAAGATAAAGGCACCGATGGTCGAGATCATATTGAACTCTGCAAATTGCAATGCATAGTCAGGAATACGACGTGGCATACCTGCTAAACCAACAAAGAATTGTGGAATGAAAGTCACGTTGAAAGAAATAGCAGTTAACCAGAAATGCAGTTTACCTAACTTCTCGTTGTACATATGACCAGTCATTTTTGGCAACCAGTAGTACACGCCTGCCATGATACCCATGATACCGCCAGCAAACAGTGTGTAGTGGAAGTGCGCTACAACGAAATAGCTGTTGTGGTATTGCGCATCAGCTGCTACGTCCGC
>Ga0123398_1020402_pt1 | contig 17925 bp, 20 predicted proteins | sample T5LHNO3metaT_FD_89926 | JGI IMG/M metagenome (GOLD analysis project Ga0123398, IMG submission 89926) | Methane-oxidizing artificial microbial communities from Washington, USA to study methane cycling - T5-LHNO3 metaT (Metagenome... | ecosystem: Engineered > Modeled > Simulated communities...
GTCCGGATTCAGATAGACGTGAAAATGATTACGGGTCAAACGGCGGTTAATCAGTTCCACGCAGCCGATTTCGATAATCTTATGGCCTTCCTTGGGGTTGATGCCGGTGGTTTCGGTATCCAGTACCACTTGGCGGATTTGGCGGGGTTGTTGACTCATGGCTTATCCTATCCACAAAACGCTTTGAGCAATTCGCTTTGCACTTGATAAATGGGTTGATCGCCGGCGCGTAAATGCCGGTATTGGCCGTCGCTTTGCAATTGCCAGGCTTGGGCGTTATCTCTGAGATACGCATCCAGGTCGTTTAGAATTCGTTCCGCAATCCGCTTGTCGGCAATTGGGAAACAGACCTCCACGCGGCGGAACATATTACGGTTCATCAAATCGGCGCTCGAGGCGTATACAGCCCAGTCGCCGCCGTTGCAAAACGCATAGATGCGGGTATGTTCCAGGAAGCGGCCGACGATGGAGCGTACTTCGATATTCTCTGAAACACCTGGCACGCCGGGGCGTATACAGCAAACCCCGCGCACGATCATTTTGATTTCCACGCCGGCTTGCGAGGCGCGGTACAGGGCTTGTATGGCCTGCTCCTCAACCACGGCATTGACCTTGATGATAATCTTGGCCGGCTTGCCTTTTTTGGCGTTCTCGATTTCCCTGTCAATCATCTTCATGATGCCGTGATGCAAAGTGAACGGCGATTGCAGCAGCTTATTCAGCTTGCTGACCTTGCCTAAACTGGTCAATTGCATGAATACCCTGCGCACGTCTTCACCCAGTTCTTTTTCACAGGTAAACAATCCGTAGTCGGTATAAAGCCGGGCGGTTTTTGGATGGTAGTTGCCGGTGCCCAGATGCACATAATTACGTAATGTGCTGCCTTCCTTGCGCAAGACCATGCACATTTTGGCGTGGGTTTTATACCCAACCACGCCATATACCACGTGCGCGGCGGCTTCTTGCAGTTTCGCGGCCAGACCGATATTGTCTTTTTCATCGAAGCGCGCCCGCAGTTCTATGACCACCGTGACTTCCTTACCGGCGCGGGCAGCCTTGATCAACGCTGCAACGATAGGCGAGTCCACGCCGGTCCGATACAAGGTTTGTTTGATGGCTAATACATCCGGGTCCGCAGCGGCCTGACGAATGAAATCCACTACCGGCGAGAAAGACTCGTACGGATGATGTAACAAAATATCCTGCTTGCGGATGCTGGCAAAAATGTCCTTATTGCGACCTAGCGCTGACGGTGTGCTGGATTTAAACGGCGTAAATTTCAGATCGGGCCTTTCGACCATGTTCAATATAGTTTGGATACGGCTTAGATTGACCGGGCCGTTGGCTAAAAATAGTCGGTCAGGTTTTAAATCAAAACGCGCTAACAAGAAATTCACAGTTTCTTCGGGACAATTGCCGTCAATTTCCAAGCGCACTTCATCGCCGTAATTGCGCATCGCCAATTCGCCTTCCACGGCCAACATCAAGTCGTCGATCGCGTCGTCGTCGACAAAAAAATCGCTGTTGCGCGTGACGCGGAATTGATAGCAGCCCTTAACCATCATGCCGTTGAACAACTCGTTGACGAAAGCATGAATAATGGACGACAGAAACACAAAATCGTAAGGCCCGCTATCGGTCTCGCTGACAGGTAATTGCACGATGCGGGGTAGGGCACGCGGCGCCTGCAAAATCGCCCGGCCGCTGTTCCGCCCAAACGCGTCTTTGCCGGTGAGGGAGATGATGAAATTTAAACTCTTGTTCAAAATCCGCGGAAACGGGTGGGCGGAATCGAGCCCGACCGGGGTCAGAATCGGCAGCAGCTCTTCGTTGAAATATTTTTCCAACCAGGCTTTTTGCGCCGAGCTCCAGCGATCACGCCGCAGGAAACGAATATTTTCGGTTTCCAGGCAGGGGATCAGCACCTCGTTAAGTACCCGGTATTGCTCGGCGACCAGCTCGTGGGCTTTGATCGAGATTTTTTCGAATTGCTCGTTAATGGTTAAGCCGTCGGAACTGACCAGATTAGGATCCATTTCCGCCATTTGTATCAAGCTGGCGACGCGTACTTCGTAAAACTCGTCCAGGTTGGAACAAGAAATGCATAAGTAATTCAGCCGTTCCAATAGGGGCAGCGTTTCGTCCAGGGCTTGAGCGAGCACCCGAAAATTGAACTCCAATAAGCTGTGTTCGCGGTTGATATAAAGCTCGGGACTAGTTAGATCGATTGATTCCATGTCGGCTGCTGGTTGGATTGGGGTCAGTCGATTATAAATGAAATTTTTTAGCCTTGGGTTACAGCGGCGCTTGAGGTCTGGAACTTGCTATAATCGCCGCCGTAACCTTAACCGGACGTTAAAGTCATGAACTTCCCAACCATAGAATCTTTTGTCGGAAATACGCCATTGGTGCGATTGCAACGCTTGCCGGTAGGCGGCGGCAATACTATTTTGGTCAAGCTTGAAGGCAACAATCCGGCCGGTTCGGTTAAAGATCGGCCAGCGTTAAGTATGATTCAACACGCCGAAGCGCGCGGCGAGATCAAGCCCGGCGACCGCCTGATCGAAGCCACCAGCGGCAATACCGGTATTGCCTTGGCGATGGCGGCGGCGATTAAGGGTTATAAGATGACCTTGATCATGCCGGACAACATGAGCTCGGAACGCATCGCATCAATGAAAGCCTACGGCGCGGAAATCATCCTGACGCCGGCCAAAGGCAGTATGGAAGGCGCTATCGATCTGGCGCGGGCCATGGAAGCGCGCGGCGAGGGACGGATTCTGGATCAATTCGCCAACCCGGATAATCCTTTGGCGCATTACGAAGGCACGGGGCCGGAAATCTGGCGCGACACGCAGGGCCAAATTACGCATTTCGTCAGCTCCATGGGCACCACCGGCACCATTATGGGTACATCCCGGTATTTGAAAGAGCAAAATCAAGATATTCAAATCGTCGGCGTGCAGCCGGAAGGTGACTCAAAAATCCCCGGCATTCGCCGTTGGCCTAAGGAATATTTACCCAAAATATTCGAATCGGTGCGGGTGGATAGCATCATCGAAGTCAATCAGCTGAACGCGGAAAACACCACGCGAGCCTTGGCGGCGGAAGAGGGCATTTTTGCCGGCGTTTCCTCAGGCGGCGCAGTTTACGCGGCTTTGCAATTGTCACAACAAGTTGAAAATGCCCTGATCGTGGCCATTGTCTGCGATAGGGGCGACCGCTATTTATCCACTGGCATTTTTCCAACCTAAACAACACAGCTTCATATTGGGTTACGCCACGCTAACCCAACCTACCCAATTGAGCATAATGGCCCACAAGAAAAAACTCCCCTTAGACCCCGTCACCGTTACCATAGAATCTTTGTCTCACGATGGCCGTGGTGTCAGCCATGTCAACGGCAAAGTTGTGTTCATCGATGAAGCCTTGCCTGGCGAAACGCTGGAATTTGTCTACACCGACAGCCGCAAGGACTATGCGGAAGGCAAAGTGGTTAATCTGATAAGCCGGTCTGAGCATCGGGTCGAACCGGCTTGTCCGCATTTCGGCAGTTGCGGTGGTTGCAGTTTTCAACACGTCGACGACGCCGAACAGATCAACTTCAAAGAAGATTTACTGCGCGATCAGTTCCGCCGCATCGGCAAAGTTGAGATTCCGCAAATCTGGGAAGCATTAACCGGGCCGCATTGGGGATACCGCAGCAAGGCGCGGATGGGCGTGAAATGGGTGGCAAAAAAGAATAGAGTGTTGGTGGGTTTTCGCGAGCGGCGCAACCCGTTTTTAGCGGAAATCGATAGCTGCAAAGTGATGAATCCCATCGTCGGCGAAAAGCTGATTGCCTTGGGGGAGATGATCGCTGGTCTAACAGTGAAAGATAAAATTCCGCAAATCGAAGTCGCTATTGGCGACAACGAATGCGTGCTGGCGTTTCGAGTACTGGAACCGCCCACCGACGCCGATAAACAGAGGCTGCGCGAATTTGCCCATCAGCATCAGGTCAGCATTTGCTTGCAGCCAAAAGGCCCGGACACCATTGTCCCGCTGGACGGTGAACCGGAAGTCATCCCGAGCTATGCCCTAGCCGAACAGGGCGTTAAATTCAATTTCCGCCCGGCGATGTTTACCCAAGTTAATTACCAGATCAATCAAAAAATGGTGACCCGGGCTTTGGCTGCGCTGGAATTGACCAAGGAAGACAGGGTGTTGGATTTGTTCTGCGGTTTGGGTAATTTCACCTTGCCGCTGGCGACCCAGGCGGGTCAGGTCGTCGGTGTGGAAGGTGACTTGCCGCTGGTCAAGCACGCTCGCGAAAACGCCAAGTTGAATAATCTGGACAATGTCGAGTTTCATGTCGCCGATTTGACCAAGGATTTGAAAGACCAGCCTTGGTCCAAGCAAAAATTTACCAAGGTGTTGCTGGATCCTTCCCGGGCCGGTGCATCGGAAGTGTTGCACAACTTGAAACACTGGCGGCCGGAGCGCATTGTTTACGTATCCTGCAACCCGTCCACTTTGGCCCGCGATGCCGGGATCTTGGTGAACGAGCTCGGTTACAAGCTGGTCAAGGCTGGCGTGATGGACATGTTTCCGCAAACCGCGCATGTCGAATCGATAGCCCTGTTTGTAAAATGATCCCTGGTTCTTGGCAATGAACGCATTTGCCGGCATCTCTCGCTATCTGGATGTTTCAATTACCGAGCAACACCTACTTTTATTAGACAACGGCGCGGTGCTGGCCGAGTATCCGGTCTCAACGGCTAAAAACGGCCCCGGCGAAAAAAAAGGCAGCTACTGCACGCCGACCGGCTGGCATAAAATCCGCGCCAAAATCGGCGCTGGCCTGCCGATTAACAGCGTCCTTGCCGGCCGCCGGCCCACCGGGGAAATCTACACACCCGAATTAGGCTTACAGCATCCGCAACGCGACTGGATACTCAGCCGTATTCTCTGGCTGGGCGGCCTGGAACCGGGTAAAAACCGCTACGGCGATGTCGATTCCACTTGGCGTTACATTTACATCCACGGCACGCCGGATGAATTGATGCAAGGCCAGCCAGCATCTCACGGTTGTTTGCGCATGCTAAATGCCGATCTGATTGCCTTATTCGAACAAGTTGCAGTGGGTTGCCGGGTGTGGATTCATGAATAGTTGTCAAATTGTATGCCGCGCATCGTTTTAGGTATCGAATACGACGGCAGCGCTTATGCCGGCTGGCAATGGCAGGACGGTAAAGCGACCGTGCAGGGCCAGTTGGAAAAAGCCTTAAGTAGAATCGCCAATCAGCCGATTACCGTACTTTGCGCGGGCCGCACCGATGCCGGCGTGCATGCGCTGGAACAGGTGGTGCATTTCGATTGCGAGGTGGAGCGGGATATGCACGCCTGGTTGATGGGTGGCAACAGCCATCTGCCGGATGACATCCGGATTACTTGGGCGCAACAGGCGCAGGGCGACTTCCACGCCCGATATAGCGCCATAGCCCGCGCTTATCGGTATGTGATACTGAACCGGCCGATGAAGTCGGCTTTGCTGAGAACGCAGGCCACTTGGTGTTATCAAGCGCTGGACGAGCAAGCCATGCATCAAGCCGCGCAGGCTCTACTGGGCGAACACGATTTTTCCTCGTTCCGCGCGCAGAGCTGTCAATCGGTTAGTCCCAATCGCTTGATGCATTTTATCGATGTGTATCGCGACGAACAGCGGGTTATCATCGACCTATGCGCCAATGCGTTTCTGCATCATATGGTCAGGAATATCGCTGGCGTGTTGATGGAAATCGGCATGGGCCGGCGGCCGGAGGATTGGACTGCCGAACTTTTGGAGACCAAAGACCGTTCCAAAGCCGCGATGACCGCGCCGCCGCATGGTTTGCACTTAGCAGCCGTGTTTTACCCGGAGCATTACGCTATCGCCAAAAACACCTTGTTCGATAAACTGCCGGCAGACGCTAAGCGCCATGATTAATCGCGCCTTTGCTTCGCAGCATGGCAAATCGAGTTGGCAAAGCGTTTAACTTAAACCTTCTAATAGCTTTTCCAGTGCGATTTTTGCGAGCTTACCTGTCCCGTTGCGCGGAATCTCCGTAACAAAATGAATTTTTCGCGGCAGAAACACCTCATCCAGATAAGGCTGTAAGCCCAGTCGAATGGCTTGATTGTCCAGTCTGCTGACGACGACAGCGGCCAAACGGCCATTCTCCTGGATAAAACAAAAACCATCTTCCACGCCGTCTATATCCTGCAAGCGACGGTTCAGTTCGGTCAAGGAAGCACGCTTGCCACCGATTTTCACCATGTCCTGATCCCGGCCCAATACCGAAAAGCGGCCGTCGGCTTGGATTTGCAGCGTGTCTTGCAAAGGCACTACGCCGGCTAAATGCGCGGCTTGCAGACAGGTTTGTCCGTTTTTATCTTGACGCAAGCTGCAGCCTGCGTAGGGTCGCCATTGGTTTTCAATTAATGTCTCGCGGCTGGCAAACGACAGGGTTTCGGTACTGCCATAGATTTCAAGCGGGGATTGCCCTAAAATTGCCGCCGTTTCACCGGCCAGCTTTTCGGATAAAGTGTCGGTAGCAGAAATAATGCCGGCCAGATTGTCCCAGGCGGCGTTGGTTTTGATTAAGGAACGCAAATGAGTAGGCGTTGACGCCAACACCGTAGGCCACGGCGCGGTGTTAATCGTCTGCCGGATGTCTTCGGCGAAGAACGGCCGGCCGTCGTGCAGCACCAGTTGGGAAAACAACGGCCAAAATACCGAGGTTTCCAGGCCGTACATATGTTGCGGCGGCGTGGTGGATAGAATCAATAGTTGCTGCTCCGCCAATCCCAGGCTGCTGACCGCCATTTCGGCGGAGGTTTTAAAGGTATGCAGGCTATGCGGACACGGCTTGGGTGTGCCGGTGCTGCCGGAGGTGAAGGCGATTACGGCGGTGCGTTGCCAATCTAAATGCGATGGCGATGCTGCGGTTGCAGAGTTTGGCGCGATGACTTCGAACCAATCCAAACCTGTTTCCTGCGGAGCGTGTTCTCTGGCGATATACGCGCCGGGATAGTCGCGTAGAATTTCCAGGATAACCGCCATTTGCCCGGCGGGCGGCAGCAGGCAAATCTGCCCGCGTACCGTGGCTGCTAACAGGCAGAGACAGAATAGGTAGCGGTTTTCGCATAAATTAAATTGATAGGGCTGATCCGGTAATTGCGCGGCCAGGGCCGTCACGTCGGCCCATAAATTGCCGCGGCTTACCACATGGCCGTTGTGGAGGGCAAACGGCGCCGTGTGTCTGGAGTCCATTGGTGTTTGTGGGGCGGGAGAGTTTTGGGTTTCCAGCATTGAAAGGGGTCTTATTGGGGCAATACCGCCAAGTTAACGCCTATCCTGCTAGGGGTTGTCGTAGAAGTTCGCTCTCCTGCTGGAGGACGATCACGCCAATTTAACTTAGCGGCATTGCCGCTGTTTCTGAATTTTTACTGGACGTATTTTAACCGGATAAGAGGGTTGGTAAGTAAATGGATGCAGATGTATTGATTATCGGGGCCGGCCCCTCCGGCAGCGTGGCTGCCAAGATGCTGAAACAACTCGGTCACCAGGTGGTGATTCTGGAAAAGGAACAGTTTCCGCGCTTTTCGATTGGCGAAAGCCTGCTACCGCAGTGCATGGCTTTCATGGAAGCCGCTGACATGCTGCCAGCCGTGACGGCGGAAGGTTTTCAATTCAAAAACGGCGCGGCATTTTCCAGAGCCGGCAAACTGACCGAATTCGATTTCACCCAGAAATTCAGCCCGGGCTGGGGCACCACCTTTCAAGTACCGCGCGCCCATTTCGATAAGGTGTTGGCCGATAGCGCCGAAGCGGCCGGCGTGCCCATTCATTATCAACAAACAATTCTGGCAGCCGATTTTAGTAATCCCGGGCATGCCAGCCTGACCAGCGTGGATGCCAAAGGCGTACACAAGGAATGGCGCGCAAAAATGGTATTGGATGCCAGCGGTTTTGGCAGGGTCTTGCCAAGATTGTTGGATCTGGAAACGCCTTCTTCGTTGTCGCCGCGGCGCGCGCTGTTCACGCATATCGAAGATCGGATTGCTGTATCCGATTACGACCGCAATAAAATTTTAATTGCCATTCATCCGGAATTTCATGAAATCTGGTACTGGCTGATTCCATTCAGCAATGGCAGAAGCTCGCTGGGTGTCGTGACGCCAGCCGGTTTTCTGGACCAGCGCAGCGGCGAGCCGTTGGAAGTGCTGAAAGAAATGGCGATGGAGGAACCGCGGCTCGCGGAGTTGTTGACCCACGCCCGTTTCGATACGCCCGCTAATACCATCGGCGGCTACTCGGCCAACGTCAAGCAACTCTATGGCCAGGGTTTTGCCTTACTCGGCAATGCCGGCGAGTTCTTGGATCCGGTGTTTTCATCCGGTGTGACAATTGCGATGAAATCAGCCGCGCTGGCCGTGCCCTTGGTTAACCGGCAATTACGCGGCGAGCCGGTAAACTGGTCTGTCGAATACGAACAGGCTTTGCGCAAAGGCATAGAGGTATTTCGGGCCTATGTGGAGGCCTGGTACGATGGCCGTTTCCAACAAATTATCTTCGAAGAAAATCAGTTGGCCAGCGTCAAAGCCATGATCTGTTCCATCCTGGCCGGCTATGCCTGGGATGAAGAAAACCCGATGACGCAGCGCTCCGCAAAAAAAATCGAGGCCATCTTGGCAACTTATCAAACTGCCTGAGCGGTGTAATTTGTATTTACATGATTTAGGCATGGTCTGCGCCCTGGGCGGCAGCAATGCGGATATTTTAGCCGGGTGGCTTGCCGGTCGCTCCGTTCAGCCGGTGCCGCCGGTCTGGCTAGACTCGATCATTCCCGCCTTCGGCGTAATAACCCAGCTACCTGCCATTCCGTCTAACCTCAAACAATACGATTGCCGCAACAACCGTTTGCTGCTGTCGGCGCTCCGCCAGATTGAGGCTTCGGTCAGCAAAGCCATAGCCCGTTACGGCGCGGAACGGCTCGGCATAGTGGTCGGCACCAGTACCTCCGGTATTGCCGAGGGCGAAACCGCAGTGCGGGTATGGCAGGAAACCGGGGGCATGCCAAGCCACTATCACTACAAGCAGCAGGAATTGGGCGGTGCGGCGGAGTTTTTGGCGGCTTACCTGGCGATTCGCGGTCCGGCCTACACCGTGTCCACGACCTGTTCATCCAGCGCCAACGCCCTGGCCTCAGCGCGCCGCCTGTTACGTTTGGGTGTCTGCGATGCGGTCGTGGTCGGCGGAGCTGACAGTTTATGCCGCACCACGCTGGAAGGCTTTTTTGCGTTGGGTGCCCTTAGCAAAGCCACTTGTAATCCGTTCAGTAAAAATCGCGACGGGACGACGATAGGAGAGGGTGCGGCTTTATTTTTAATGACGCGGGAACCCGGCGAAATCGCCTTGCTCGGTGTCGGCGCCAGTGCCGATGCCTATCATATTTCCGCGCCACGTCCTGACGGTAGCTGCGCGTTACTGGCGATGCAGGCTGCGCTGGCCGATGCACAGCTAAAGCCTAAGCAAATCGATTACATCAATCTGCACGGCACCGCAACTTGGCAAAACGATGCGATGGAAAATCGGGCGGTCGGGCAGTTGTTCGGTAGCGATACATTTTGCAGTTCCAGCAAACCATCTACCGGCCATTGTTTGGGTGCGGCGGGTGCGCTCGAAGCCGGTTTGTGCTGGTTGCTACTGTCTGATTTACATCAAGAAAGTCGTTTGCCGCCGCATCTGTGGGATGGCGAACCTGATCCCGACATGGTGCGGCTGCATTTGGTCGGGCTGGAAAACCAGGCGCTAAAGCCGCTACAATACTGCCTCAGCAACTCTTTTTCATTCGGCGGAAACAATGTGTCCTTGCTCATTGGACATCCCTGACAGCCCTGCGGTTTTTCCTTACCCCATCGAAACGCTAGTACCTCAGTCCGGGCGTATGGTATTGCTGGACCGGGTGCTGGAAGTAGGGGACAGCCATATCGTAGTCGAATTGGAGGTGCGCGAAGACGGCCTGTTTTCGTGTAGCGATCATAGCGTACCGACCTGGGTGGGCTTGGAATATATGGCACAAGCCATTGCCGCCTACTCCGGGTATCACCGCAAGTGCCGAGGCGAAGCGATTGGTTTGGGGTTTTTATTAGGCACTCGCTACTTCGAATGCTCGGTCGGCAGTTTTCCCTGTGGTGCCAAACTGACCGTCAGTGCGGAAAAAATTATTGAGGCGGCCAACGATATGTCGGTGTTCGACTGCACGATAACAGGGCAAAATATCAAGGCCAGCTCCAAGTTAAATGTGTTGCTGCCACAGGATTCGCAAAAATTTCTCGCCGGAAAAGGAATATGAGCCAACCAACCATCCTGGTCACAGGATCCAGCCGAGGCATCGGCAAAGCCATCGCCCTGCGCCTTGCTCGCGAGGGCTACGATATTGTGCTGCATTGCCGCAGTCGGCTCGATGAAGCCGAGCAAGTCAAACAGCAGATTGTCGAGATGGGCCGCCAAGCGCGCGTACTCAGTTTTGATTTAGCCGACCGGAATGCAGCCAAAGACAGTTTGGAAAACGATATTCATACCCATAGTGCCTACTACGGCGTGGTCTGCAATGCCGGTCTTTCCCGAGATAATGCCTTTCCGGCCTTGAGCGGCGAAGATTGGGACCAAGTATTGCGCAGTAATCTCGATGGTTTTTACAATGTGCTTTATCCGCTAGTCATGCCGATGATACAACGCCGTAAACCGGGGCGCATCGTCACGCTGTCTTCCGTTTCCGGTTTAGTCGGTAACCGCGGCCAAGTCAATTACAGCGCCGCAAAAGCCGGCATCATCGGCGCGACTAAAGCGCTGGCGGTTGAATTGGCGAAACGCAAAATCACCGTCAACTGCGTGGCTCCGGGTTTAATCGAGACCGAGATGCTGGAAGGATTGCCGCTTGAGGAGGCGCTTGCCGCCGTACCCGCCAAACGCTTGGGGACGCCGGAAGAAGTAGCGGCGTTGGTGGCTTTTTTGATGTCGGAAGATGCCGGCTACATTACCCGCCAAGTAATTTCCGTGAACGGAGGTTTGTGTTGACGCGGCGTGTGGTCGTTACCGGTATGGCCGGCTTTTCACCGATTGGTAACGATTGGCAAGAAATCCGCAGCAGACTTCTGGCAAAGCAATCGGGCATTCGCTACATTCCGGAATGGGAGATTTATAACGGTCTGCTGACCCGCTTGGCCGGGCCGGTGGAAAACTTCACGCTGCCGGCGCATTACACCCGTAAAAACACCCGTAGTATGGGCCGAGTCTCGCTATTGGCGACCCGCGCCAGCGAACTGGCCATGATCGATGCCGGTTTGCTGGGCGATCCGGTGATCAGCGGCGGCCGCACCGGCGTAGCCTACGGCTCGTCGGTAGGATCGACGCCGGCCATCGCCGACTTTGGCAGAATGCTGATCAATCACGACATCGGCAATCTGAATGCCACCACCTATCTAAAAATGATGGGGCATACCACCTGCGCCAACGTCGCTTTGTTTTTTCAAGTGCGCGGCCGGGTCATTCCTTCAGTCAGTGCCTGTACCTCGGGTAGCCAGGGCATCGGTTACGCTTACGAAGCGATCAAATACGGTTTGCAGGATGTGATGCTGGCGGGCGGCGCGGAAGAACTTTGCCCGACAGAGGCGGCGTTGTTCGATGCGCTATATGCCACCAGTACCCGGAACTCAGAACCAGAGTTAACCCCCAGACCGTTCGACCGCGACCGCGATGGATTGGTGATAGGGGAGGGTGCTTGTACCTTGGTATTGGAGGAACGGGAACGCGCTTTGGCGCGCGGCGCGCGGATCTACGCCGAAGTTGCCGGGTTTGCCACCAATGCCGACGGTGTGCACGCCACGCAGCCCAATGCCGACACAATGCAGGTGGTGATGCGTCTGGCCATGCAGGATGCTCAGCTTGAGCCGCAGCAAATTGCTTATATCAGTGCGCACGGCACGGCCACCGAGCAGGGCGACATAGCCGAAAGTCATGCAACGGCCGCGGTGTTTGGCGGCAATACCCCGATTAGCAGTTTGAAAAGTTTCACCGGCCATACCTTGGGTGCTTGCGGGGCCTTGGAAGCCATGGTGGCGATTCAGATGATGCGGGAAGGCTGGTTTCATCCCAATTTGAATCTGGATAATCTCGACCCGCGTTGTGCCGAACTGGATTATCTGACCGGCGACGGGCGTCATATCCACGCCGACTACATCGTCAGCAATAATTTTGCGTTTGGCGGTATTAATACGTCCTTGGTTTTACAGCGTTGGGATAGCTGAGTTGACCGAAAGCTTGGCCGAATTTGGTATCGAAAGCCGTTTGGCCTTCACAGTAAAGCACTGGTGTTTCTGGCAATCCGCGCATCATCCCCAGACCAAGGTCTGGCCCAACGGTGAAATATTGCCGCATAACCAAGGCAAACCCGATGTGGGGTTTTTACCGGCGATGCAAAGGCGCAGATTATCGCCTTTAGCCAGAGCCGCCTGCGCTGTGGCCTGGCGCTGTCGCGGCGAAAATGGCGACATGCCCTCGGTGTTTTTTTCAAACCATGGCGAAAGTCAGTATTATTTCGAGATGCTGGAAGAGTTGGCAGAGGGCGAACATGTCTCGCCTAGCCGCTTTAGTCAATGTGTACATAATGCCATCGCCGGCTTGGCGAGTTTTCATGGCTCCAGTTTTCTGCCTTATGTCGCCTTGGCCGGCGGTACGGAAGGGCTGTTTTCGGCTTTTCTGGAAGTCGGCGGCATGCTGCTGGATGCTCCTCAGGTTTTGCTTGTCTGCTACGAACAGCCTCTCCCCGACGCTTATTTACCCTATCTGACCGGCAGTCAAACGACCTGGGCTTTGGCGATGACGCTGGCGAGGTCTGGCGGCGTGGGGCCGCAATTGCATTTGACGCGCGAGCCGGCAAATGGCCCGGCGTTGGCGGAAAATGGCTTGCCGAAGTTAGTTCAAGCAGTCATATCTGGCCAGCAAAGCGGCTATTGTCAGCAGGATAGGGCTATCTGGGATTGGCGTTTGGATGGTATTTCGTGATGTCGATTGCCAGCAGCGTAAGCGATCTGCCGTAACCCAGGGTATAATCCACGCTTGGCGTAGTAATTTATCGCGCGGTTGGCACAGAAACTTTGGCGCTTGGAGTGATGCCAGAGGAAAATACAATATCAAACCGATACTCGCTAAATCGAGGCTTTAGAGCGATTCTCAGGCCGAGTCGAGTATCGCAATAGGAAACAACACCCGTATGAAGACCCAAGAAGACGTATTCGCCACCTTAAGAGAATTGATGTCGGAAATGTTCGAGTTAACCCCCGATGACATTACCTTGGAGGCGAACTTGCGGCAGGATTTGGACATCGACAGCATAGACGCGGTGGATTTGATGGTCAGGCTGCGCGAGATTACCGGCAAACGCATCAATCCCGAGGATTTCAAAAATGCCCGCACCATCCAGGACGTGGTGGATACTGTGTATCGGATCAGCGCTGAATAGGCTGAATGTTTAAAAACTTTCTCAGCAACCTGGTCCCGACGAAGATTCAGGCAAATCCCGATACCAGTGTTTGCCCACAATCCCCAGCAGAGCCTCGGCAAATTATCCTTAATGTGATTATCGGGGCAGCGACTGTCAGCTATCCCTTTCTGATTTGGATTTCCGCCGATTATTTTCAGCCTCGCGCCATGGCTTTGGGGCTAGCCGGATTGTTCTTGCTGCGTTACTGGCTGCAAAAACATCGCAAATCGGCCGGCCTAGCCGAGTCTCGGCTGATATTGGCGTGCGCGCTGTTTCTGTTGCTTGGTGCACTGGTTAACGATGCTGACTGGCTGCTGGCTTATCCGGTGTTCGTCAGTCTGCTGTTTTTTGCGGTATTTTCCTTTAGTTTGATTCATCCGCCGACGGTGGTGGAACGGTTGGCCAGGCTGGAATTTCCGGATCTGCCCGCTCATGGCGTGCTGTATACCCGCAGAGTAACGCTGGTTTGGAGCTGTTTTTTTCTCGGCAATGCGGCAATTTCTTTGCTGACGATTTGCTATGGCGACCGCTGGTTGTGGAGTATTTACAACGGTTGCATCTCGTATGTGCTGATGGGTTTGTTGATGGCAGGAGAAATGGCAGTCCGCCGTAAAGTGAAGGCCAGCTTTTGAGTACGCCGACGCAGGAAAATCAACAAGGCGTTTTGTTCCCGGAAACGCTAGTCGAAAAAATTCAGGCCGACGGCGTGGTGTTGGCCTTGCGCATTCCCAAAGATCTGACTTATTTCAACGGTCATTTCGATGAAATTGCGGTAGTACCGGGCGTCGTGCAAATCCAATGGGCGGTGCATTATGCCCGGCAATACCTCGGTTTAACCCACGTCTTCAGTCATATGGAATCGGTAAAATTCAAAGAGCTGTTGTTACCTGGACAAGAGCTGGAATTGGCATTGCACTATCTGCAACAAGCCGGCAAACTCACTTTTTGTTACCGCTCGGCAGCCTGCGAATATAGCTCGGGTAGAATCTACTTTCATGACGACCTTATTTAAGCCCTGCATCCTGATTCCGGTTTATAACCATGAAAAGCCGCTCCCCGGCATTATTGAGCGCTTGGAGGCGCATGAACTGCCTTGTCTGTTGGTGGATGACGGTAGCGATGCGTCCTGCGCCCAGGTGATTCGCGGCTTAGTTGAGCAATATGACTGGGTGCAAAGTATCAGGCTAGAGGTAAACCAAGGTAAGGGCGCGGCGGTCAAGGTCGGCATTCTGGCGGCTCAAGCCCAAGCCTATTCGCACGCGCTGCAAGTCGATGCCGACGGCCAGCACGATTTAAACGATCTGGATAAATTTCTAAGCGCCGCCAGACTAGCGCCGGAAGCAGTGGTTATCGGCCGAGCCCTGTTCGACGCATCGATTCCTAAACTGCGCTACTACGCTCGCTACCTGACCCATATTTGGGTACATATCAACACCTTATCTTTTGCCATCCCCGACTCGATGTGCGGCTACCGGGTTTACCCTCTAGCGTCTTGTGCAAAGTTGATTCAAAGCCTTGCGATGGAAAATCGCATGGGCTTTGATACTGAGATTTTGGTGCGGCTTTATTGGCAAGGCGCGGCAGTCATCTCCATTCCCACCCAGGTTCGCTATCCGCTCGACGGCTTATCGCATTTCCGCGCCTGGGAGGATAATCTGCTCATCAGTCGGACCCATGCCCGCTTGTTTTTCGGCATGTTGTTACGCTGGCCAAAATTGTTGCTGAGGCATTTTCAATGAAACCCGTGAACGCCGCCGCCCGGCATTGGGCCGCTGTAGAGGAAAACAGCCTGTTGTGGGGCATACAGGCTTTGGTATGGGTATATCGGCTGTTCGGCCGCTGGGTGTTTCGTTTATTTTTGCGACCGGTGGTGAGTTATTACTTTCTGGCCGGACGTCTTGCCCGCGAGTCATCAAGGGAATATCTGCGGCATCTGTCCCGGTTTTACCCGGAGTTGGGTTTAGGCGGCGGGCTCTGGCAAAGTTACCTGCATTTCTTAAGCTTCGGCGAAACCTTGCTGGACAAAATTGTGGTGTGGACCGGCAATATCACGCCGGAACAAGTGGATTTTCCCAATCGCCAGCTGTTGCTGGATTTGATCGAACAAAAGCGCGGCGCCATGCTGCTGTCCGGGCATATCGGCAATCTGGAAATCTGTCAGGCCATCGCCACGATGCGCGGCCACATCCATCTCAACATCTTAGTGCATACCAAACATGCCGAGAAGTTCAACCGCCTGCTCGGCAGTCGCGGCAGCGCCACGATACAGTTGATTCAAGTAACGGAGCTAAGTCCGGCGATTGCGATCAGCTTGCAGGAAAAGATCGAGCGTGGCGAGTTTCTGGTGATGGTGGGAGACAGAGTACCTGTGCAAGGCAGTCGCACCGTGTCGGCCAGTTTTCTGGGGGAGAATGCCGAATTTCCGCAAGGTCCGTATCTGTTGGCTTCCTTGTTGCGTTGTCCGGTTTTTACCCTGTTCTGCTTCCCGGTAGACGGACGCTTCAAAATTCATCTTGAACCGTTCTCGGACAGCATTCGCATCCCGCGAGCCGAACCCAAACGACAAGACATGCTGCAATCTCTGGCTAGACAATATGCCGAACGGTTGGAAACGTATTGCCGCATCGCACCACTGCAATGGTTTAATTTTTACCCGTATTGGCGCAAGCCGGTCGCGGGTGACAGCGGTCAAATAGCCGCCGAGGACAAGTAAATATGTTGCGCGCCGAAGTGGAATTAACTGTGCCGTTTCACGACATTGATCTGCTAAACATCGCTTGGCACGGGCATTATTGCAAATATATCGAGATTGCCCGTTGCGCGATGCTGGACAAAATCGGCTACGGTTACATGGCCATGAAAGAAACCGGATACGTCTGGCCGATTGTGGATTTGCAGTTGCGTTACGTGCGTCCTGCGCAGTTCGAGCAGCGGATTCGGGTATCGGCGGAGCTGGTCGAGTGGGAATACCGGATGAAGATCAAGTATTTGGTCGCCGATGCCGAAACCGGCGAAGTCTTAGCCAAGGGCCATACCATCCAGGCGGCCGTCGATGCGGTAAGCCGCGAAATGTGCTTCGCTTCGCCAGCGGTGTTTTTGGAAAAACTCGGCATTAAAATCGATTCGCCCTAGACAGACGCTAGCTATGGCGCTTGTGTTCAGGACTTTCCTGGCTTGTTCTATCTGTTGTACTGTCGCGTCGCTGTTTTGCCCAGCGTCAGCATGTTCCTAACCTTTTGTTTGAGGGATTTTGACTATGTTCAGAAAAAACTGCATTTTGATGTGGCTATGCCTGGCTGTTTTGGCGGTAGGTTGCAAGAAGGAGCTGAAACCCGGCGAAGGTGCGGCCGCGGCCGTGCAGCCCGCTCAGGTTTATTACACGCAGTTCAGCCTGTTCCAAGAACAAAACAAGTTTCGCACCACCAATTATCGTAAAGGCCAATTGATTCCGATCAATACGCCGGTCGCGTTGCTGAAGCTGAATTCCGACGAAGCGGTGCTGAGGATAGAATCCAGCGGCCAACTGATTACAGTCGAAAACGTGCAAAAATTTACCAAGGACGATATGCCCATCGCCTTCAGTAAAATCGCCGGCACCAGTAAGGTCGACCTTAACCAATTTACTGCCGCTGAGCGTGAGAGCATTTTGGTGGGGCAGGTGAAGACAGGCATGAGCAAAAAAGCCGCACTAGCCGCCATCGGCTACCCGCCGCAGCATGTGACGCCTTCGCTGGATAGCGACGAGTGGACCTACTGGTCCAACCTATTCAACCGCTTTGTGGTGAAATTTAAAAACGGCAAGGTCGATAGCATTGTCGAATAAGCACCAGGCTTTTTATGAATCCAGCCCTTAAGTATCGTCGCTCCCGCGAAAGCGGGAGCCCAGTGACGATGTGGGCTTCGTGGCGCGGTGTAACGGCTCCGAGGAATTTAAGGGCCGGGTTAATAATCGCTGGTCTATTCAAACCCAAATCCTGCTTTTGCCCAAGCTTTGCTGCCTCCTTCCAGATTACTTAAATGCTCGTAACCCAGTTCGTGTAGCGTTTTGGCGGCGGCATTCCCCATTGGGCCGCCTTCGCAATATAGATATATTGGGGTGGTTTTATCTTGGGGCAGTTTATCCAGGTGTTTCTCGACGCTGTTGTAAGGAATAAACGCATCGGTGCCTTTGATATGGCGCTGCTCCGGGGTATGCACGTCCACCAGAAAAATATCCTGACGTTGCATCAGCTGATTTAACTCCGGCGCCGTGACCATTTGTAAATAATCGGGTGCTTGAAACGCGCAACCGCTCAGAAACAGGGCCAACGCTGCACTGGCATAGGTTTTATTCATGGCTTAAATCTCCGAAATCAGA
>Ga0123398_1009708_pt1 | contig 17923 bp, 17 predicted proteins | sample T5LHNO3metaT_FD_89926 | JGI IMG/M metagenome (GOLD analysis project Ga0123398, IMG submission 89926) | Methane-oxidizing artificial microbial communities from Washington, USA to study methane cycling - T5-LHNO3 metaT (Metagenome... | ecosystem: Engineered > Modeled > Simulated communities...
AAGAATGGAAAGATCAGAAAAAATAAGAACAACGCAGACAAAGTACACCTGCTATTTTTATTCAGTTTTCGAAAAAAATACCGGGGAAATCAGAAGCAAAACTTGCACTAGTCTAGCAAAAATCAAGGCAATCAAAAATCCTAAAACACCATAGCCCATCCACAAACAGGCGCCTCCAGCTCCGACTCCCACAAGAAAAGCACCTAATCCCGCCTTCAACACTTGCTTTTCATTATTAACTGCGATCAGTGGAAATTGAAAAACCAAAAAAACCTGAAGGAAAACCAAAATTGACCCTAGGAAAATAAAATCTACGCCAATACTTCTACTTTCCAAAAACACCTGCAAAGAAGAATTGAACATCGGGCCAACCGAAAGAAACAAAAATATTCCAACCGCCGCCAGTAACATGATAAAAATCGGAAACCTCAAGAAGCTCAACGTCTTTCTTATAGTCAGGCCCCTATGACAGGCGCGAATAATCTCTGGTCCTACTTTTTGAGAAATTATTCCCGAAAGTAGATTTCCTGCCTGCACTATTAGTGCAATAACTGCGTAAGTTCCACCGGCAAGCGGTCCAGTAATGGCCGTGACCAACGCTCGATCTCCAAGCTGAAGTGCGGATGACGAAAGGTTAGCAAAATATAAATCTCGACCCTCAGCATTATTTCTTTTTTGCCTAGGGCGATTTTGATCGAAATTAAAAATTTCCGAAGCAGCGCCCTTCGCACTGCGCCGGATGAGCATCACTCCGAACAACACGGTTAGTCCAGTCGCCAAAGCCTCTGCAACAAAGATAATCTCCCAGTTTTTTGAAAATAAGACTGCACTAACTAACGCCAGTGGAAAAACTCCACGGGCCAACGCGAATATCTGAAAGAAAGCAACAGACCCGATTGATCTAAGAACCGCTGTCGTAAGCATCAAAAGCGCAGAAAACCAAATAAAAAGAGACATTGCCGCAATCAGCAAGATCGGAAAATCGAAATGAGGGAAAATTGGTATAGGCGAAAGTTTCGCAAGATATAGCACCATCGCCGCAGCCAGCGTTCTCTTCACCATCACCAATGCACATGCCTTGGCATCAGTGAATACTGCTCGATATTGCCCTTCTGCCCAGAGCCGAGGATAAAGCTTGGTCGTCGCTTCGATTTGCCCAAAGCTAAGGAGAGTTGCTGTTAGCGCAAGGGCCCCGATGAACGCGCTGTAGTACCCAAAATCAATTTGTGCCAACCCACCCGCAACAATCAAGGCTTTCGCAAAATTAAGCGACGACGCGAATATCATCGCGAGCAAAAAAAATAAATTCCCCATTGACATTCAATTGACTCAAAAATCGGCTATATATCAAAAACCGATTTCAACACCTTCTCAGACAAATCAGGGCGAATCGACTTTGCAGCGCGAAACAGAATTTCAGAATTCTTTCTTGCTAAACTCATCGCGTGAACATATGGCTTATCGGAGCTGAATGTTACAAAAATCGCCAGTCGGGCGTTAACACAACGCGATCCATAGTGATAACAAACGGCAGGATCTACCAATATCGAATGGCCAGCACTGCCATAATGAACGATTGGCACCGCGCCGCGGCTTTCCTTTTCTATTTGCCCGTCGTCTATTCGACGAACAATCAGTCCCCGCCCCACCTCCTTGGATGCAACTTTATCCAGCATCACAAAAGGTCCATCGCCATCTTGAAGCACGTCATTCAAGTAGGTCATGCAATGGAAGGAACGGCTATCGCTGTAATCAAGGTGCCATTTTTGGCTCTCTTTTAAGGAGCCAGTCTCAGTCGGAAACGAGTAAAGAACCTGAATCTTATCGAGTCGACAGTGCTGACCGTAGTAATCAAGCGCTACATCCAAAACCTGGGGAGAAAATGCGAACTGCAACAGTGGACTGTCAACTGAAAAATCCTCTGCCCTCGATAGATTAATAAAAGGAGCCTTAACACCTTTCGTGGATGCAATCTCAGCACGCGCCTGATAAATCTCCTGCAGCTGCGCAAGTAACTCCCCTGAGATCCTCGGTCCCTCAGCGTACCCCCGCGCTTCGATCTCTCTAGCTTTATGCTCCCTCGGTGAGTACTTGACATAGATATTTCTATGATTCAAGAACCGAAGCCTGCCGAGGTAGCGAACAGGAACCAATCGCCATTTAAGAAAGCTTGCAAATTTCCTAAGCATACTTACAACCCAAAAGTAAATAACCGGCAATGAACGGTTTCATGAAGTCAAGAAAACCAGTCTCCAGCCCCTTGATCGCTTATTTTTTTAGCCGGGATCCCGATGTAGGTGCCAGCCTCAAGAATGTTTTTCGTCACAACCGACCCAGCGCCTATCAAAACATTATCGCAGATGGTCAAAGGGCCTATTAATACAACGTTGGCGCCAACAACAACTCTGTCGCCCAATACAAAAACAGATTTTTTTCTATGGGCGTCCAAGTAGGCAGGGTCGCGAGGAGACTTTCCGACGAATTTTGCACCCGCATTAATGATTACGCGGCCTCGAGAGCGAATTCCATTTCCGCCAAGCAAAATACCGACCGGATGCGGTATTTGAAGGGAATCAACAAAAATATTTCTCGAGGAAACATCGAGCGCATAGAAAAAAAGAATGAGCCGATCCAAGAGAATCGAAAAAACAATCCCCATAAAAGGAATCTTATTTAAAATCTTCCCTGCCGCCAGAAGAAAATTAATTTGATTTGAAATCAATAATAGAGACTTTATTGCCTTTTCGAGTTTTCTCATAGAAAATCAACTCTCAAGCTTGATTTGCGAGTTCAACGCAAAAGCCACGGCCTCTATGTTCTCTTCCTTAAACAAAATTCGGGAAGGCGAAATTGTTCCAAAATATGAATCGTAACCTATAGAGGCCAACTCCTTTGCAACAGCATTCGAGTCACCGGAAAATTCATAATTTTTAAAATTATTCAATTCCTTGGCCAAATCAGCGTATCCATCGATGGGACAGGATCCTGGGAAATTTCGATAGTAAACATCTCCGCAGACCAACATTTTCCTTCCGAGGATAAGGGCATCCATCCCCGCACTCGACGTGATAGAAACACCAAGGACGCATTTTTTTATTAATTCCCGACCACTTTCTCGGCCGTGAATAAATCGAAGATTTTCGTATTTCTTCTTAAGTTGCTTCCACGGCGCCTGTTTAAGCATGCCGTATTGATTGGGATGCTCTTTAACCCAAAGCACCCGCCCGGGAGGTAGTGATTGAATTATCTTTTCAACCAAATAAACCTGATCTCTGAAATTCGGAGCTGCATACAGAAGAGAAGCCTCTGGTTCAAATTGGACCGGGAAGAAAATGTTTTCTGCATTTAACTCCTCCGGCAATTCGTCGTATCCTTTCTTCGAAGCGATCAGACATTTCAAATAAAGCCAATGCTCTGCCACGGCACCCGCGACCATGTATCCGCCAATGCGAGGAAAGAGAAGCCTTGCAAGCAGTGCACGCAAAAGCCTTGCAATTTGAATCGAAACCCCCAAAGGCCCGGCCTCGACGACCCGAGCGCGCGCTCCTCTTCGCTGCTGAAAGTAGTCGGCAGCCCTATTTTTTTGCCCGCTGAATTTAGGATGATAAGCAGGGCCAGCATTATCTTTTTTTATTCCATCAATGTATTTTTCGATATTCGAGGAAATTTCAAGGACATCGGCCCTCTTTTCTTCCAGTCGCGAAGACGATTTAGAAATCGAAAGTTCGCTCGAAAAATTCAAATACCCCGGCACGAAGGTGCCCGCCCACAATAGCGGTTTAATATTATTCTTCTTGCAAAAATACAGCATTACCTGCGTGGGGAAAATGGCCACCGGTTCACTCAAAAAAGCGGCGTAGCCCCCCGCGGAAAAAATCTGTTCAACTGCGTCGAAAACGACAGCTGCTATCTTTTCTCTGAGGTGCGGCTCAAAGTTCACCAAGTATCTGTCCACAAGAATCGGCGACCAGGGAAATTTGGTGACGCTTCTAAAATCCGATGGCTCTTGCCAACGCGCTTTGGGCGTATTTTCCTTTAGACGAAGGCGAACCTCGGTATCTAGTACCAAGACAACCCTGCCACCCGCCTTTTCTATTTCAACTCGCTCTCTTTCCGTTTGAGCTATGTACTCAAAACTTACAGATCCCATTTTCTTGGCCAGTTGGGGCAAGAAATTACTCAAGTACGATCGAGAATAGCAAAGGAAGATACGGTCGCCTGGGCGCTGGTTATCGATTTTCATTTCTTTGGGGTCACTTTATGAATCGCATAGTAAAGAACATCGACACGCGACCCTTCCCATATATATTGCAATCGTCGAATACCGTCTTGCTCAAAACCGGAGCTTTCGATGATTCGTCGCATTGCCGTGTTTGTACTCATACATCCTGCTGTTATCTTTTGAATATCATTTCGCGCAGACAGGTACGCCAAAACCGCCCCCCAGGCCAAAGTGCCGTATCCTCGTCCCCTCGCGCTTTCAGCTCCGAGAAGAATTCCTATATCAGCAACCGCGTTAAATATATCTATGCTCGCTGAAATATTTCCAATATGGTTATTTTGGGGGTCAAATATCGCCCAAAGAGAGCTCGGCCCGTTGGAAAATTGTTCGAAATATTTCCTACAGCTCTCTAGAGAGTGGCTCCGATGTCTATTTTCGCTAAATCGGACAACACTGGGATCATTGAGCCAATTGACATAAATGCTAGTGAGTTGCTCCTCCGCAAATGGGCGCAAACTCAACGGCAACGCCTGAATCTCAGGAGGCGAGCCTGACCCGAATTCAAAGGTGTTCGCGGGCATTCCAAACCTTGTCGAAAGCGTTAACCACGTCATCGATATCCGCCTCCGTCATGCTCGGGACAATGAATTCATGCGTAATTAATCTATTGAAATGCAAATCCTCTACGACCGGACAAAGGCCTGGAGCATAGTCTTGCCACGCATTCTGCAATGGGGACGTCTCTCGTCGCCCAATAGAAGTACGCTGCTCGAATGCCGGTAGCAAGTAAAGGGGGCGCACATAGCCGGAACCCAATTTCACCCCTTCTTTTTCTCTGAGCTCAAAACACGGCAACTCAGCCTTCACCGCGTCGATGTAAGTGTTCCGTGATATGCCACTAGCAGTATCCCAAAGGCAGGCATGGATATAGTAGACATGAGAGGCTCCTTGACGCACTTTGGGCATCGTCAAGGGAGCAAATCCCGTCATCTTTTTTTCAAAATAGGCAACTCTTTCAGCACGCTCCTGCAGCAGGCCTGTCAATTTTTTGAGTTGAATCCTCGCGATTGCCGCCTCGATCTCCGTCATCCGAAAATTGAAACCGATCATATTGGTAAGGTCGCTCACTCCTTTCGGTCCCACCACCGATTCGGCGTGGTTGCGTATCAATGCAATTCGCTCGGCAATTGAATCATCATTTGTAACAACAATCCCACCTTCGCCAGAATGAATGTGCTTATGGTAATTCAAGGAGAAAATTCCGACATCTCCAAGCAATCCCGCATTCTCTCCATTGAGCGCCGCCCCGGGAGCCTGGGCGCAGTCTTCCACTATTTTCAAACCATGCCGCGCAGCGATTTCACGAATGGCTACTGCATCAAAAGGCTGTCCGAACAAATCCACAACCAAAATTGCCTTGGTCCGCGAAGTCACAACAGCTTCAATTGAAGCTGCAGACATGCAAAAGGTATCTGCTTCTGCATCTGCAAAAATTGGAATCGCACCCCAAAATAAAGGTGCAATCGCGGATGCCGACATCGAGTAAGAAGATACGATGACCTCATCGCCCGGGCCGACTCCCAACGCACCGAGAGCCGCAATCAGGCCAGAAGTATTAGAGTTGACCGATAGCGCATGTTTCGCTCCAAAGTGAGTAGCCCAAGCCTCCTCGCACTCACGTACAGCGGCCCCGCCCATAAAATTTTCGTGCCATGCCCCCAGATAGTTTGACAATATTCCACTATCTATAACGGAATTTACCGCTGCCTTTTCCTCAGCACCTACGGAAATATACGCAGGGAACAGCTTCTCACGGATTTTTGATCCGCCATTAATTGCCAATTGATTTTTTTTCACAAACATTTAAACACCATCTAGATTGATTTTTAGATAGAATCGAAATTCTTCCGCGCAAGCCCCAATGCCAATATCTCGTCAAGAATTTTTTTTGACGAATTTTTATGCATCGAAGTACGTTCGATTGATTTGTGATTTCGAATCGTCGCACACAAATCAGAATAAACGCGATTTATTGCAAATTCTGTAGCCTCGGGATCCGTGCAAAAAATGACTCCATCCCGATTTATTGCGCTCATGTCTTTTCGTTTCAAATTCGGCTGAATGCTCACGACTGGATGGCCCAGCAGCCACGCTTCGTATAACAATATTGAGGTCATACCGAATACAGCATCCGCAGAATGCAATGCCGCCCTCACTCTGTCCGGGGATAGCACTTCGAAGTTAAGATTAAAATCATTAGCAAGCCGATCCCAGCGACGCTCTACATCAAATCGATTTTCACGAGGGTGTGGCAGGACCCATACCACCGACTTTTTCGGAAAATCACCACACTCTGCAAGCTTTTTGGCAAATAACGTACTAACCTCTACTTCGTCATAGCCCCGATAACTTGAAGAATCAACTGCTCCCTGATCTTTTAATACCGGCTCGGAAACAAAAAGCAACTGATAAAGGTCCGTTTTTCCTAAACGACGAAAGGCAAGGTTTTCTTCTGATAGTTTTTCGAGGCCAGGATGCCCCAAGATTCTCAGTATTCTCTCAGGCACGCCATCTTCCAAAGCACCGAGATATGCAACATCATCCATCACCAAATAACGATCCGGAATTACCTCCATGTTCTTTGGTCCACGAAGCCGAACTCCATAGTTGCTCCAATTGTCGAGGACGTGAACGATAGGGCAGTTCGCCGATTGAGCGAGCGCCGCAGCTTGGAACGCCGCGTAGTCGCTGACGCTCGTGGCATATACCAACGCGCATTTTCGATGGTGCCAGTAGCCCTGGTCATGAAACACAGAGGCGTCAACCCAATTCCAGTTCTTTGAACCTTCATCATAAAACGGACCGTGCTTCATCGCACTTATCTCGAGCCCACTTTCGGCGGCAAGCTTTGCTACTGGCAACAATGCTCGAGCGCCGCCAACATCTCCAGCGGCGAACGCTAATTTCATACATTAATCGCTTTCTCAATCTGATCTAAGAGAGCCTGAGAAAAAAAAGCCGTTTCCAAGTCGCTTCTAGGCAATTTGTTTTCCAAGAGCGCACAGAGACCTATGTAAGTGGCGTCCCGGAGGGCGTCCTCCGTATTTACGCGCGGCAACAATTCTTTTGCGCCCCCCAAGAGCGAAAATCCCGGGTAATCTTCATTGGCGACCCTTGGCTCAAAAATCAATTGAGCTCCGCCAGCAAGCGCCGTGATTCTACCGTCTTCAAAAGTTGCCCTGCACTCAATGCAATGATAAGGGAGATCAAACCCTCGAAAAACTGCTTCCACCTTGCCGACTTTTATTCCGAATGATGGATTGATGCCATCGCCCGGCTCGATCCAACTCAACGCGGAAGGCTCGCTAGAGTCCGTCAAATAACCGAGCAGGTCCAACAAATGAACCCCGTTGATCGCAATTCCTCGGCTATAAATGAAATCCAACCCACGAAGATCGGGACGCTGGCAATAGCTTCTCAGAAGTTCAAACTGCGGCAACCCTCTTCGAATATAATTTACCAGAGTATGCGGCGGAGACTGCATTTGACGAAATCTAGACAGAATGTTCTTATAATCCTGCAGGTTCGATGTTACTGGTTTTTCTATCCAGAGATAATCGGCTCCGGCATCGAGGGCTGCGTCAATATGCGCGGCGTGTAAGCCGCTGGGAGAGCAGATGGATATCAAATCCAGCTGTTCATTAAAGAAAATTTTGGCGTCGGAAGTCGCAACTATTCCAGCTCCTAGAGCACGACGAACATCTTCGAGGGCGGTCTCATCTGAATCCAAAACCGCAACCAATTTGGTCTGCGGGTGTCGATCAAAACATGCCGCGTGACTTACGCTACGCCCACCCTCCCATCGACCTCCATCGTAACGCCAGGCAACTCTGCCTGCTCCAATAATTCCTGCTCGCAGTATTTTTTCTTTCATGACTTAACTCTGCACTGCGCCGGAACCCCCATGGCGGTCGCCCCAGCCGGAACATCATGAAGCACCAGAGAATTGGCCGAGATAGTTGCGCCCTTACCAACCGTGACCGGCCCTAAAATCACAGCGCCAACTCCGACCACTACATCGTCCTCAATTACGGGACGAAGAGAAAGATCGTAAGCGCCATCAAAATTGCGAGCTCCGATAGTCGTATTCTGAAATAGGGTGACATTAGCGCCTATTCGAGCGGAGCCGACAATAACCCCCTGCGGATGCGGCAATACAAAACCGGGACCTATTACTGCACGCGCGGGGATTTCGACTCGAAAGAAGAACAAATTAGCTAGTGAAAACAGTGCGCCCAGCCTTTTGTAGTTGACTTGATAGAGCCCGCAAGCGACTCGCATCCAGAGAACAGGAAGCGTACGTGGATGGAAAGCCCCTCTCAAAAATCCGATCTCCTTGCCCCCTGACAGAAGCGAAAATCGTAATATATCCGCTCTAAATAATTGATGCCAGCTATGAAAATTCCTATTTCCCATGTTTTGTTACCGCAGCCAGCTCTTTATTTGCCGTTGAGGTGAGATCTTCTTCGACCGGCTGAGACATAGCCCAGTCAACAGTGTGAGAGAGCCCCTCTGGCAAATCTATCAAAGGAGTCAAGCCCAACACATTTTTCATCAAATTTATATCTGCGTAGCAATGCCTAATATCTCCTGGCCGAAAACGCCCCGATATCTTCGCAGCCCCGGATGTATTCATCTTTTTCTGCAGCAACGCAACCAGTTTGGACACCGAAGTTCGAGTTCCATGTCCAATATTAATTACGCTTGGCGTCCCCGCTTCACGATGAGATGCGGCGCATAGCGCCGCAACCACATCTTCAACGTAAATGAAGTCGCGACTTTCTTCGCCGTCCTCAAATATATCAATCGCCCGCCCTTGCCTCAGAATATTTGTGAATATGGACAAAATTCCAGTGTATGGGTTGCGCAGTGACTGGCCGGGGCCATAGACATTCTGAAACCTCAATGCCGTAAAGTTCACGCCAATCGAATCGCATGTAATTTGACACATCTGCTCTTGCGCAAGCTTAGATGCGGCGTAGAGGGATCTTGGATCTGTAGGGTCGGTTTCGCGAGTGGCCGCCGGAACCAGGGGCACATCGCCATAGAAAAAATCAAATTTCCCCGCACGAAGATCTGCTTCTCTGCGTTGCGCTGGGTAATATCGGGAGGCATTCACATTCTCCGCAGCGGTAGAAAGTACGTAAGCACCTTCGCCATAGACCGAACGTGACGAGGCTAGAATAAAATTCTTTGGGCGAAGCTCGTAATTTTTAACCAATTCCTCTAATAAAACCGCTGTCCCCATGACGTTAGTTTTATAGTAATTCTGTACCTCATACATCGACTGTCCGGTTCCAGTTTCTGCAGCGAGGTGATAGATTTGTTCAACCCCTTCCAATGCGCCCTTCAGAACACCGGGAGAACAAATATCTGCATGAATGAATTTCACGTCGCTGCGGGAAGTAATGGATGAATAGTCATAATTCGTTCCGTGCACTTGAGCACTCAGGACATCCACGATCACTATGGTATGCCCTCCTTCTTTCAGTAAGCGCCTAACCAGTGCTTGTCCGATAAAACCCAACCCACCCGTAATAAGAATTCTCATAATCTACCTTATGCTGGAGGCTGTCGAGCCCGTTTCCTGCAAAATAAAAGACAATTGATCTACAAAGCGATCAACGGTTAAAAAGCGAAGTGCCTCGGTGCTCAATGGTTTAGGAACAAATGAAATCGCGGCCATCAAATTTTTTTCCGCTTCTTCTGCCTGAAGAATAAAAATTCGACTGGAAATTTCTTCAGGAACACTGGCGTTTGCGTTGGAATTTGTTGTTAGAACCATCGCTCCCAACGAAATTGCTTCAAAGGTTCGCATCGTCAACCCCGACTGATGTGGATGGTGTAAATCCAGAACGACACGAGAACGACGAGTTGCTGCGACTAGCTCGGAACGACTGAATGATCGGACGCTGATTGAAGAGAAAAGACGCCAAACATGAGGCCAAAGTGAATATCTAATGAGCCATAGCCATCTAGCATGATAGAAAAGCATAAACTCGTACACCCATCCTCGCCTCTTGCATATATCCTCCATCTTGACAATCCACTGAGGGCGCTGACTGTGCAAAGTCGCGCAACACATGACATGTGTTTCCCGTGTTGGAGCATCGACTGAAGAAGAGAATGCATCGCTATAAAGTGGCACCAGCGAGTATCCTCGCGAATTGCAGTCAACAGGATCAAAGCTAGCGACCGCATCAAGTATTTGGTCCAAACTCCCAAGGTGTGGTTTGTTTTTTAAACTGTCCCAACCATATCCACAAACTCGCAAGCCCATTCGACGTAATTCGACCACCGCCCACGCGGGAAATGCCTCGGGAGATATCAATAAGACATGAGTAAATTCATTATCGATCAAGAATTTTACTATCTTTTTAAATCTCGCCTCAGTTATGCGAGCCTTAAGAGTCATCGGTAGCACTCTTAGAAGGATCTTCCCAAGCAAGGAATTTGATGGGCGTTCATCAAAAAAAACGCAGGAGATTTTTCGTTCCTCAAAAACTTGGGCCAATCTCTCCAGATATCCAAAGAAAGAAGGGCCGACCAACGCCAGCTTCATTTGGTCACCTTCACCCGATCATCTCCCAAGACAGTGGTGTCCCTCGAGAAATCTGACTGCGGGCGCGCTGTCCCAATATCTGGGTCAAATGACGCGGAGGGAGGCCGAAACCTGGACGAATAGAACGCACGTTCTTGGAACTCAACACCTCCCCCTCCGCAATATCCGCTATTGCGTAAAGAGAACGACGAAATACGAGATTTCCTTTTTCCGCGTTTTTTAGATCGTATCCAATTCGGCCCAATGCTTTCCAGGCAACCGCACAATCCTCACATAAGCGACGGAATTCCTCGGGCTCCAAACTAAAGGCCGAGTCCGCGCCACCATCCGCTCGAGCGATAGTGAAATGCTTCTCAATGACCGATGCGCCCAGCGCTATCGCTGCCACGGATACTGCCGTGCCATGCGTATGATCTGACAAACCAACCGGAGTTGAAAATGCAGCACCCAAGTGCGGAATTGTTCGCAGATTTGACTGATCATGAGGTGCAGGATAACTACTGATGCAGTGAAGTAAGACTAACTCCTCACATCCATTTTCTCGTGCGGTATTCACGGCGAGCTCGATATCCCCCAGATTCGATAAACCTGTAGAAATAATCATTGGCTTCTTTTTTCGAGCCACATGCGCAATCAAGGCCAGATCAACCGCTTCAAACGATGCAATTTTGAAAGCCGGGGCTCCCAGGTCATCTAGAAAATCGGCCGCGCTCTCATCAAATGGGGTCGAGAATATTGTTACCCCCCGATTTCGAGCACGTGCAAACAGAGCTTCATGCCATTCGTAGGGGGTATGCGCCTCCCTATAGAGGTCGTAAAGAGTACGGCCATCCCACAAGCCACCTTGAATTTTAAAGTCGGCGCTATCGCAATCTATTGTTAGTGAATCGGGAGTATAGGTTTGAAGCTTTATCGCGTCGCAACCCGTATCTGCGGCCGCATCAACAAGGGCAAGCGCTCGATCTAGCGACCCATTATGATTGCCCGATAGTTCACAAATAATATAAGGAGGATGCGACGAACCGATTTTTCGTCCGGCGATGGCAATTGAAGAGCTCATGATTTTTTTTGATCAGTTTCTACTGGAATCTTGCCGGCGTCATCAATTCTGACGATGAAGCGATGGCCACGGTAATCGAAGAAAGCAGGGTATGAATCATTGTCGACGACACGAAATAATTCAAATTGTGAATCAATTGTTTTCAACGGGTCAATGCGGCTATCCTGGGGATGGCGGCGCCGATACCAACTAGGGGTACCTGCCTGAATTCTGCGAGCGGGCGGTGTAGGAATTTTGACGAAATCAACGCACATCTCAACAATCGACTGACCAAGCTTTGCCCGCATCTCCTTGTTAAGTTCGTGACCTTGAAACTTCAACTGCCGCTGCATAACAATATCGCCGGCATCTACTTCCTCGGCCATCAAAATCATGGTGACGGGAATTTCATTTACCCCTTCTAAAATTTGCCATACGAGCGGCGAAAACCCTCGTCCTTTGGGCAAATCACTTGCATGAACAACCAGATTCCATTCGTTTCGAGAGAGAATCGAAATCGGAGTGATCCGGGTACAGCTGAGGAAAAATGCAATATCTCCTTCATCCACCTCAGCATAGTTTCGAACAAATTTTGCTCGATGCCCTTGCTGACACAAGATATCGGAGAGAGACTTCGCAAATGGGTCGAACCAGCCAGGTGTATCTACAACAACCGAGATCGACTTTTTGGCAAGCTGATCAGTATTCATCAGTGCATTCGTTGAGAAATAAAATCAATAACACGGCTTACTCCCGCGCCATCACACACTTTTGCAGCATTTTTTGATAACTGCAATACTTTCTCTGGCTGAAGACATTTCTCGATGCCAATTCTCAAGCTCTCACGCCAACCTTCCGTACGAACATCCCCAAGAAGAAAAGCTGCGTCCGCAAGCTGCAATGCTCGTGCAGCGCCAAATTGATTATCGGCCACGGTCAGCATAAGAGTAGGCAATCCTAAACAGCATCGCTCCCAAGAGGTTCCGCCACTGGCGCCGATAGCTAGATCCGATTCGGCCATGAGCGATGCCATATCGTCGACTGCAGATCGAATAGTCGTATGAACAGGCATTCGTTCCACCGAACGCTGAATAGCCTCAAGGTTTGGTGCATTAAAACCAACTACGACAGTAACACTCAAGTCCGTTGGCAACCTCATCAGGCTCAAGGTGTCCAGTATTGCTGAAACTGAATTTTCCGGATCCGCCCCTCCCATTGAGACGAGTAATTTTTTCACATCTCCATTTTTTCGGCGGGCAAGGCTAGCATCTCTTTTTTTTCGAAAGTCCGGCCGGAGAAGTGCGTAAGTGGGTCCGACGAGTAGCTTGCATTCCCTCGTCAACAGGTTGAGGTAGTCTTTTTCCGATCGACCTAGATTTTGATCGAGCAGAATGTTCGAAGCATGGGGCCTATCAGCAAGATCATCGATCACCAGCAATTGGGATCCTTTTGGCATCACCTCGGCTTCCCAACGAGAATCCAGTCCGTAATGATCGACAACAAGCCAGTCGACATCAAGGTTTTTCAGGGCTTCTTTGCAAGCCCTCGCATCGTGTGCCCAGTTAAATTCCTTGGCCAGTCGCTCCATTGAATCACCTAAACCAGAAACCTCTGCTTGTAGCAATTCGACCTTATGCCCATTTCTAGCAATTACCTCACTCATGCTGCCCGCATTTTCGCTGCATAAGAAAAGGCAATCAAATCCCATTGGAACCAACGCATTTGCCAGGCTCAGACAACGCATGACGTGCCCGCTCCCTATCCGAGAGGACGCATCAGCTCGAAAAGCAATTGTTCGCCGGTTAGGTTGCGCTTCCAATTTTCTGCAACACCTCAAATAATGCCTCGGCTCTAGCCCAATCTTCGAGAGTGTCGATATCTTGCACGCGATGACGTGGGAGGAGAACAGCTGCGGAATTCGGGCCAATCAAGGGCTTGGCCGCGGCCCACGCCGATGCGGTTCCCCAGTAGAACTGGCCCGCGTCATGGTAGGTTTCTTCAAGATCCTGGGATCTCGTCATCGCATGCTCGGGTTGAAGCATCTCTACTCTTCCCGATGCCAACAATCGCATGCCACGCTGCACCGGAAATGGAAATGACGTAGCAGAAAAAGCGAACATTGCTTCGCTCGAACGTAAGATCTCATGACCTCGCATCAAGTCCTGACTTCTGACAAAAGGTGCTGTCGCATAAATGCAGCATACTTCCAGCGGATCAATTCCACTTTTTTGCATTTCACCTATGGCATGAGCAATGACAGGTACCGTCGGGGTGTGGTCATCTGCTAGCTCGGGAGGGCGCAAGAAGGGCACAGTAGCTCCTGCCGTGCGAGCGATTTCCGCAATACTCACATCATCCGTGGAAACAATAATGTGATCGAAAAGGTCACTTTCCAATGCTGCCGCGATCGACCATGTAATCATCGGACGGCCATAAAATGGCCGTATATTTTTCAATGGAATTCGTTTCGATCCACCGCGGGCGGGAATGACGGCTATCTTCATTGGGAAATAGCCTCACCCAGACTATGAATCACCAATGTTTGCTGAGATTCCTGGAGCTCCGGAAATATTGGCAGACTAATGGCGCGCGAATAATAATCCTCAGAAGCTGGATAATCGCCACTCCTGAATCCCATTGACTTGTACCAAGGCTGGAGGTGAACGGGAATATAATGCAGGTTCACACCAATCTCCGCTTTTCTCAAACTTTCGAAAACGGCTTTGTGTCGTTCTTTATCTTCCAACTGAATAACATAAAGATGAAATGCCGAATAACTATCTGGATGTTGAAAAGGAGTCCTTAGCGGCAGACTGTTTAGAGCCGAATTGTAAACTGCCGCCTGCTGCTGGCGAGCCGTCACATATTTCTCTAGCCGCTCCAACTGACTTAGTCCGAGTGCTGCTTGTAGTTCGGTCAAACGATAGTTAAATCCGAGATCTATCTGCTGGTAGTACCAAGGGCCATCGGGTACTTGAGACATCTTCTTTCGGTCTCGAGTTATCCCATGACTTCGCAACAAGTCCATCCGCTCGGCCAAATGTCGATCATTGGTCAGTGCCATCCCTCCCTCTGCGGTGGTGATGATTTTCACCGGATGGAAGCTGAATATCGTGATATCGGAGTACTGGCAGGATCCGATTGGTAAATTCTTGTACGCCCCTCCAATCGCGTGCGAAGCATCTTCAATTATTCGCACGCCATATTCGGAGGCCAATTTTGATATTGCCTCCATATCGCAGGGCTGGCCAGTCAAATGAACTGGAACGATTACCTTCGGCAGCCTTCCTTCATTCGCGGACTTTTTGAGTTTTTCCGCCAATGCCAAAGGGCACATGTTGTATGTTCGAGGATCGATATCAACGAAATCAACTGCAGCCCCGCAGTAGAGTGCGCAATTTGCAGATGCAACAAAGGTGATCGGGGAGGTCCACAAAGAATCCCCTGGGCCCAACCCTAGCGCAAGACAAGCAATATGCAAGGCAGATGTGGCTGAATTGGCGGCCACCGCGTAGCCTGCGCCAACCTTTTTTGCAACAGCCTCTTCGAATGCAGGGACAACTGGTCCCTGCGTTAGGAAATCCGATTGCAACACGCGAATTACAGCCGCTATATCTTCCTCACGGATATCTTGGCGCCCATAGGGGATCGTCATATTTTTCCTATTTTCTCAGAATTCTTTTCAATCCATCCTCGCAATTCATCCGAGGACATCCAACTGTTATTACTATCGCTGGAGTAAGAGAAATCATCAGCGACTTTTACGCCGTCTTTAATTCTCGAAGGGCTATTTGCCCATCCGTTTATTGCTGGAAGGATTTTAAAGTGTTCCGGGTACTCGTAGGTATACGGAGCATCTTCGAGACCGACCATTTGTTCATGAATTTTTTCTCCAGGGCGCACACCAATAACTTGATATGACGCCTCGGGCGCGGTCACCCGTGCAATATCCATAATGGACATGGAGGGTATTTTCTTGACATAAATCTCACCACCAACCATGTCTTCAAAGGCGTGCCATACCAACTCGACACCTTGCTCGAGAGAAATCATGAAGCGTGTCATCCGCGGATCGGTGATTGGCAGTTCCCCCCTGCTTTTTAGCGACAAGAAGAATGGGATAACCGACCCGCGAGATCCCATTACATTTCCATACCGCACAACGGCAAAACGCGTATCGTGCTCACCCACGTACGAGTTTCCCGCCACAAACAATTTATCAGACGCCAATTTTGTAGCGCCATATAGATTGATCGGGCTAGAAGCCTTGTCTGTTGACAACGCGACCACGCGTTTGACGCCTTTATCGATGCAGGCATCAATAAGATTCATTGCGCCTATCACATTCGTTTTCACGCATTCAAATGGGTTGTATTCCGCCGTCGGAACAATTTTTGTCGCGGCCGCGTGCACGACGTAATCCACTCCATCAAGCGCGCGGAAAAGTCGCTCACGATCACGAACATCTCCAATGAAAAAGCGAACCCGCGGATCCTGACCATAAAGCTTCGCCATCTCCCATTGCTTCATTTCATCCCGCGAAAAGATAATCAACCGACGAGGATTAAAGCGTTCGAGCGTCATTGGCACAAATGTGTGCCCGAATGATCCAGTCCCACCCGTCACGAGTATTGAGCTATCTGTCAACATAATGCTTATTAATTAATAGAAAATCTTCAAAGATTCAATACCGCCTCACGATACCAAACAAATTCGTGAAGCCTTTTTCGAAATCATCCTCACGCGACCAAAAAAACGTTGCCGAAGCCTCGCGTCATTTCACGTTAAGTGCGGAGTTAAAAAACCGATCACCGAAAAGCGCTCAGTCGTGCTCATTTTCATATTTATAGTGCGTATATCTGTACGCACCATACTTGTATGTAGAACTGCCCACATGACGCTTCGTCAAATCCACCGCATTCAAAATAACCCCATTTGCTGAACACCCAGAGTGAGCAAGCCTTCTCGCGCTTTCATTTAGCTCTCCGAGATGAGTTTTGCCAGCACGGGCAACAAGGAGCAGCGCCCCGGCAAGTGGAGCGACCGCAGCTGTGTCAGCCGCAACAAGAACAGGGGCCGTATCCACAATCACCAGATCGTAGTCCTCGGAGACTTTTTGCAAGATCAGCGAAAAGGATTCGCTCATTAATAGTTCGGCAGGATTTGGAGGTAACGCCCCAGTCGTGATGACATCAACATTCGGAAGAAGCTCCTTTTTAATCACCTGCTCAAAACTCAATGTTCCGGCTATCAATTCCGAAAGCCCTGACGCGCGAGAAACGGAGAAGAATTTATTAACTCGCCCTTTTCGCAGGTCAGCATCGATCAGCAAGACACGCTTGCCGGGCGCCGCAATAACTGCTGCAAAATTGACAGATACAAACGTCTTACCAACCCCTGGAGTGGCTCCCGAAATAAGCAACCGATTATTTGGAGCTTCAAGCATCGCAAATTGAAGAGCCGTTCGGAGACTGCGCAAGCTTTCCACCGCAGGATCTTCTGGATGAGAAAGTGCCAGAACATGAATTCCGTGAACATGGCTCTCGATGCTTCTATCGATGGAGCGCTGCACGGCACTCAGCGGTATATTGCTGAATACGTTCAAACCAGTATGGGCTTCAATTTCCCCCGAATCCCGAATGCCACCAAAGAAAGAAGCCTTAAGAATTGAAATGGCCGCACCAGCAATCAATCCAATGACCAGCGACAACGCAACAATGACCCCTTTTTTTGGCTTGACGGCGCGCTCCGGCGCAACCGCCTCATCCAACAAGCGAACGTTACCAACCTTGCCCTCCTTAGCCAAGCGCATTTGAAGGGAGCTATTCAACAACGAAACATACAAATCCGTGTTGACCTTAATGTCTCGCTGCATTTGCACGGTGCTTTGCTGCAGCATCGGCATTTTTCTAATTCGAGCATCGATATTAGAAATTTCATTTTTCCACGCCTCGATTTGAGAATCGAGCGTCAAAATGCTTGGATGCTTATCCGTGAAGCGAGCAGAGAGCTCTCGGCGTCGTTGCTGCGCATCCAATAG